>JAEIGA010003843.1_pt1 | contig 23360 bp, 16 predicted proteins | sample 9270691 | NCBI WGS metagenome assembly JAEIGA01 (sample SAMN17057246, study PRJNA624740) | gut metagenome | biome: biome; isolation source: fecal sample | host: Bos grunniens | place: China: Xizang | collected 2019 | reverse complement strand
TACGTTGTTTGGATCGATAGATTCAACGTCCAAATCGCCGATACAAGCGGTCATTCCAAAAACGGTAAGTACCGCAAAAACGCCTATTTTAATATACTTTTTCATATTCATATTATTTTACTTAGATTAGAATTGCAAGCTAACACCCAAAACGGTAGTCATAGAGCGTGGATACATATTGTTGTCAATACCACCATTTACCTCAGGATCGAGACCGCGGTAACCGCTAATTACGAATGGGTTAGAAACAGTAGCGAACAAACGTGCTTTCACTTTAGATTCGTCGAAAGTATAACCCAATGTAATATTGTCGCAACGCAAGAATGATGCATTCTCAATAAACTCAGACAAACGCCAAGCATTGTCGGTAGTAACTGTTGTGCTATTGAGAATATCGTTGTATGGCTTTTGTGCTGCCAAGAATACGTTGCTATAAGCACCCTCACGAACGAGTGTCTTCATGCTTTGCATTTTACCTGCGAGTACATCATTGTAAACGTAGTTGCCAATATTCGCACGGAGAGAGAAGCTAAGGTCAAAGTTGTAGAATTGCCACTTAGATTGGAAACCAATTTGGAAGTCAGGAGCTGCCTTGTGGTAAGGAATCAAGTCTTTCTCGTTGATGGTCTCATCACCGTTTTGATCCTTGATCTCCAATACACCTTTCTTAGTACGATATGACTCATACACGAAGAATGTATTAGCCGCATAACCCTCTTGGTGACGTTGGATGGTATTACCTGTACCAGAGCTTACACCACCAGTAGTAACGAAATAGTTTTCGCCTTCACCAGAAGTGAGGTGCTCAATCTTATTTACGTTGTAGGTAAAGTTTACACCCATATCCCATTTGAGTTGTTTGTTGTCAATAGCTACACCATTGAGCATTACCTCAACACCTTGGTTAGAGAGCGAACCGATATTAGAATATACTTGGTTCTTGAAGTTGGTACCCATAGGCACGTCAACCTTAGAAATCAAGTCGGTAGTATAACGATAGTAGTAATCGAGGTTACCAGTAATACGGTTATTGAGGAAACCGAAATCAAGACCCACGTTGTAGGTAGTGGTCTTCTCCCATGTCAAATCAAAATTATATTCTTGTGGACGAGCTGATTGGTAGTAGATATAATCGCCTGTAGCAGGATCGATCTCACCGAGTGTATAATCAGCATATTCTTTACTGAGTGAGTAAAGGATCAAGCCCATGTAATCGCTGTAAAGGTTTTGTTGACCAGTGATACCATAACCAGCACGGAGTTTGAAGTCGTTGATCCAGTTAACATCTTGCAAGAAAGTCTCTTTAATCTTCCAACCAAGAGCTACAGAAGGGAAGATACCCCAACGATTGCCCTTCGCAAAACGAGAAGAACCATCGGCACGCACAGTAGCTGTAAGCATTACTTGATTCCATCCAACCCAGTTAGCACGACCGAAGAAAGATACGAGGTAGCTTTCTGTAGCAAAGGTGTTGGTGCTATAGTTGTGGCGTTTGGTGATATCACGTTCAGCAAATGCAACAGGACCTTGGAAACCGCTACCCTCAGAGAATGACTCACGGCGGAAGTGTTGCCACTCATAACCAGCCATTACATCGAAGTGTTGTGTCTCAGAGAAATCCTTATAGTATTGCGCGTATGCGTTGAATTGGAGGTTAAACTTAGCCATTTGATCGTATCCATCCCAACCGTAGTAGTTGTTAGAATATGATGTAGGAAGAATAATGGTAGTTTGTTTACCAAAAGAGTAGTCAGCACCGAAGTTTGCGTGGAGACGCAAGTCTTCGAAGCCATGAATCTTATAATCTACTTCGAGGTTACCTACGAAAGCACCAGAGTTAGCACGATCGTTCTTGTTCTCCAACAAAGCCACAGGGTTTTGAGGAGTGTTTGTGTTAGAAAGTGCAGTCCAATTAGGATCACCGAGGTCGGTAGCACCCATAGGTGTTTGATAGAAACCACCAAACTCTTTCAAGCCATTAGCAGGTTTCACTTCGCGTGTAGGGTCGAATACAAGAGCAGAACCTACGGCACCACCATCTGCATAGCGGTTGAAGATATACATACCTTTCGCATTAAGGTTGAAAGACAAGTGTTTGTCGAAGAATGTAGGAGAGAGGTTTACAGATGCTGTAACACGTTGCATGTTAGAAGTCTTGAGGACACCATTTTGGTTGGTATAACCAACAGCAGCGCGGTAAGGCATATTCTTTGTACCACCCATGATACTTACGGTATGGTCTGTAGAAATAGCGGTACGATAAATTTCCTTTTGCCAATCAGTATTAGCAGTACCAAGATCAGTAGCACCAGCCATGAAAGCGCGATACTCATCACCAGTCATCACATCAAGTGTATGGGTGAGAACACCAGCACTTACGTTACCATCATAAGACACTTTCATTTTTTGACCAGCAGCACCCTTCTTAGTAGTGATGATGATGACACCGTTAGAAGCACGACTACCATAAATAGCAGTAGCAGAAGCGTCTTTGAGGACAGTGAAAGTCTCAATATCGTTAGGGTTAACCATAGAAAGTGGGTTAGCAACACCTTTCACACCATCGTTATCCATTGCAAGTCCATCGATCACGATAAGTGGGTCGTTAGAAGCAGAAAGAGAAGAACCACCACGGATACGAATGGTAGAACCACCACCAGGAGTACCGTCGTTAGAGGTAACAACTACACCTGCTACTTTACCAGCCAACATGTCTTGTGCATTGGTGGTAAGACCTTTGTTCATTGCGTCAGGCTTGATAGCTGTAACAGAACCTGTAGCGTCGTTTTTCTTAACAACACCATAGCCGACAACGACTACTTCGTCGAGCAATTCGGTGTCTTCACCCAATTGCACTTGCATACCATCTGCAGCTGCAACCTCGATGGTTTTGTAACCAATGTAACTGATTTCCAGAATAACTCCAGCTTGAGCATTCAGGATAAAGTTACCATCAAAATCGGTGATAGTACCATTGGTAGTGCCTTTTTCAATAACATTGGCACCAATGATAGGTTCAGCCGTTGATGCGTCCAGAACAGTACCTGTAATTTGAGCGTGCATAACCATAGAGAATGCCGCCATGAGTACAAGTAAAAATGTCTTGTTTTTCATCACTTGATTGTTTTTTAAGTTGTTAATTATTATTGTTTAATTGTTTGTTTAGCTGTTAGACCGCCTGCGGCTGTAAGATATTAGATCGCCTGCGGCTGTAAGAAGTTAGATTATTTCTTGCCTTCTTTGATAAGGATTACACTAGCTGCACCACAGATGAGAAGAACACCTGCTGCAACAAGCATACCCACTTGTGAACCAACACAAATATACTTAAGAACAGAACCACCTATGAGCGCTGCTACAATTTGTGGAAGACAGATAGTGCAGTTGAACAAACCAAGGTAGTAGCCCATATTGTCACCCTTGAGAGAGTTGGTCAAGATAGTAAATGGCACAGCCAACATTGCTGCCCATGCTGCACCTATGAATGCGTAAGATACGAGCAATACATATTGGTTGGTCACAAACATCGTCGAAATAAAACCTAATGCACCAACAACCAATGAGATAGCGTATGCACCCTTATTATGGAAATACTTCTCGAGAACTGGCATAATTAATGCCCAAAGCATAGAGCCAACTGCTTGAATAGCAAAGCAAACTCCAACCCAGTTACCAGCTGTTTGGAAAGCATCCGCAGCCGTATTAAGCCCATCCCACTCAAAACATTGGGTAGCAATAGCACCATTGGAATACGTCCACATGAACAAGAATGCAGCCCAACAGAAGAATTGCACAAGACCTACAGTCCAGAAAGTAGAAGGCGCATTAACAAGCAGTTTGATGAAGCTTGGATCTTCTTTTTTCTCATCTTTCTTGGTATCAAGGCCGTGGAAAGCAGCATATTCATCAGGATTCAACTCCTTAACAGTCAAGAAAGTATAAAGTACACACAACATGAGAATAGCTGCACCAATATAGAAACTCCACTTTACAGAATCTGGGATAACGCCCTCAGGAGCCGTATTCGCTATACCAACCCAAGTAAAGAGAATTGGGAAGATGTAACCAGCCAATGAACCAGCGTTGCAGAGGAAAGATTGGATAGAATAAGCCAAACCTTTTTGCTCCTCATTTACCATATCACCTACCATCATTTTGAATGGTTGCATAGCGATGTTGATAGAGGTATCAAGGAACATCAAAGAGAACAATCCAAACCACATCGCAGCATTCAAGCCAAGGAAGAGTGATTGTCCGAATGTAAAGTTACCCGCATTAGGCAAAAGCAACATCACCGCTACTGCAATAAGCGCACCAACGATCAGATAAGGTTTGCGACGACCCAAGCGGTTCCAAGTCTTATCAGAATACTTACCCACCAATGGCTGAACAAGCATACCCATCAATGGAGGAAGTACCCAAAAGAATGAAAGTTGATGGGGATCAGCTCCTAAAGTAGCAAAAATACGAGAAATATTCGCACTTTGAAGAGCATAAGCAATTTGGACTCCAAAGAATCCAAAACTGAGATTGAAAAGCTGTCCAAAGGACAAGTTGCGTTTTTCTTTCATGACGTATATTTTATCTAGATTTTTTTCGTTTTTGCAAAACGGCTGCAAAGATACACATTATTTTTCACACACGCAAGCGAAAGGCATAAAAAAGTGCATTTTGGAATATGCAAACGTTTTCGAAAACTATGGTAAGAGAATACCTCGATCTACCTACGTTCCTTCCGATATGGGTTGCTTAATAACTAATGAATCACTAATGAATCACTAACGAATAACTAACGAATCACTAACGATTTACTGCTGAAAGCGCTTCGCTATAGCATTCTTTGTCACTACACTTTGAATGGTAGCGGCAGACCCGCGTTCACTAAACACAAAATAGTAGCAAAGCGCTCACTAAACACAAAATAGTAGCAAAGCGCTCACTAAACACGAAACAATCGCGCAGCGTTACGCTGCACACGAAACACTAAAAGTAGGGAAATAAAATGACCAAATTTCTTGCTATCAACGGCTTGCACGAATAGCCAGAAAAAACAATTCACACCAAGAAAGGAATGAGAATAAAGAAAAAACTTTTTTTTCTAAAAAAGATTTGCATATATAAAAAAATAGCAGTATCTTTGCAAATAATTTCAATTTCGGTTGAGATATTTTGAATATAACACTACACAGCATATTGCATTAAACATATTATATGACACGACACGAACAACTAATCGAAGCACTACAACACAATTTTGGTTTCGACTCTTTCAAAGGCAACCAAGAAGCTATCATCAACAATCTTATGGATGGCAAAGATACCTTCGTATTGATGCCTACTGGTGGAGGTAAAAGTCTTTGCTATCAACTACCATCGTTGTTGATGGATGGTGTAGCTATCGTGATTTCTCCACTGATTGCGCTAATGAAGAACCAAGTGGATGCTATGCGTAACTTCTCAGAAGAAGATGGCGTAGCACACTTTCTTAACTCCTCATTGTCACGCCCTGAGATTCACGCCGTGAAAGCAGATATCTTGGCTGGCAAGACAAAATTGTTGTACGTTGCACCAGAATCGTTGACCAAAGATGAAAACGTGGACTTCTTGAAAGAAGTAAAGATTTCATTCTACGCCGTGGATGAAGCACACTGTATCTCGGAATGGGGGCACGACTTCCGTCCAGAATATCGCCGTATCCACCCTATCGTAGAACGCATCGGAAAAGCACCTATCATCGCTCTAACCGCAACCGCGACACCTAAAGTACAACACGATATACAAAAGAACCTGGATATGCTACACGCTACAGTGTTCAAATCATCGTTTAATCGCCCTAACCTATATTACGAAGTACGCGAGAAAACCGAAGAGGTTGATAAAGATATTGTACGATACATTCGTGCTATGAGCGGCAAATCTGGTATAGTATATTGCTTGAGCCGCAAGACTGTAGAGGATTTGGCTGCTACATTAAACGTAAACAATATCACCGCTCTCCCCTACCACGCAGGTATGGATGCAGCTACCCGTAGCGCCAATCAAGATGCGTTCTTGATGGAAAAAGTGCAAGTGATCGTAGCTACTATCGCTTTCGGTATGGGTATTGATAAACCCGATGTACGCTTTGTAATACACTACGATATACCAAAATCATTAGAGGGCTATTATCAAGAAACAGGTCGCGCAGGTCGTGATGGCGGCGAAGGACAATGTATCTGTTTCTATTCTCCAAAAGATATTGAGCGCTTACGCAAATTTCAACAAGGTAAACCTGTTGCAGAACAAGAAATTAGCAATTTGTTGCTATTTGAAACACAATCCTATGCAGAGTCACCTATTTGCCGCAGGAAATTATTGCTAAACTACTTTGGTGAGGAATACCACCAAGAGAAATGTGGCAACTGCGACAATTGTAAGAAGACCTATCGCATGATGGATGCCACCGAACTACTCGGACTAATACTAGAAACCATCCATCAACTAAATGAGAAATTCCGCTCGCGCCACGTGGTGGATATTATCCGAGGCAACGAGACCTCTACCGTGATTTCATATAAACATAACGAATTAGAGAACTTCGGTTCGGGCGAAGACGAAGACGAGGCAACATTACACGCAATTATTCGTCAAGCATTGCTAAAGGGATATATAAAGAAAGATATCGAGTCATATGGAGACCTGAAATTGACACCAGAGGGCAAAAAATTCATGAAACGCCCTACAAAATTCGAGGTTCCAATTGAGGTACACAGCGATGACGAAGATGCAGATATGGAAGCTGGTATGGGTGCTTGTGCAGCAGCCGATGACGTACTATTCTCTATTTTGAAAGATCTGCGCAAAAAACTGAGCAAGAAAATGAACGTGCCACCGTTCGTTATTTTCCAAGACGGCAGTTTGGAGGCAATGGCAACAAGCTATCCTATCACCATAGAGGAACTACAAAACATCCCTGGCGTTGGTGCTGGAAAAGCTAAACGCTATGGCGATGAGTTTATCAAACTAATCAAGGGATACGTAGAGGAAAATGATATTATCCGCCCAGAAGATCTGCGCGTTCGTACTGTAGCGAAAAACTCTGCACGCAAAATTGCCATTATTCAAGCTATCGACCGCCGTGTAGCATTGGACGACCTAGCGGAACGATTGGGTATGTCTATGGAAGAGATGTTGGAGGAAATAGAAGCCATTGTATATTCTGGTACAAAACTAAATATCAAGTATTTTATCGAGGAGGTCGTTGATCCTGACGAAGAATTTGACATTTACGACTATTTCCGTCACGCAGAGAACGATAATATCCGCCAAGCTATGGAAGAGTTGGGTGAGGATGATTATGATGAAATTAATGTGCGATTAGTGAGAATCAAGTTCCATAGCGAGTTAGGAAATTAGAGTTTAGTGTTTAGAGTTTAGAGTTTAGTGAGAAAAGGCGAGATAGATATTATCACATTAGGTTGCTCGAAGAACTTAGTGGATGCAGAGCGATTGATGCGCCAATTGGAATTGGCGGGATATCGTTGCGTACACGATTCATCAATGCCCAAAGGAGAAATTGCGATTATTAACACCTGTGGTTTTATTGGTGATGCGAAAGAGGAGAGTATCAATATGATTCTGCAATTTGCAGAACGAAAAAACAAAGGCAAACTGCAAAAACTATACGTAATGGGGTGTTTATCACAGCGTTATGCCAAAGAACTACCCGCAGAAATTCCCGAAGTGGATGGATGGTTTGGGAAGTTTGACTACATGGGAATTCTTGGAGTATTAGGCGATGAGGCGATGAGGCAAACAGGCGAAAGGCGAGATGAGAAAGGAGCAGAATATGAGCGCACGCTCACAACACCAAAGCATTATGCGTATTTGAAGATTGCAGAGGGATGTAACCGATACTGCTCTTATTGCGCGATACCACTTATCACTGGCAAATTTACATCACGTCCGATAGAGGAGATATTAGCAGAAGTGAAATGGCTTACAGGTCAGGGAGTGAAAGAATTGAATGTGATAGCACAAGATTTATCTAGCTATGGATTGGATCTCTACGGCGAACATCGTTTGGCACAACTGATAGATGAGATGGCGCAAATAGAAGGTGTGGAGTGGATTCGTTTGCACTACGCCTACCCTACAGACTTCCCTTACGATATACTGCCCGTTATAGCAAAGCACAAGAATGTATGCAAATATTTGGATATCGCTTTACAACACTGCTCCAACCATATGCTGAAAATGATGCGCCGCCATATCACTCGTGATGAGCAAGACGCGTTGATAGAGCGTATCCGCCGCGAAGTGCCAGGAATCTGCATTCGTACAACATTACTAGTGGGACACCCTAGCGAAACAGAAAAAGATTTCAACGAGCTGTGTGAATGGGTAAAAGCAATGCGTTTTGACCGCTTGGGTGCGTTTGCGTATAGCGAAGAGGAAGGCACGTTTGCTGCACGACACTATGAAGACAATATCCCACAAGAAGAGAAAGAACGCCGCGTAGAAACCATTATGGCCATTCAACAAAACATATCAGCCGATATCTTAAGTCAAATGGTGGGCACGGAGCAGCGAATAGTCATTGACCGCGAAGAAAATGATTACTATATAGGTCGTACACAATATGATTCGCCCGAAGTGGATTGCGAGGTGTTAATAAAGAAAGAGGCTATGAGGCAAGAAGGCGAGGGAAGAAAGGCTCTGAAACTATTTAAAACAGGAGAATATTACGACGTAACAATTACAAAATCAGAAGATTTTGATTTGTACGCGGTAATAAAATAAAGAATATTTATGAAGACAAAAGATCTAATCCAACACATTGCCACATCTACCTCTATGACAAAGACACACACAGAGGAGTTGCTGAGCGCTACAGTAGCAGTAATGCAAAAAGAATTGTTGGCAGGCAAAAGCGTGCAATTGCACAATTTTGGTGCACTAGAGATGCAACGTAAGAATGCACGAGTAGTGGTACATCCAAAAACTAAAGAGCGCACGGAAATACCAGAAAAGATGCAACTGACCTTCAAACCTAATCAGGCAGTCAAAGAGCAGTTTTATAGAAATAAGGAGGAGTAAGATATGGCTAATGAGAAATTGACATGGGCAGAACTGCGCAAGGCAGTCGCACAAATGGCAGGTGTATCAGAACAAGAATCTGAGCAATTCTTGAGTGCATTAGTGGATGCTACTCTAAAAGGATTGAAAGATGACAAACAAGTGAAAATCAAAGGTATTGGCACATTTGCACTAAAAGCCATCGCTCCACGTAAAAGCGTTAACATAGCAACTGGTGAGGAGTTTGTAATCGAAGGGTACAATAAACTCACTTTTAATGCAGAGGCCATGCTCAAAGAGAGTGTAGAAAAACGACTCGAACACCCTAAAACAGAAACAATAATGGCGGATATCAACAACGATCCTATCAAGAAACTGGGCGAACAAGCTGGCGAAATCGTGGACATCTTAGCCGATTTGGGACAAGCACCTAAGGTAGCAACCGTAATCGTTGAAGAAGCTAAAGATGAAATAATAGAATCGACTATAGCTGTAACAGAAGATGCTCAAAAGGAAGAGCCACAGATAGAAGAAGCACAGATAGAGAAGAATGAGGAAAAAGTAGAAGAAACTAACGTAGAAACTACGAATGCTTGTTTGTATGGCCCTCCAGTACTCGAAAAGAAAGCATCTAAACCTCGTTGCAAATACCGTGAGTGGATATGCTGGGTTATTGTAGCGCTACTATTATTGAGCATTATAGGTGCAGGTGTATATTTCCGCAACACATTGATTCAGTGGTGGCAATGTATGAAAGATTGCCAACCATCAGAGCTTACAGAAGAGGTTGTAGACATCAAAGACGTGCCAGAGGTAGTCGAATTATCATTGGCAGAAAAACCTCGCGAATATGTGAACTTCCTAGGTATAGAGCGTGTGGGTGACAATAGTCGTTTGGCATGGATAGCGTATAAGTACTATGCACAAAAAGACTTATGGGTATTCATCTACGAAGCTAACCGCGATATTATTAAACACCCAGCACTTGTTCGCCCTGGACAATATATACGTATTCCTGAATTGAGCGAAGAATATCGCAATCTATATAATCCAGAGTTGAAGCAATTGGTAGATAGCTTAGCAACAGAGTATCTGAAGTAGTGTAGAGCGTAGAGTGTAGAGTGTAGAGTGTAGAGCGTAGAGTTTAAAGATTAAAAGCAAGGATATTTGAACGAGGATGTAATTCATATTCAAGGAGCGCGAACGCATAATTTAAAAGACATTACTGTAGATATTCCACGTAACAAATTGGTGGTTGTCTCGGGAGTCAGCGGTAGCGGCAAATCTTCTTTGGCCTTCGACACATTGTTTGCCGAAGGTCAAAGGCGTTATGTAGAGAGTCTGAGTTCGTATGCACGTCAGTTCTTGGGGCGTATGCAAAAACCCGAAGTGGACTTCATCGAAGGTATTCCGCCTGCTATAGCTATTGAGCAAAAAGTAACCAACCGTAACCCCCGCAGTACAGTAGGTACAGTGACGGAGATACATGAATATCTAAAACTATTATTTGCTCGTGCAGGCAAAACAATTTCCCCCGTAAGTGGCATGGAGGTTAAGCGCCATAGCATACATGATGTGGTAGAATGTCTGCGCAAACAACCTAACGGAACTAAAGTACTACTTCTCTCTCCAATTGTGGCTGAGAATGTAGCAGAGCAACTTGAGATCTGGCAACAACAAGGTTTCGCACGTCTTTACCAAAGGGATACCGAAGGAATGTCAAAGGTGCTGCGCATAGCTCCTACCCTAGCTGTGGATTCTGATACCTATCTGCTCGTAGATCGTCTAATAGCAGATGGAGAGGAAAGCACACTCAATCGATTTGCAGATTCTGTACAGACAGCATTCTATGAGGGTAAAGGTGAATGTTCACTATCCATACAACAACCAGAGGAAAGTACTGAACATATCGAGACATTCTCACAACGCTATGAGGCTGATGGGATTACATTCATAGAACCCACCGAACACCTATTCGATTTCAATAATCCATTGGGCGCATGTCCCACCTGCGGAGGCTATGGTAATGTAATCGGCATTGATCCCGATTTAGTAGTGCCTGATAAGACAAAAAGCATCTACGAAGGTGCTATTGCCTGCTGGAAAGGAGAGAAAATGGGCAAATGGAACGATGCACTAATTTATGCAGCAGAAAAATTTGATTTCCCAATTCACACACCATACTACGAGCTGACCAACGAGCAGAAACAGTTGCTATGGATTGGAAATGAACATTTTCATGGATTAAACGACTTCTTCCAGGAGTTGGAAAGTAAACAATACGCGAAGATTCAGTATCGCGTAATGCTTAGTCGCTATAGAGGAAAAGCAATATGTCCTGATTGTTTGGGAACACGACTGCGAAAAGAGGCACAATATGTGCTTGTAGAGGGAAAATCTATCACAGAGCTCAACCAAATGCCTATTGATGGTTTAAAGGAGGAAGTTAATAGTTGGCAGCTGCCAGAAGCTTTTGCTCCGCTACTCCAAGAGATTCGTTCGCGTTTGCAATTTATGCAAGATGTAGGTTTGGGATATTTGACTTTAAGCCGAATGTCTAGTACGCTATCAGGAGGTGAAGGACAACGAATTAACCTAGCTAAGTCATTAGGTAGCAGCTTAGTAGGATCGCTATATGTATTAGATGAGCCCAGCATTGGATTGCATCCTCGAGACACACAACGCCTTATTTACGTACTGAAGCAGTTGCGCGATTTGGGCAATACGATTGTGGTAGTAGAGCACGATGATGAGATACAAAAAGCAGCCGATTATACGATTGAGATTGGTCCAAAAGCTGGTCGCCACGGTGGCGAGGTCGTATATGCTGGCAAACCAAAAATGGAAAAGTTTACCTACGCTGTTCCGTCGTATCGCCGAAGTTGGAACAACTATATTGAAGTAGTAGGTGCCACAGAAAATAACCTGAAGAATATCAACGTACGTTTCCCATTGAACGTAATGACAGTAGTAACGGGCGTGAGTGGTAGCGGCAAATCATCGTTGATTACAAAAGTACTTTATCCTGCCTTGAAGAAACATTATGGTGGTATTGCAGAGCGAACGGGTGACTTTGGTAGTCTACGTGGAAGTTTGCATTTGATTCATAATGTAGAATTTGTGGATCAAAATCCGTTAACAAAATCTTCGCGATCTAATCCTGTGACCTATCTAAAGGCCTATGACGAGATTCGCAAACTATACGCAGAACAACAACTAAGCAAACAATTAGGATTCACTCCATCACATTTCTCATTCAACACTCCTGGTGGAAGATGCGAGGTGTGCCAAGGCGAAGGCAAGATTACCATAGAGATGCAATTTATGGCAGATGTGATTCTAGAATGCGAGCACTGCCATGGCAAGCGATTTAAGCAAGATATATTGGATGTACTCTACCGCGAGAAGAACATCTACGACATACTAGAAATGACAGTAAATCAAGCAATAGAGTTCTTCTCTGAAGATCCAGCCTGCAAAAAGATAGTATCGCGTCTTCGTCCGTTGCAAGATGTGGGTGTTGGATATGTGAAATTAGGTCAGGCAGGTAGCACACTGTCGGGTGGCGAGAGTCAGCGTGTGAAGTTGGCATCATTTCTCTCACAAGAAAATGCGCAACCCACATTGTTTATCTTCGATGAACCTACCACAGGACTACACCACCATGACGTGACTGTGCTACTCAAAGCAATGAACGCGCTAATCGGCAGAGGACATACAGTGTTAATTATTGAGCACAACCCATCTGTGATATTAGCGGCAGACCACATTATTGACCTCGGTCCCGAAGGTGGTGTTGAAGGTGGATATATAGTAGCAGAAGGTAGTCCTGAAGCTGTGATGCAGTATGCAAATAGCCATACAGGCAAGGCACTTAATGAACTCAAAGATAGTTTTATATGATTAGCATAGAACACCTCAGCATAGAATACTCTTCGCGCCCAATATTGGATGATATTACTTTCCTCATCAATGCGCGAGACCGCGTAGCGCTCGTTGGCAAGAATGGTGCGGGCAAGACCACGCTGCTCCGTCTCTTAGCAGGCGTAGAAACACCATCGGCTGGCCGCATCAGCAAGATGGGCGATATCACTATCGGCTATTTACCGCAGGTAATGATGCATGTGGATGGAAAGACGCTGAGGGAGGATGTGCTTTCGGTGATGGGCAATGGGCTATGGGCTATGGGCGATGAGGCGATTGGGCGGGAAGGCGAAGAGGCACGATTCATTGCGGAGATGGATAGAACGATTATCGGTTTGGGCTTTGAGCGCAAAGATTTTGACCGCCCTTGCTCGGAATTCTCAGGTGGATGGCGTATGCGCATTGAATTGGCAAAGATTCTGCTGCAACATCCTGACTTGCTTTTGCTTGATGAGCCTACCAACCACTTGGACATCGAATCCATACAATGGCTCGAAGAATTCCTCAAGACCAACAACAGTGCCTTGGTTTTGGTGAGCCACGACCGCGCATTCCTAGACAACGTGACTACACGCACTATAGAAATTACTTTGGGACGCATATACGACTACAATGCACCTTATTCGCAGTTCAAAATACTTCGACAGGAGCGTCACGATCAGCAAGTACGTGCCTATCTCAATCAGCAAAAAATGATACAAGAAACGGAAGAGTTTATAGAACGCTTCCGCTACAAGGCTACCAAAGCAGTGCAAGTACAGTCACGCATTAAGCAATTAGAGAAATTGGAGCGCTTAGAAGTAGATTTAGAAGACAACTCACGATTGAGTCTACGCTTTCCTCCAGCACCACGGAGTGGAGATTTCCCAGTGATTGTCGAAGACTTGCGCAAAGATTTTGGCGATCATATCGTATTCCAAGACGCCACATTCACTATCCGACGAGGCGAAAAAGTTGCATTTGTAGGCAAAAATGGCGAAGGCAAAACCACATTGGTGCGCTGTATTATGGGGCAATTGGACTATATGGGCATGCTAAAGCTTGGGCACAACGTTAAGATTGGATATTTTGCACAGAACCAAGCAGCATTATTGGACGGAGAATTGACTGTATTCCAAACTATTGATAATGTGGCAGTAGGCGATATTCGCACACAAATTCGCAATATTTTGGGCGCATTTATGTTTGGCGGGGAAGCATCAGAGAAAAAAGTAAAAGTGCTATCCGGTGGCGAGCGTAGCCGTTTAGCTATGATTCGTCTGCTGTTGGAGCCATGCAACTTGCTTATCCTTGACGAGCCTACTAATCACCTCGATATGCAATCAAAAGATGTACTCAAAGCCGCACTAAAAGAGTTTAACGGCACGGTGATTTGTGTGAGTCACGATCGTGATTTTTTGGATGGATTAGTGGAAAAAGTGTATGAGTTTGGCGGAGGAAAAGTGCGTGAACACTTAGGTGGAATATACGATTTCCTACGCAGCAAACGCATTGATAATCTGCAAGAATTGGAGAGGAAAAGCGATGAAGCGAAAGGCAAAGAGGCGAAAGGCGAAGAGACGAGTTCTGCCAAACTTGACTATGCAGCTCAAAAAGCTGCAGCTGCAGCGCGTCGAAAGAAGGAAAAACAGATTGCAGAGGTGGAGGCTGCTATAGCCAAATTAGAACAAGAGCAACAAGAAATAGAGGCTTTGCTGACAGACGTAGCACAACAAACAACAGATAACTTCCAACGATACGAACATATCAAACGCGAAATGGAACAGCGTATGTATGAATGGGAGATACTGAGCGAAGAAGAATGTTAAAGCAATATTAGCACTGAGTTGCATACAAGAAAAATAATAGTAATTTTACAACACATTTACCCATATGAACGAAATTATTCAGTACATCATCACATTCTTGCTATATGGCAATAAAGATGCCACGAAGCAAGTAGGATATACTGCAGACGAAAATGAATGGAAGAATTATCGCGTAGTCATCGTGCCAAACGGACATTTGGGCAAGGACATAGTCATGCCGGACTTGACAGAGGAGGCGAAAGGCGAAAGGTTAGAGACGACAGACGAGAAGAATCCAACATGGTTAATTCGCACGGATATTATTTACAACACCTTCTTTTTCATCTCGCGTGCAGAAGAACTGATTAATCCACAACGCGATAAACACGGACGTTTCTTGGCTAAATACTCTATTTTGGGTCAAAACAATCGCTTGATGATTCCTACGGTGGATGAGTATGCGCGCATGCTGATGAAGCTACTGGATTTGCCCCTACCTACCCCATCATTTAGCCGAATATATCTGACACATGACATAGATACTATTGCCCATTACCGTCACTTACGCGGAGCTATCGGTGGTATATTGCGCGGTCAATGGCGCAAGGTATTGGCTTCGTTAAAGGACATTCACAATGACCCTGCATTCACCTTCTCATGGCTCATTTCGCAAGATAAGCAAGTGCCTGATGCAAAATGTATATATTTCGCCAAGGACACACGGGGTAAAGGATATGATTATCCGCAATACCAACTCAACGGTAAGGACTTTGAGACCGCAGAACAATTGATAGAAAATAGCGGTGCTAAAATTGGGTTACACTCTAGCTACTATGGCTCCAGCGATACGCTAACAACGATACTAACATACATTGTCAGCAAAAACACTCCTGAAAATATCCAAAAAGGACAATTTCTACCTTTTTACCACCGTAGCCACTACCTACGTTGCTCTATTGATGATATGCAATCACTCTCAGGTTATGGTCCCGTAGAGGATTTCACAATGATGTTCCCCGACCAAGTAGGATTTCGCTTACAAACCACACGTTCGGTACGATGGATTAACCCCAAAACAATGCAGTTGACGCATCTGAATTTACACCCGATGACCATTATGGATTGTACGCTGAGCAACGATAATTATATGAATCTGAACGAAGATGAAGCCTACTTTGAATGCCAACGCATCTTCGAAAAGATACATCAAAACGCAGGCGAAGTAGTAATTCTATGGCACAATACCAATCCCACCAAGAACTCATATCACCGCATTTTATACCCTAAATTGCTCAACCTATTATCACAAAAATCATAGCGAATTGTAAGCAAATGTCTCTTCGAATTCTCATATTATCTGACCCATTTGGCAAGCCATCGTTTGCCCCACGTCTGCGCTATTTATGCCAGTATCTAGCAGCGCATGGGCATGATATTGAGGTATATACAGAGCAGTTTCAGCAGCACGATTTTCCACACACATATCCTATTCACGAGAAACCTATTTCGCATCACAACACATGGCAATGGGCATGGCAAATGCTATGGTCGCTGCTGACCGATTGGCGCAATAGAAAATTCTCCCAATGGGTAAAAAAACAGGTCAAAGAGAAGAGATACGATTTAGTATTTTGTACTACATTTTCTACTTTTCCTCTACGTGCAGCATACGAAGTGGCATTAGAAAAACAGATTCCACTATTCACCGACATTCGCGACCTGGATGAGCAGGTACCTGGTGCACAATACCAAAACCATCGCCAATGGTGGGCAAAACCTTTTAGTAGCTGGTATCAGCGAGTAAATATCCAACGCCGCAATTCCGTATTACGTAAGGCCAATATGATAACAACCATATCACCTTGGCATGTAGATTTCATCAACAAATTTAATCCACACACACACTTGATTTACAACGGATTTGATCCAAACCAATTCTATCCAAGTTGTCAGAATACGGAAAAATTTCTCATTACCTATATCGGAAAAATTTATGCCTTTCAATCCCTACACCTCATTGAGCAGGCTATTCAAGACTTGCACTTACCCGATGTAGAGCTTAACCTGCATACTACTGATTATCAAACGATTTCCATCGACAAAGTTGGCGATGAATTAAGACAAAGTTGTATCGCTTTGGTGCTCACGAACCCTAATGCTAAAGGTATGATGACTACAAAATTCTTCGAAGCATTGGGATGTGAGAAGCCTGTGCTTTGCATCCCATCTGACAATGGACTTTTAGCAAAAACCATTAGCAACACCCATGCGGGACTAGCAGCATCGGATATCCATGAGATAAAAGCGTTTATCCTTGAGAAATACGAGGAATGGAAACAAAAAGGATATACCCACCAACAGGTAAGCAATAAAGAGCAATTCTCTCGCGAGAAACAAGCTCAGCAATTTGAACAATTATTCATACATTGCGTACAGACATGGCAAAAATAAGCGTCATAGTGCCCATATACAATGCTGAGAAATACTTGGCAGAGTGTATAGACTCGCTCATACACCAGAAACATCGTGATCTGCAGATTCTGCTTATCAACGATGGTTCTACTGATAACAGCCTAACCATCGCACAAGATTTCGCCCAACGTGATCCGCGCATTGAGATATATTCTCAACCCAATCAAGGACAGGGTGCCGCGCGCAACAACGCTATGAAGTATGCTACTGGCGAGTGGATCGCTTTCGTAGATGCCGACGACTATATCGCTCCAAACCTGTATTCCGATATTCTCCCCCTCGCTAATAAAGCCGATGTTGTCGTACATGGCTACCAACGCGTATCTAGCACAGGCAAACTCATCAGCCTGCACTTTCCGCACCACTTCAAATATACCACACCATGGGTGCGGATATTTCGACGTGAGTGGCTAGAGAAGAACGCTATCACTTTCCCTGAACGAATGTGCTACGAAGATGTTATTTTCACCATTGACCATTGGATAGCCCGACCAAAATACATTGTCGTGAAACATACAGGATACTCCTACCGTTTGCATGAGTCATCCACCACAGCTATTTCCCACGAGGAGGACCAGAAACGACTCTTTCAGCTCCTATGCCATCGACTGAAAAGCGTAGATACGTGTGTCGATAAAATCCTCATCATATACACCATCATCCGACTAAAATTACATTTCATGCTATATGACTAACACTGAACTCCTTCAACTACTCCATAGCGAGGTGGTACCTGCTATCGGTTGTACCGAACCCATAGCCGTAGCGCTATGCGTAGCCCGCGCTAAAGAGCTATTAGGCGCGGAACCAGAAGCTATCACAGTATCGCTCTCCAAGAATGTGTACAAAAACGCATTCGCCGTAGGCATACCCAATACAGGTATGAATGGATTACCCATAGCTATCGCATTAGGAGCTACTATAGGTAAATCGGAATATATGCTTGAAGTACTACGCGATGCCACCCAAGAGGCAGTCGTATATGCTAAGCAGTATATGCTTCATACACCGGCTACTATTCGCATTGATTACAATGCTCCTAGCATACTTTATATCCACGCTGAAGTCAGTGCCAACGGACAAACAGCACAAGCCACCATCATGGATGAGCATACGAAATTCGTAGATTGTGCGATAAAGGCGAAAGGCGAAGAGGTGAAAGGCGAAACCGATCTACAGCAAAACTCTCTATCTCTCCGCAGAGTATATGACTTTGCTATGGAGGTAGATTCCAATCAACTAGATTTCCTACTCGAAGGTGCCAGGATGAATACCGCAGCTGCGGAGACATCCTTTGCCGACCAATATGGTCACGGATTGGGACGTCTATTGCGCTCTACAACCCTATCTGCCACACCCGAGATTCAGCAACTTTTTGGCGATACACTATTCACCAAAATCATCAGCTACACTTGCGGAGCATGCGATGCCCGTATGTCGGGCGCCATGGTACCAGTGATGAGCAACTCAGGATCAGGTAATCAAGGTATCTCTTGCTCTATTCCGGTGTATCTCTATGCAAAAGAAAACAATTGTAGCCAAGAACAAACACTTAGAGCACTGGCACTCAGCAACTTGACGGTTATCTACATCAAACAATCACTTGGTAGATTATCTGCTCTTTGCGGTTGTGTGGTTGCCGCTACAGGTTCTGCAGCTGGCATCACCTATTTGATGGGAGGCGAATATGAGGAAATCACCTATGCGATCAAGAATATGATTGCTAATATCTCAGGTATGATTTGCGATGGCGCTAAGCCAGGTTGTGCGCTCAAAGTCACTAGTGGTGTATCCACAGCTATATTTAGCGCATATTTAGCGATGCAGCACTCTGTAGCATCGCCTACAGAAGGTATCATAGAGGAAGATATTGATCGTACTATCCGTAATCTCACTCGTATTGGTCATGATGGCATGCAAGTTACCGATGACCTCATCCTTGACATTATGACACATAAAAAGTAATTTTTAGTTTAAGTTTTGTGTTGAGTGTTTAGAGTCTAGAATGGCGGCAAAGCCGCATATCCTTCGCCCTTACACCCTACACATTGCACTATACACTTTACACCAACAACACAATGGATAAATTCAAGAACATACGCGCATATCGAGTTGGCTGGCTTTTGCCATTCGTTGATTTTCTCATTCTTTGTCCCGCGCTACTTATCATGCGTCGCAAGACCACTGCTGGCATTCAACTTCGATTCTTAGGCGAGCGCAAGCAAATCGAAAAGGATATCCGCCATGGTGCTTTCTTTATGACCAACCACCGCGATATTTGTATGGATGCCGTATGGCTCACTTTTCTATTGCGCATACGCTATTTCATACACCCATACATTGGTATTGGCAACAACCTTTTCGGCAAATGGTGGATTGAGCATATTGTGCGCTTTATGCGTGCTTTCGTGGTCATCCGAAATGGTGGTTTCCGCGAACAAGTCGCAAATGCCACTACCCTATCTCAATATATTCAGCAACTACGTAAGCGACACAAATCCATTTGGTTAGCACAGCGTGAAGGCCGTGCTAAAGATGGCAACGATATCACTCAACCTGGCGTACTGAAAATGCTCACGATCGATGCCGACAATTTTTTTGAGGCTGTGAAGTCATTGAATATTTGTCCCGTTTGTATCTCATATGAATACGACCCATGCGATTATCTCAAGGCGCGAGAGATGCAACTCAAACGAGATAACCCTAACTGGCGCAAATTGCGCAAAGATGACCTTGTATCCATGTCCGTAGGCATCAAAGGGCACAAAGGAAAAGTGGTCTATTGCCTCACTCCATCAATCAACCACGATATCGATCAAGCCTTGCAAGAGCGCCCCGAACTGCTCACACTTAGCCGCAACGAACAAATACAATTCGTATGCCAGCTCATTGATAAGCATATACATTCCGCATATGAAATCTACGAGCGAGGAGATGCGTTTAAGCAATATATCGAGAGTCGTATCCAACTCATTCATCTCTCACACAAAGATACCGAGTTCTTGCGCGAAAAACTATACGAAATGTATGACAATCCTGTCAAAAACTACCTTGCTGCTACACAGGAATGACAAAACAAAAATAAATTTGCATTTTTCTCATTTTTTCCGCCTATTTTTCTTGCATAATTGCGATATTTTTTGTACCTTTGCACGCAATTTAAGAAATTGCAGAAAAAGATGGCGATTACACGCAACATAGTACAAATTCCGGCTCTGGTGGATCTTCATGTCCACTTCCGCGAGCCGGGTTTTTCGTATAAAGAGACTATCCTTACAGGCAGTATGGCTGCGGCCGCTTCAGGTTATAGCGCAGTGTTTACCATGCCTAATCTCAACCCTGTTCCCGACACCGTAGAGCACTTGCAAGAGCAACTGGAAATCATCCGTCGTGATACATACACGGGTGTCTATCCCTATGCATCTATAACCATGGGACAAAAAGGTGCTGGAGAATTGGTAGATTTCGAAGCGTTGGCACCACACGTTAAAGGTTTTTCGGATGACGGACGTGGTGTGCAAGACGAAGCACTTATGCGCGAGGCAATGGTGCGCATTCGTGCGGTAGATCGTGTGATGGTGGCTCACTGCGAAGTAGAGGCGCTATTGAATGGCGGCTATATTCACGCAGGTAAATACGCCGCAGCAAATAATCATCGTGGCATTGTGTCTGAAAGTGAGTGGCAAGAGATAGAACGCGACATCCGTCTGGTAGAAGAGACTGGGTGTCGTTTTCATATATGCCATATCTCCACCAAAGAGTCTGTAGCGCTTATCCGCGAAGCAAAAAAGAGAGGATTGCCAGTAACTTGCGAGACTGCGCCGCACTACTTATTGTTGAGCGATAAGGACTTGCAAGAGGATGGCAAGTGGAAGATGAACCCACCACTTCGTGATGAGGAAGATCGCCTCGCGCTTATCGAAGGTATTAAAGATGGCACCATCGATTGCATCGCTACCGACCATGCACCCCATAGCGCAGAGGAGAAGAGCCGCGGACTTGAGAAAAGCGCCTTCGGAATTGTAGGACTCGAAACCGCTTTCCCACTCATGTACACCCACTTTGTCAAGACAGGTATCATCACCTTCGAGCGCCTTATCGAACTCATGTCTACCAACCCTGCTCGTATCATCGGCATTGACAATAGCGATTCTTATGCTTACTACGATCTGGATGCGTGCTACAAGATCGATCCAGAAAACTTCCTCTCTATGGGCAAAGCCATGCCATTTGAAGGATGGGAAGTCTATGGCAAATGCGTGAAGACAGTAGTGAATGGAATAACCGTATATAATAATTCAGCAGCTAATGTCGGTTAACAAGGATTAATATCGGAAAGAACAATGAAACAAACAATATTTAATATTCAATCCAACGAACAGATAGCTAAGAATGTCTATCGCATGCTCTTGGCAGGTGATACTACAGGTATCCTCCCTGGGCAGTTCGTTAATATCCGCGTAGCAGGACAGTTCCTGCGTCGCCCTATCTCTGTATGCAACATCACCGAAGGCCTTCTCACCATTATATATAAGGTAGTCGGTGTTGGCACAGAGGCGATGAGCCATTTGCCAGTAGGTACAGAGCTTGATGTGCTCACTATCCTTGGTAATGGCTACGACCTCAGCAAGGCAGGCGACCAACCGCTGCTCGTAGGCGGTGGCGTAGGTGTTCCACCCATGTACATGCTCGCACGCCAACTACGCGAGATGGGCAAAGAGGTGAAGGTCATCCTTGGCTTCAACACTCAAGACGAAGTCTTCTACGAGGACGAGTTCCGTGCGCTGGGTTGCGATGTGATTGTTACTACCGTGGACGGCAGCCATGGCGTCAAAGGTTTTATTACCAACGCTATGGACGGACAACAGTCTTACTACTACACCTGCGGACCATTGCTAATGATCAAGGCCTTGATCAATACCCTCGGCACCCATGGCGAAGTAAGTATGGAAGAGCGTATGGGTTGTGGTTTCGGTGCATGTATGGGTTGCACCATCCAAACCACCATCGGCCCAAAACGTGTCTGCAAAGAAGGACCAGTGTTTGACGCTGCGATACTGCAGCTTTAGTGATGAACTATGAGTGATAAGTTATGAGTGATAAATTACAAATAGAATTATCCGGCGTGAAACTTACCAACCCTGTGATTCCTGCATCGGGCACTTACGGTTTTGGTGACGAGTTTGCCGAACTATACGATATCAACTGCCTCGGCGGTATCTCTTTCAAAGGTACTACCCGCCAAGCACGTTATGGCAACCCTCTCCCTCGTATCGCAGAGTGCGGCAACTATGGTATGATCAACGCCGTAGGCCTCCAAAATCCTGGCGTAGAGCATGTGATTGCTCATGAGCTACCTCGCCTTAAGAGCCACTACAACGGCTGCATTGTAGCTAACGTGAGCGGCTTCTCTATTGAGGAGTACGTAGAGACATGTGCCCTCTTGGACAAAGAGCCAATCGACATCCTCGAAGTGAATATCTCATGCCCTAATGTCCACAATGGCGGTATGGCATTTGGTACTAGTCCTGAGGCGGCAGCCGAAGTCACAGCAGCCGTTAAGGCAGTGACCACCAAGCCTGTCTACATGAAGCTTTCGCCTAACGTGACCGATATCGTGGCTATTGCCAAAGCCTGCGAAGCGGCAGGGGCAGACGGCCTTTGCCTAATCAATACCGTACTCGGTATGCGCATCGATATCCGTCGTCGCCGTCCTGTTATTGCCAACCGCTACGGTGGTTATTCGGGTTCGGGCATCTTCCCACTCGCTCTCCGCATGGTCAATCAAGTGGCACGTGCGACGAATTTGCCTATCATCGGTTGTGGTGGCGTAAGCAGCGCAGAGGATGTGATCGAGATGATGATGGCAGGTGCTACCGCCGTAGAGATTGGCGCAGCTAACCTCACCAACCCAATGGTGGCAAAAGAGATCGTAGATCGCCTACCTGCCCTCATGGAAGAATTGAAAATAGAAAAATTAACCGATATAATTGGAATAGTGAATCATGAATAAAGATGTAATCATTGCATGCGATTTCGCTTCAGCAGAAGAGACCTATCGCTTCCTTGACAAGATGGGCGATGTAAAGCCTTATGTAAAGATTGGTATGGAACTCTACT
>JAEIGA010003842.1_pt1 | contig 23360 bp, 22 predicted proteins | sample 9270691 | NCBI WGS metagenome assembly JAEIGA01 (sample SAMN17057246, study PRJNA624740) | gut metagenome | biome: biome; isolation source: fecal sample | host: Bos grunniens | place: China: Xizang | collected 2019 | reverse complement strand
CATTTGGTTTCGGATTAAGTTATACAACTTTCTCTTATGATAGCCTCAAGTTAAGTCGCTCAGAAATGAATGACACAGACACTCTGCTTGTTTCAGTCGATATTACTAACACAGGAAGTAAGTTCGGCAAAGAAATCGTTCAGCTGTACGTCTCTGATCACGGAGATCAATCCGGGCGCCCACAGCGTCCAGTCAGGGAACTTAAAGGATTTGAGAAAGTAGCGCTCAAACCCGGTGAAACCAAGACTGTAACATTTGAATTAGGTAAGCGCTCTTTTGCATATTATGAAGAACAAGTCTCTGATTGGATCGTTCCTACATCGAATTATTGCATCGAAATCGGTGCTTCCAGCGAAGATATTAGATTATCCGATATCGTTCACATAGATTCTACAAAAACTGTCCCTTTAAAGATCAGACCTGATACAGTATTTGGTGAACTCCTTAGGGATCCGAGGACTCAGCAATATACATTAGACAACCTTATCAGTCAACAGTCCTCCGGTATTTCTTCATTCACTCCAGAAGCAATTGCAGCACTTATGGATCACAATCCGATAAGAGGTTTACGTAATTTTGCAAACGAATCACCAGAGCGTGTAGAAGAAATCATGTATGAACTAAAATTGCTTGCAGGAGATACAAAGTAAAAAAGCGGAGGATTATTCCTCCGTTTTTTGTTTTGCTTTTCTCTAATTATTGTATAATGGACTCAGGAGGTATCATGCTATGTCAAACGAAAACAACAACCAGATAAACTTTCAAGAGACGAATGCTCAAACGATGATCATAAATCAATTGGTCCAGCAGAATCAATTGTTGGCACAGCAAAACCGCATGTTACAGGAGCTCATAAATAAAACCCCAGATAAAGAGGAAATCCGCTCCGAATTTGATGAACAACAGAAACATTTGTCTTCTATCTCGAGAATTCAGAAAAATGGATATATCTGGAATTGGGTTGAATTTGCTTTGACTGCTCTAGCTATCCTCCTACTGTTTTATGGCATGTATCGAATCTGGAGTTATTTCGCCAGTTTAAACACTATGCTTTCCCAGTACGCTGAAAGATTCTCCTCATCATTTGGAGGCCTTCAACAAACTCTGGAACAAATTGAAGAGTTCTTCACCAACCTTAAAGATTTCCTTCATCTAGGATAATCTGAACAAGAAGAAATAGTCCGGAAGGAGAATCAGCCTTTTATGGTAATCACTTTTTTAGGAGCAATGCACGAAGTCACTGGCAGCATCACTCTAGTAGAGGCAGCCGGAAAAAAGTTTATTGTGGATTTTGGTATGGAACAGGGTGTAGATATGTTTGTCAATCATGACATACCTGTTTCCCCACCAGAACTTGATTTTGTTTTGCTGACACATGCTCACGTTGACCACTCTGGAAAACTTCCTCTTTTAGTTAAAGAAGGTTTCTCCGGTCCGATATATTCAACCAAAGCAACTTGTGATCTATGCAAATTAATGCTTTTAGACTGTGCACATATTCAGGAGTCAGAAGCTGAGTATGAAAGCAGAAAAAATAAACGGTCCAACAAGCCACCTGTTGAACCATTATACGATTCTAACGATGTTGAAAAGACAATGTCACTTTTCGTTCCATTACCTTATGAGACATCTTTTTCACCAGCTGACGGTATAGTTGTATCATTTACAGATATTGGGCACTTGCTTGGGAGCGCAGCAATTTCTGTGACTATGACAGAGAATGACATTACTAAAAAAATGGTTTTCTCAGGGGATGTTGGCAATATCAACCAACCGATATTACGCGATCCAAGTCATATTGCTGAAACTGACTACCTAATGATTGAGTCAACATATGGTGATCGTCTGCATGATCAGAATCCGACCGGACATGTTGAAGCTCTCGCTTCAATGATCCAACGCACTTTTGACAGAGGCGGAAATGTAATCATCCCTTCATTTGCCGTAGGACGAACTCAGGAGATTCTCTATTTTATACGTGAGATCAAAGGCCGCGAAATGGTTCATGGACATGACAATTTCCGCGTTGTAGTTGACAGTCCCTTAGCCGCAGAAGCAACAAGAATTTTCCAGAATTGTGATACTGATTACCTTGATGATGCTGCAAGAGACTTGATTGAGATGGGTATCAACCCTTTGCTGTTTGAAGGGCTTGAATTGTCTATTACTGGAGATGACTCCAAAAATCTCAATACGGATCCTGAACCAAAAGTAATCATATCTGCTTCAGGAATGTGCGATGCCGGACGTATAAGACATCATTTGAAACACAATCTTTGGAGACCTGAAAGCCTTATTTGTTTTGTAGGATATCAGGCAGAAGGTACCCTTGGCCGTCGTTTGTTCGATGGTGAAAAAACAGTCAAAATTTTTAACGAAGAGATCACTGTCAAAGCAGAGATCGCTCTTCTTCCCGGGACATCCGGTCATGCAGATAGAAACGGTCTGGTAAATTGGTTACTGGGCTTCACTAAAAAGCCAGAGATCGTTTTCGTCAACCATGGAGATGATTCCGTATGTATGTCTTTCGCATCATACCTTAAGGAAAACTATGGATACAGGGTCAGTGATCCTTTCAGCGGAACTACATTTGATCTTGCAACAGGAACATTCATTAACATAACTACTGGAAAACCTGTTAAGCAAAAATTCAGTATCGAACAGGCAGGTAATGAGTTCAGATTGCTGGTTAGAGCTGTTTCTGATCTTTCAGAAGCTATACGTAATCACGCCAATTTATCTAACAAAGAATTTCGTTTCATTAGAAATCAAATTGAAAAACTTATAAAACGTATCTCATCATAATACTTAAATATATAAAGAGCACGACTGTTAAGTCGTGCTCTTTTCTTATTCATAATTATCCAAACCACTTTCTGCTCCATTCAGTTTTGGAACTGAAGTAACACAAAAATGCGCCAAGACAAGCTGTTGCACACCATATCCCGGTGACCCATTCCCAACCAATATAATCTACCGATGCGCCTATTCCATAAGTAATTAGCGCACTGCCAAGATAGGTGCATGAATTTGCCAAACCAGAAACAGTAGATACTACTCCCATTCTCCCGAAGTACGATGGGAGCAAAGAAACCAACATCAGATTTATACCATGCATAAGCCCGGAAAGAAGGGTAAAAAGAAACACATTCAGTAACGCATTAACATCTGAAAAAACGGTCAACGCTGCAGCAGTCACTGAGCCAAGGACAAACAATAAACTAGCGCATCTGACTGGATTGCGGATCCAATGAGTGTGGATCCGCAGAGCTGTTCTGTAACCCACAGTACTAAACATAGGAAGAACTGCACCACTCAGGATAGACAATTTCCCATTAAGATGAAATGTTTCCTCGATATTTGAAGGCATCCATGTGGATGTACCATCTCTCAATGCGCCTTGTAACACTATTGCTAACATAATGAGGAACATCTCGAACGGAAACAGCGATTTCCCTTCACTGTTTCTTAATGGTTTTTTTTGAGGATTTGAAACAGTAGTACTTACCGAAGGGCAATATCGAATCCAAAAAACAGATGCTAATATACCAATTGTTCCAGAAAAAAAGAACACGCTTTTCCAACTAGAGAAGATCATTAAAACCGGTGCTATCAAATAGATTACTACCGAACCTATACTGCCTCCTGTATTGACCGATATAACTGCATCTCTGTATGCATGATCATCAAGTATCACAGTAAGGAGAAGCACAATAGGAGGCCACAAGAACGCCTGAGCAAAACCATTTATACACCAAAGTATTACCATTGCTATCGTTGTATCGCAAAAAGGCATAATCAAATTACATATTGAACTGCAAAGCAGTCCAATAAATACAAGCGGCTTAGGTCTCAGCCTATCACCGAGATAACCGCTTACTAATTGCCCGATGCCATAACAGATAAAAAGACCAGTCACGCTAAGTGAAAGCGAGGCTTTGCTAAAACCGGTCATATCTTCAATATTGGATATAATAGCAGCAAAATTAACACGAGTCAGATAACTCGAAAAATACGTAAATGTGAAAAGAAGTGTTATTTTTTCTGAATATCCAAATTTCTTTCTACGTAACATTTACTTCTGAACAAAAGTCTCGCTTCCTTTTATCGATCCATCCTCAGACTCAACAAAAACTTTAAAAGATAATCCATTAGGAAATGGTATATCTGACAACGGAACCCAAAGAACAGCTGCCTTATTACCATCACTTCTTTCCAGACTGTTGGCACGATAAATCCGCTCTACTCCATCAGCATCTTTGATACATATGTATAGTGTGTCTTTATCATTTATATCAGTATCAAATATCGCTCCAACATAAAGAAATGATCCAAACGACGTGTCGACAGATGCATCCGCGTCCAAAATAGGAAAAGATACGTCGTCTGTGTTTATTGATTGGTTCGTAAATCCATAAACATTAAAGCCATCTACTGTTTCCTGCACCGCCATGGTAGCGTTAGGTGCGTAATTCTCACGGATATATCGAAGTATCGTTGTAGCATTCTGTGCATCTACGAGGAACACATTTCTCTTTTCAATAAGAGCACGATATGGAGATCCAAATATCTGATATCGCTCCAAAATACTGTTTTTTGCATAGGATTCAGTATCCCATCCTCCAAGTGCATATACATTTTTAAACATATTTGGTTTAACAGAAGAAAATATAGGTATGATCCGCTGCAACGGAGGAGCACTATTGTGATCCATAAGATATAGGTTGTCTTCCCTGTCCCCTAAATCGAGATAAATCTGTCCAGCAGAGACATTAAAACTATTACTGTAATCATTTATTTCAGGAGTATAAACAACAGCATCGAAAACAAATACAGATAACAGAAGGACTATACTGCATATCAGAGATATACTGCCTTTTTTCCATTTGATGCTGACAAAAACTCCGGTAAGTGCGGACGCTAGCAGTCCAGCAGTAACCCATCTTGTTGTTCTGCCAGTCAAGCACATGTAGAAATAACATCCAATGAAAGCCAATGCCATCCAAATCACGTCTTTTTTTTGTGTTCGGCGAGTCATAACAAGAGCGATTATGAATATTATTCCAAAAGCAATTTGAATTGGGTCACTTATTGCCCCTTTCATCAATTCCCTGAACATCCGGGACATTGCTTCTTTCACAGTTACAGGGTCCCGCATCTGAACAATCTGCCGTAAAACTTCGATGGAGAACTTCTCTTTGTCAGCAAAATCCCAAATTCGGATCATTTCACAGTCATTCTCAGAAATAGAGAGAGCAGCATATTCATTGTAGTGATCGCTGAAACTAGGAACGTCATAATCAGAAACAGCACCTCGAACAGCATTGTATTCTCTGTAATGCTTCATAGATGGGTTGCCTGCTTCTATCTTTGCATCAATAAAAGAAGTGCCAAATATAAAGACAAATACAATAAGAAATACAAAAGCCATAAACAATCCGTCTTTTATCCACTTTTTCCCACCGTCTTTTAACCCGTTTATGATATATAACACACATACCCCAAATACAAATGCTGCTCCAATAAGAAACGCTTGTAACCGCACCCAGCTGGACATAAGCCCTAGTATGCCTCCTGCAACGCAAAAGCCATACTTTTTCTCTTTAATCCCAAAGAAAACTGCAAATAAAGAGGCGGCGGCAATATATGGTACCTCTTTAGAATTGTGCAGTTCATTGTAGAACAGCGGCCCTATAAATAGTGAAAAAGACATCGCTAGAACAATTCCTGACAATGATCTGTTTTCCAGCCAGATAATAGTGAATACGATAGTTGTAGCGATGAACAACATACAATAATTGATTATCTCAAACCAGTTCAACTCAGGCAAAAGCTTCTGGAGAGCAACCAATATATTTCCATAAAGCCAATTTGTGTGTGCAAGCTCAGGAGAATGCACTCCAAAAGCACCTGAAGTTATTGACTGAATAATATAGTCATCATTGTTTATCGCTTCAGGGACCAAAAACATGGCACAGAAAAAGCAAATCACCAAATTGATAGCAATAGATATCAACAGCCGATGTGAATCCTTTAACGTATGTTTTCTTTCATTTTCGAGCATTGCTTCTCCTCCGAAACAAATACTGAAGCAATTATATCCTATACTTGCAAAGATTGCTATTTAGCATCCCATTATTGTATACTAGCGTATATATTGGATACTTATGATTAAGTGAGGAAAATCAGCATTATGATACCTTTTTGCAGACCATCTATCACAGATCTTGAAAAAGAATATATGGCCGAAGCCGCTCAAGGAAAGCTCTGTGGAGACGGTCCATTCACTGCTAAAGCTACATCTCTTCTTGTTGAGAAGCAGGGGCTGAAAAATGCTCTTCTTACTAGCTCATGCACACATGCGTTGGAGCTCGCAGCTCTGCTGTGTGATTTAAAGCCAGGCGATGAAGTCATTCTCCCCTCTTTTACTTTCTCATCAACAGCAAACGCTTTCCTTTTAAGGGGAGCAAAGCTTGTTTTCTGTGAAATAGATCCACGGACAATGAATATGGATCCTGAAGCAGCAAAAGCTCTTGTTACTGACAGGACAAAAGTTTTAGCTCCAATAGATTACGCCGGTGTACCATGTGATATTGATTCTTTCAGGGCAATAGCCCAAAAATGCAATGCAAAAATCGTTCAGGATGCTGCTCAAGCTGTCGGAAGCAAATATAAAGGCAGAGCCTGTGGTATTGATGCCGATTTTGCCTGCTACAGTTTCCATGAAACAAAAAATTATGTTATGGGTGAAGGTGGTGCAATTACATTCAGAAATGAAGATGACCTCCATCTAGCAGAGATAATCAGAGAAAAAGGAACCGACAGAAGCAAGTTCTACCGCGGAGAAGTCGACAAATATAGTTGGCAGCGCAGCGGAAGTTCATTCCTTCCTTCTGATATTCTTGCCGCTCTTTTGTGTGCACAATTGGAACGTTTTGATGAGATAATGAATGACAGGATGCATGTATGGAACACATATCATTCATCATTCGAAAGCCTTGAAAAAGAGGGATTTTTTGCTCGTCCATATATACCTGAATATGCTGAGCATAATGCTCATTGTTACTATCTTATTCTCAATTCCTTAGAGGAACGTAACAATCTTCTTGACTATTTACGTGAAAAAGAGGTCGGCGCCGTTTTTCACTATATACCTCTTCATTCTGCGCCAGCAGGTCTTGCACAGGGATATCAAAAAGAGGATCTCCCTCTTACAGAAGAATATGCCGGCAGACTTTTGCGCTTACCATTATTCAGCAACATGAGTGAATCTGATCTTTCCCATATAGTAAACTCTGTTTATTCTTTCTTTGGAAAGGCGGAAATCCTGTGAAGAAGGTTGCTATGCTTCAATCAAACTACATCCCCTGGAAAGGTGTTTTTGATCTCATTCACCGGGTGGATGTTTTTGTGTTTTATGATGATGTTCAATACACAAAAAAAGACTGGCGAAGCCGAAATAAAATTCCCACAAAAAACGGTGAGATATGGCTTACTGTTCCAGTAAAAACAAAAGGCAAGTTTGAACAGCTGATCTGTGATACTGAGATAGATACTTCAACGGATTGGCAGGCAAAACACAAAAAGACTCTTACACTTAATTACTCTAAAGCTCCGTTTTTCGCAGACTATTCTGATCTGCTAGATGATTTCTACAGTGAACACCACTGGGTCAATCTGTCCGAAATGAATAGATATATGACTGAGACTATCGCGCGAAGGTTAGGGATCACAACTGAGTTTGTCAATGGCCCTGATCTGGATTGCCATGGGAATAAGGACGGAGAAAAAGTAATCAATATTTGTAATAAACTTGGTTGTGACTGGTTTTTAAACGGTCCAGCTTCAAGAGCTTTTATGGATCAGGCGAAATTTGATGAAGCTGGCATAGAACTTCATTACATGGATTATTCTTACCCTAAATATAATCAAAGGATCTATCCATTTGATCATTATGTCAGTATTTTTGATCTACTGTTTAATGAAGGCCCTGAAGCACCATATTATATCTGGGGATGGAAAGACGATCCTGAAGCTAATGCAGATGTTTTGGGATGAGGAGTAAAAATGGATAATACACTTCTAGCGAAAACTTTGAGAGCAAAAGCATTAGAAATCCGTAAAGACGTGATCACAACTTGCTACCACTCTGCAGCAGCCCATCTTGGAGGCGCTTTATCTTTGTGCGATGTAGCTGTTGCCCTTTATTATCACTATCTCCGTTATGACCCCAAGAATTACCGCGCTCCAGACCGTGACAGATTGGTTTTAAGCAAGGGGCATAGCGGATGTCTTTTGTATAACATTTTTGCCGATCTTGGCCTTTATTCTTTTGAAGACATTTACAATGGGTACAACAAAATCGAAGGAGCTTTTGGGCAACACCCAAACCGCTTATACCTTCCTATGTTTGAAGCATCTACCGGTTCTTTAGGACATGGCTTATCCATTGCTTTCGGAATGGCAATGGCTTTGCGTAACGATGGCAATGATGCAAGAGTTTTCTGTATTACCGGAGACGGTGAACTTGATGAGGGCAGCAACTGGGAAGCACTTATGTCTGCGGCAAATTATGAATTGTCAAACCTATTCTTAATAGTGGACAGAAACTATTTACAAGGCTGCCGCCCTACTGAAGAGACCGTCCGTCTTGAATCACTCGAAGCTAAACTCCGAGCTTTTAACTGGGATGTAATCTCATTTGACGGAAACAACATGGATGAAATTATAAATGCTTTTGACTCACTTCCTCCTCGGAACTCTCAATTAAGAAGAAAGCCTTTAGCTATGATTTCAAACACTGTAAAAGGTAAAGGTGTAGATTTCATGGAAAACAATCCTATATATCACGTTGCAGCACTCAATGCAGAGACGTATGAAAGAGCTATAGCCAGTCTAAATAGAATGGAGGTATCTGAATGAATTCGCCGAAAACGTATGATGCCTCTTCTAAAAAGACCGGAAACGCGAGAGTCACATTTCCTTTTAAAATTATGAACATCATGGAAGAAGACCCTGATGTATGGTTCGTGTTTTCTGATGCTGCACGTCCTGACAATTCAACAGGAATGATCCTTGCCAGGTTCCCTGATAGATGTATTGATGTCGGCATTGCTGAACAAAACATGATAGGCACTTCTGCCGGCCTTGCACTGGCAGGAAAAAAAGTGTTTTGCATGGCATTCGGCCCATTTCTGTCTCTGCGTGCAACCGACATGATCCACACTGATCTTGCGTATAATAAGCTGCAGGTCTGTGTCATAGGAACTCATGGAGGCTTAACTTCTGGAGGCGGTCCGACACATTACACACTGCTGGATAGTTCTATCATGTCATCAATTCCTGGAATGACTATGGAGGTTCCTGCAGACGCTAATCAAGGCTTACGTGCAATTGATGCCTTCCTTCAGATGGACAGTCCAATGTATATTCGTTTGGCCAGAGGGCAGGAACCTTTGGTATATGAAGATGATGATTACAATTTTGAAGTAGGAAAAGGAATAATCGTTCACGAGGGGAACGATGTAGCTATTATTGCAGACGGTATAGGAGTATATAATGGCTTACGTGCATGTGAACTTTTGGAACAAGATGGTATTTCTGCACGGCTCGTTGATATGCACACAGTAAAGCCAATAGATGCCGAACTAATATGTGACACTGCAAAAAGGTGCAGAGCTATAGTCACTGTTGAGGATCATGGAATACGCGGAGGATTAGGTTCTATTACAGCAGAAGTTCTAATGGAAGCCGGTATCCAGTGCAAGTTCAAACGTTTAGGCGCACCAAGCGATAGCTTTGCAAGTTTAGGGTATCCGGAAGATTTATATAGATATTATGGTTTTGATGCTGACGGTATAGCAGCCACAGCAAAAAAGCTTATAGAAAAATAACTATGCCCTAGCAAGGGAGATAATCATGCCTGAAAAAACCAAGCTAATTCATTTTACATATACATGGACTTCATCAGGTGTCTCTGGATTTATTTCGAATATATCCAGGGAGTTAGCTGATGACTTTGATCAGACGATTGTTGTATGGGAAAATCGAGGAACAGTTTTTGATGACGAAATTATGCAAAAAGGGATTGAAATAGTTACCTTGTGTAAAGGTCATTCTCACGGTATTATCGATCTTCCTCTTGCATGTGTTCAGTTCAGCAGCTTTTTGAAAAAGAACAAACCCGATATTGTTCATCTTCATTGCAGTACATCATTAGAATTAAGAGTTTTGCTTTCAGCAAAACGAGCAAATGTCCCTGTACGTATTGCTCACTGCCACAATGCTGGTTTTGAAGGCAGCAAATTAGCTAAGTATATCAAAAAAGAGATACATATCGCGTATAAAGATGAATATGCCGATTATGCTACTATGCGTCTGGCTTGTTCAAAAGCTGCAGGCGACTGGCTGTTTCCTGATTATCTTAGTTATGAAATCATCAAAAATGCCATTGACGTTGACAGATACTTGTTTTCTCCTCAAAAAAGAGAGGAAATTCGTTCTAGATATAATCTTGGCGATGCCTTCACTTTCTGTTGTACCGGTAGGTTGAGCGAGCAGAAAAATCAGGCAGTTCTAGTAGAAGCTTTTTCTCGCTATCACCAAAAACACCCTAATTCCGCGTTGCTTTTAGCTGGCGACGGCCCAGACAGAGCCAAACTAACTTCTATGATTTCCAATTTTGGAATCGAACATTGTGCCATTCTGCTTGGAGTCGTCCAAGATGTTGGCGCTGTCTTATCCGCTAGTGATGCTTATGTTTTACCCTCTAAATTTGAGGGCTTTGGTACAGCAGTAATTGAAGCACAGGCAAATGGATTACCCTGCCTTGTTTCGGACACTGTCTCTGCTGAAGCAGATCTTATGGGTAATGCAATTCGCAACCCCTGGGATTCTTCTGCTATCCTTTGGACAAATGCAATGGAAATATTAGCTGAACGGAAAAGATACGATGGAATCGATCTTATTCGTTCAAGTGGATATACAAAAGAAAAGGTAGCGAGTTATCTCGCTACACTCTATCATTCTGCATTAGCAGATATTTGAATATGAAGAAAAAAGAGAACTATATTCTGCATTTTTTAAAGTCCACCGGACTACTCTTTATTGGTGTAGTCTTACCTAAGGTGGTCGTTTTTTTGTTGCTCTCTTTTAACACATCTCACATCAGTACTGCTGAATATGGTTATTATGATCTGACAATCAATCTATCGACCTTGCTCTCTTATCTATTATATTTTGATATCTGGATCACAACTATGCGTTTCTTATGTGACCCAGATTACGAGAATGATAAAGATAGTGTAATTAAGAGCGGTAACCATGTATTTCTTTTTTCCACCCTCTTATATATCATCATTGGAGCTCTTATCTGTATAACAGTAAAGCCTGAATATGGAATAGACGTCATTATCCTAGGCATATCGCAAAATCTTTCTAACATGTATACTTTCTCTGCGAGAGGTCTCGGAAAAGAAACAGATTTTGCAGTATCAGGTATTTTGGGCAGTATTATACTCGGTATCCTTAACATTGTTTTAATATCTAATTTCCATTGGACTTTAGGGGCTCTGTACTGGTCTGCTATCATTGGGTACTTTGCACAATGCGCTTATCTTGAGTTCAAAACGGGTTATCTGAAAACTGTTCTTTCCGCCACATTGCAACCATCTATTGCAAAAGAAATGTTCCGTTTTACGCTTCCTATGGGAATCGGTGCATTTGCCTTCTGGGTGCTGAACTCTTTTGACAAAATAGTGTTGGCATTTGTTTTAGATCTTGACTCCGGAGGAATATATGCTGTTGCAGAAAAGCTTGCCGGAATGATTACCTTTGCTGTTCAGTGCTTCACTTATGCCTGGCAAGATATTGCATTTAGGCACGATTCTGACGATGAAGGATCCTTCTATTCCCTCGCTGCTAGCTTATATATAGTCTTCCTGTCTTCAGGCATAGCTGTGCTTCTTCCGTTTATACGCGCAATATTTCCTTTAATAATTGGAGAAGCATTTTCTGATGCATCACTTATCATTCCTGTTGCAATTTCTGCTGCAGCAATATCAGGCCTCTCATTATTCCTGAACAATATCTTTTATGCTATTCACGAAACAGGTGCAAGCACCAAACTGTCGCTTGTTTCATGTGTGTTTAATCTGATCATTTGTTATCCATGTATTAAACAATTTGGAATGGTTGGAGCCAGTATTGCTATTATTTGCAGTTTTTGCTTTGACTTTTTCCTGAAAAGTATTTTTCTATCAAAGAAAAATCAATTCCGCGTTTCTTGGGCAGCATTGATCGTTTCTATTGTGCTAATCCTTACTTCCTGTCTCATTTATTACAAAGGATCTATGATAGTTAACTGTTTATGGTTATTGGCATGTTTAATAATCTTGGGATTTTGTGGGTATAAATACTTAGTCAAAAACAAATAGTATTTTCATAAAAAACAGCGGTGCAAACACCCAATGTTTTGCATCGCTGTTTTTTATTTGAAACACTTTCAGTCACTATCTTTTGCATTTATACTTTGCCTAACAATAAATTGCGGCATTCCGCTTACAGTCATATACGTCCTTCCAATATATTCTCCCATAAAACCTATCATTGCCATAATAATACCGCCTATGAAAAGAATAACGGCCATGATCGACGTATATCCAACAGCAACGGCAGGATCCACAAGTTTCCTGATGATCAAATAAATACCAAACAGAAAACCAGCGGCTGCAGTGATCCAACCAAATTTAGCCATAGCCCGAATAGGAACAATGGAGAAATTGGTAAAATTAGAAAACCATAGTTCAAGCATCTTTTTCAAGTTGTAACCTGAACTGCCTGCCAGCCTATCCCTGTGCTCGTCAATCTCTACATTTGCGAATTTCTGAGTGATTCTCATCAGATACCCACCACGTGAAGTGAAGGGGCTGTGGTATTGTGACAATTCCTTAGCACAGAAAGGACTCAAACACCAAAAGCTAGACACAATGAGTCCTTTAGGTTTGCATCCTATCCATTCATTGATCACTCCGTGCAGATCACTTGTGAAACGTTTAAACCAACTGTGGTGTTTGTGAGGAAAAGCAGCATATACGATATCGTATCCTTCCTGCATTTTATCAATTAACTTCCACATCTCTTTGGTGGGATGCTGCCCATCGTCATCCATGACAACAATCGCGTCGCCATCTGCATATCCCAAGCCTGCCACTATTGCAGTTTCCTGGCCGAAATTTCTGGACATATCTACTCCGACAATCTTCTTGTCTTCAGAACACAATTGCCTGATTACAGAAAAAGTGTTATCCGGTGAGCAGTCGTTTACAAGTACTATTTGATAATCCCAATCTTCTCTTTCTGCAACAGTATCTTTTATCTCATCTATTACCGTACGGATAGTGAGCTCCGAACGATAGCAAGGAATAACAACAGAAACGGTCATTGTATTAATACCTCTCTCTTTATCGCTACGTTATTATACCATTCATACAAACCAGTTAAAACACTTTGCTTATCCCAGTTTGACAATAAGCGCTCATAATGTAAAATTGGAATCATCAAGAAGAGCTTCGGAGATACAATATGAAACAGTATAGAATCATGGTAACTGCTGTTGGCGCAGTAGTCGGATATGGGATGGTTGAATCACTTCGCAAGAGCAAGTACGACTGTTTCATTTTAGGGACAGATATATTTGAAGATGCTGTGGGACAGTATTTCTGTGACAAATTCGTACAGGCTACACCAGCTGCTGATCCCCATTATTTGGACTTTCTAAAAGAGACCATAGACGAAAACAATATAGATCTTGTTTTGTTCGGAATCGAGCAGGAATTGCTGGTTGTTGCTCGCGCAGGTGCGCAACTGGAAGGATATTATGATAAACTCGCTGTCAACCCGCCTGAATTAACCGAGATATGTAATGATAAATGGCATACATTTAAATGGCTCAAAGAGAACGGACTTGAGAAATATGCTATTGATACCGTTATTGAAGGTTCTTTTGATGAACTGTCAGAAAGATTCGGTACCCCTTTCATATTAAAACCACGAGACGGAAGAGCATCAAAGGGAATCCAAATTGTAGATAATGAAGAGGATTATTTATTTTACAAGAAAAAAATGGGCAATACCTTTATGGCTCAGCATATTGCCGGTACTAAAGACAAAGAATATACAGTAGGTGTTTTCGGCGACGGAAAAGGTGGGGTCTGTAATGAAATCTACCTTCGGAGGGTTCTTTCCCAGGCAGGAGCCACAGATAAAGCAGAAGTTGTTGATATTCCGGAACTCAGAAACGCTGTTCATGAGATCACAAGCAAAGCAAATCCGATTGGGCCGACAAATTACCAGTTCAGGCTGGAAAATGGCTGTGCGAAACTGCTTGAGATAAATCCCCGGGTATCTGCCTCCACATCAATCAGAGCTAAATTCGGTTTCAATGAATCCGAAATGTGTATTGATTATTACCTGGAACATCAGTTACCTGTTCAGAGCAAAATACTAAATGGGAGAGCAATGCGATATATTGTAGATTGGGTAGTGTTTGAATGATAGGCTTTATATCTGACATTCATGGTAATTATTCCGCGCTCAGTTCAGTTCTCGAAGAACTGGACCGTTTAAAGTGCAGCGTCATATATTCACTTGGTGATGTAGCTGGTTACTATCCTTCAATCAATGAGTGCTGTAATGAACTCAGACGCAGAAACATTATTAATTTAATGGGAAACCATGATCAGTATATTGTCAACGGAACTTCAAGCGGAAGATCCCGATCCGTTGATATGGCCATTGCTTATCAGTCAAGTGTCATTGAAAAAGACTGTCTTGATTGGCTTAAAGACAGCCCACAATGCATACGTACTGAATCTTTCTTTGCATGCCATGGTGGACCCTCAGATTATGTAGATCAATATCTGCTTTCTCCTCCGTATCCTCTTGATGAAGAAACAGGTCTTTTCCTATCCGGCCACACCCATAAAGCAGTTATTTGGGAAAATGAGAACAGTATTTATTGCAATCCAGGTGCAGTAGGACAACCTAGAGACAGGGATCCGCGAGCTTCATTTGCAACTTTGGATGACTACGGCCGCATTGAGATTCATCGAGTGAAATACGATATAGATGCCACAGCTAAATTATCAAAAGAAGCCGGTTTCTTTCCTGCTTTTTATGAGTGCCTTTATGAGGGGGTAAAGATCCATTGAGCAATCAAAACGGTTTAGAGACAGAGTATAAGTATTTGATATTATTTCCTGATATCCATACTCTGAATGAACAGGCAAAATGTAGAGTAGCTGATATTGAACAAATATATCTAAATTCGGAATACCCCTATACATCACGTGTACGCAGTTGGACTGAATGCGGAATAACGCGCTTCTTTCACACGAGAAAAAAACGTGTTTCCAATCAAACTGCAGAAGAGCAAGAAACAGAAATAACTAAAAAAGAGTACGAGCGCTACTTGATCCAGGCTGATAAAACTAGATTTCCGATCACCAAAAGAAGATTTATCATTCCTTTTGGAGGACATGATATGGAAATTGATATCTACCCCTTTTGGACAAAGCAGGCCATACTTGAAGTTGAAGTAAGCGAAGAAAATGAACATGTAGACATTCCACCTTACCTGACGGTCTTGAAAGATGTCACAGGAGATAAGCAATATAAAAATCACTCTCTGGCGCAGAGTATTCCAGAGGAAACATAATGATAAGCGGGCACTGAATATCAGCGCCCGCTAACTTTATAATCAATTTTTCTATATGATAGGAGCATCAGTCATGGATTCTTTCCTGACAGTAAGAAACGCCCGGAGATATGAGACAGCTACAAAAATGAGGAATAATGTAAATGCCAAATTGCTGCCTATCATAAGACAAGCATCAAAGAAACCATGATAGAAAATAGAAGAAAGTAAACTGTATCTTAGGGACGATTGTGCTTCTTTCTGATAACCGTAATTAGCAAACCATCTTGCACGGCCGTAATAGTAACCCATATATATCGCGAAAACCATGTGCCCTGGTACTGATATCAATGCTCGTGTTGGAGCAATAGAAAGGCCGTATCCCAAAACATATCCGATGTTCTCAATTCCAGCAAATCCGAGAGAAACGAAGACAGCATATACGATACCATCAAATCTGTAATTGAAATTAGGATTATTCCATGTTTTTCTTTTTAACAAGAAAAATTTGCTTCCTTCTTCCACAGTTGCTACTACCAAAAAAGCAAATACTATCCAGTACCACTTGGTTTTAGGATCTAGCACACCACTGACAAGCCTATCACCTATAGTCTCAAAAATAAGGGATAGAATAACAGCAATACACCCCTGCACCAATAAACTGAGAAGCAGATTTATAGGTTCTTTTTCAGCCTTATCCTTTTTATACACATAATTTAAAAGGATAATCGCAGGAGCAATTGCAGCCAAAATAGAAACAATCCCCATTATTCCAATACCCATTTTTCAAACCCTCCTACTCGCAAGTATATGTTTTAGGAAAAATATAGTCAAGGATACTTCAGACGATAAAATACAACTTTAGTACAATTTATATTTCTGACAATTCCTCTTATTATTAGTATATGATAAATATTTCTGTGAGGATCAGATGCATACATTTGTTGATAATTATTATCATTCCGATGGCTCCGCAGCTTTAATAGTATTCATATGCGGAAACGAAGAAGCAGAAATATTAGGTAAAATAAAGATACGTGTTGAACAAGCCTGCTCAGTTAGACTCTCCTGGCTTGTATACAGCGTAAATGACTGGAACCGCGATCTTTCCCCTTGGCCAGCTGCTCCTGTGTTTGGAAAAGAGGCATTCGGTGGTTTTGCTAAAAACACTCTGAATAGTTTGGGGGAAAAAATAAGTTATATTACCGAAACATATATAAAAAACCCAGATGTTCCCGTCATTTTGGGAGGATATTCTTTGGCTGGTTTATTCGCATTGTGGGCTGCATATCAGACTGACATTTTTAGTGGAATATCAGCTGTTTCACCTTCTGTATGGTTTCCGGAATGGAATGAATATGCTTCTTCACATATTATTCATACAGATTATGTATATTTGTCTTTAGGTGATAAAGAATCAAGAACGAGAAACCCAATCATGTCCAAGGTATACGACTGTATACAAGAAGAATACGAAAACATCACTTCTTCCGGACAAGTAAAAGAAGCGACGCTTGAGCTCAACCCCGGAAATCATTTTCAGGATGTAGATAATCGTATTTCAAAAGCCCTGATATGGGTCATAAACAAGTGCCTTAATAAAAAATAAACATCTTACCTTACAAATAATAGGAGGTTTATAAAATATGATGAAACGTTTAATCGCTCTTGCTGCTCTCTCTGCAGCATCTGCAGCAGCGATGTATATCGTTAAAAAAATGGAAGCAAAATCGACTAATGAAGCAAGCATGAGAAATCCTGTTCATGTTGTAACAAAAGAAGATTTTGTTTCAGCCGGCATAAAAGTAGACGTTCCTGAGGAAGCAGTAAATGTGTTTTGGCTGACTATAGAGGGAATCCCGACTCTATATAGTCTAGATTTCTTTGTAAGCGGAAATGAGTATAACCTGAGACTGAAAAAGTCAGATAAGCTTGATGATATCTCAGGAATGTATTACAACTGGAGCGAAGAAAAGACTGTAACAGACAATGACACACGAGCCGTTATCCAGACTATTGACAATGAAGCTGGAATTTGTCTTTGGTATAGGGATGGCTATACTGTCTCGCTTTCTATGCGTGGCGATGTAAATATGGAGGAACTTGAATCCATGTTCCAGTTCCTAAACCATTCTCTGATCATCGGATAATGATAATATCTATTTTGACGGATAGGACTAACAGGGCGAAATGCCCTGTTTTTCTTAAATACAACAAAATGCTATAATATTTTGAAACAATCTAAAGAGGTAACTATCAGCTATGGCAAGTTTCCAAGCACTTTTAGAACAAGATAAAGAGCGCTTCTTATCGCTTCTTTCCAAAAACACGTCAACTGTCGCTCTCATCAAAGATGTTGAAGCTGAGTTCGACAGGCTGCTGTATTCATTTAATAATGAGAACGAAAATGATGCAGTAAAAGATGCAGCGAGACAAATGATCCAGACAGCTAAAAGCACCGCTGCCTTTATAGATACTGCAGGCGAAACAAAACTCTGGAAAAAGACAGCATATGGCTCTAAACCTGAAAAAGGGAAAAGATCTTTCTTTTTCTGGGTCTTGCTATTATTGTCTATTTGCGCCTTCGGAGGATACAGCGCATATCAGTATTACATAATTCACATGCCGTTTAAAACGATCACTGATTTCCTTCCTTTCCTTCTCCTGCTTCCTGTCGTTATCTTTTTCTTTTTAGCAGGCGTTACATCCAGGAGAAAAGCAGTTGAAGAACAGCCAGATCTTGAAGCAGAAGTTTCCACCGACATCCAGAAAGTCTATCGCGCTGTTTTATCTGCTGTTCTGGTTATCGATAGGAATCTGGAAGACATCAGAACAGAAGAACGTATCCAACTGCGAAAGCAAATGAAAGAACACAAGGACTCTTTAGATAAAGAGGAGATAGATCTTCTTGCCCATATTCTTGAATCTGCATATTCAGCAAAAGACGATGATTCTTCTGTCGAGATGATTTCTCAGATCAAATATTATTTACACAACAAAAAAATAGAAGTGGTTGACTATTCTGATGAAAACAGCGCTTGGTTTGACTTTATCCCTGCGTACGATGAAGGTACTATTCGTCCTGCATTTGTCATCGAAGGTATGTTGATCAAAAAAGGACTTGCATCCGGAGGCAATAATTGATGAACATTTTTTATGGATTTGACCTTGGTGATGCTGAAAGCGCAATCACCAAGCTCGATCGCACAAAAGATACAATTCCTGAAGTCCTTTCTATTCAGGAAACAAAGAGCTTTATCTCTGCTTATGCAATTACAAAAGAAGGCAAACTGATTATTGGCGAGGGTGCATGTTATGAGCCTCAAGCCACAACGAGAAAACTTCGTTTTAAAAGCAGGTTTCTTACCTCTGCAGATGCCTCTAGGGATATAAAAAGCTTTGCCGGGGGAGTTCTAGGCGAATTGTATCTCAATGGAGATCTGATAAGAGGTGAAGATCATTGCTTCTATATCGGATGCCCTGCTGGATGGGACAGAGGGACCAGAGAAGAATACCGAGAGATATTTGAAGAAGTAGGCTATCCTCCTGCTAAAATAATCTCTGAATCTAGAGCAGCTTTAGTCAGCGCGTGTCAGTCCAAACACCTCCAGGTAGGATATGATATTCTCTCTAGACCAGTATTAGTTATTGATATTGGTTCATCTACAACAGACTTTGCTTACATCACTAGCGGTAAGGAAGAGGAACTTCAAACAGGCGGAGAAGTATTCCTTGGCGGTGGAGTTATGGATGAGATTCTCCTTGAAGAATCGATTTCCTCTTCATTTGAAGAAAAGCGTATCAGAAAAATTTTGACCGAAAGTGAAGCCTGGAAAAGCTATTGTGAATTTGCTGCAAGAAGACTAAAAGAAAAGTACTTCTCAGATGAGGACTTCTGGCAAAACAATGATTGTGTTAGCTCTGTTACTATTAGATACAGTATGCTTCCCGTAAAGCTTACTCTGCGAATGAATCCTGAGATCGCTGACCGGTTGCTTAATAAGAAAGTCGATCGTCTTGGAAACAAATCATTCCGTGAAGTTTTTACAGATAGTCTGATACAAGTAAGGGACAATATTAAAGATAAGCAGCCAGAACTCATTTTCCTTACTGGCGGTGTTTCAAAACTTCCCGCTATAAGGAACTGGTGTTCAGAGATTTTTCCTGAAGCAGTAGTCATTCGAGGTTCTGAACCTGAATTTTCAGTGGCAAACGGACTAGCCCTCTGCGGTCGCATCGATGAAGAACTCCGAGAGTTTAAAAATGAACTCGATCAGCTCAAAGCTTCAAGTGTTGTTGAGGATATTGTAAAAGCTCACATAGGAGAACTATATCGTGCTACTGTTGATGCTATGGTAGATCCAATATTAAAAGAAGTCGTCAGACCAGTAGTAGAAAGATGGAGAAACGGCAATATTGAAAAGCTGTCAGATATTGATAGTGTTCTTCAGCAGGAAATAGATCTGTATCTTCATACCGATGATGCAAGAGCTATTCTGGCAAAACAGGTAAGCAATTGGCTAAAAACCATTTCTGGCGAACTTGAAGAACATACTATGCCAATTTGTGTGAGACATAATGTCCCCTACTCAGCTTTAAGTTTGAATTCATATCTTTCTCTTTCTGACATCGATGTCAAAGTGGAAGCACGGGATTTGTTTGCAGTTAGTGAGATTACATGGATGATCGATACTATCGTCTCTATTTTAGTAGGTCTTCTGTGTGGCGGAGGCGGAATTGCAGTTATTGCTGGCGGGCCCGAGGGAATCATTGCTGGTATAATAATATCTCTGTTGGTTTTAGCTCTTGGTCAGGAAACAATGCAGAATGCTTTGCTCAATGCCAACCTTCCAAAAGTAGCTCGTAGACTTGTCCCAAAGAGTTCACTTGAGACTAGGCTGGATAAACTTAGCTCTGAAATCAAAGCAGGTCTGTACAGCGATCTTGAAAATGAAAAGAACGAAGAAATAACAGAGCGCCTTGTTAAAGAGATTTCTGAACAAATCGAAGTCTGCCTCACCAAAATGGCTGAAGTAGTTGAAATACCTCTTGCATAAGGACAAATGATATGAGTATTGAAACAGAGCATAATTTTTCGAAAATAACACGTGAACAGAAAATCATCAGAACAAGTTATATTGGTATTGCCGCCAACGTGATGCTTTCTGCTTTCAAGGCAATAGTTGGATTCGCAACTAATTCAATCGCAATAATTTTAGATGCTGTCAATAATCTTTCTGATGCACTTTCATCTGTCATAACAATTATCGGAGCAAGGGTTGCTGCAAAAAAACCAGATAAAAAGCATCCTCTTGGACATGGTAGAGCTGAATATATCAGTGCTACTGTGGTTTCAGCAATAGTACTGTATGCAGGAATTGCCTCTATGACTGAATCTGTCAAAAAAGTGCTCTCTCCTGTTCATCCTGACTACACACTGTATTCCCTCCTCATAATTTGCGTTGCCATTATAGTGAAACTTGTTTTAGGCGGGTTTGTTAAAAAAACCGGCAAAAAGCTAAACTCAGCCTCTTTGATAGCATCAGGCTCGGATGCACTTTTTGACGCTGTTATATCGGTTTCTGTTCTTGCTTCTGCTATCATTTCTCTTCTTTTCCACCTCAATCTTGAAGCCTGGGTTGGAATTGTAATATCCGGTTTTATTATTAAATCCGGTATTGAGATGCTCATCAGCACTGTTAATGATTTGATCGGCATCCGTGTAGACGCTGATACAGTGAAAGAATTGCGTCAAACGATTCTTCAGAGTGAAAAGGATGTTAGCGGAGTATATGATGTGATTCTTCACAATTATGGCCCCGATAGTCTTATAGGGTCTGCGCACATTGAGATTCCGGATACGATGACTGCAAACGAGATTGATGCGCTTGAAAGAAGGATATCTGAAACTGTGGCTAAACAACTTGGAATAATATTGGCAGGTATCGGAATCTATTCCAAAAACACAGACAATGACGAAGTATCAGCGATAAGGGAGAATATTATAAGCATCGTAACCTCTCATGATGGGGTTCTACAGGTACATGGAATCAGTGCAGATACGAATACAAAAATAATCAGCTTTGATATTATTCTTGATTTTGATGTTGAAGATAGAAACAAATTGTTCGAAGAGATTGTTTCTGAAATTCAAAGAGCGTATCCCGATTATTTACTTAAACCTACTCTGGATCTGGACATATAGTAAATTCACCAACAAAGTGCTCGAGTAAAGATTACTCGAGCACTTTTGTGTCTTAAATTATTCTATTCCAACTTTTCTATTCCAAAATTCCAGCCTTCTTTAATGATGGCCGAATAGCATGATTCAACAATGTTGCGACAACAACAGCAATGATGCCATTTGCTAAAGACGTGATTCCCTTAGTCACTACTGTTGCCATAACCGCTTCCATCTCATATCCATATATAAGCCTGTTTTGTACAAACGTCTTAAGTACATACAGAACAACATAAGTTATCGAACCACAAGCACCTGCAACTGCATTTTTCCACATTACTTGCTCTGTGTTCTTGCTTGCTAGTTTTCCTGCAACCCATCCCATAGCAAACTTCATAAGGAAAGTAAGCCAACATGTTGGCAGATACCTTGGATCAAGCATGTCATAAATTGCAGAGCCAAGTCCAGAAGCAAGTCCGCCAGATAATGACCCTAATAAAAGTCCGGCAAGTATTCCCATAACATTGCCCAAATGAAGCATCGTGTTTGTAAGTGGTGTCGGAATATCAATATGGATATAGGTAAAAACGAATACAAGTGCTGCCATTAACGCAGTCAGCACAAGTTGTTTCGTAGTAAATGTGCTTTTCTTCATAGTAATGTTCTCCTTCTTAACCAGCACAGCATCTACAAAAGCCAAAAATTATTAGTTCTGGGTAGAAACACCCCAATCCAAAAGAACTCTCTGCAATAAATCCCTGAATGCTAATCCCCTATAATCTATCGCACCATAATACCGATGATAGGCATGCAGCTCATTAGATGGGAAATCTGCTGCAATCAAGTTTTTATTTGGCTGATATATCTGTTTGTCCAAAAATTTGTTTCTGAAAAGGAATGCTACCGGAACATCTCCACTACACAGAATCCATACCATATTGCTCTGTGTCGGAATCCAGTTTCTTTGGACAAGCACCTCCATCATTGCAGAAGCAGTAAAACCGTCCGGAAACCCGATTTCCGCTTTTTGTCCATTCTGTTCATCTGCTCTTGAAGTAGTTTCGCGATCAAATGTAAAAGTTATCATTTTCATTTCCGCACTTTCAGTAGTTTTCCTGCACTTCTCATTGCGTCAATAATCTCATTTACTTTTTCTTCACATAGTTCATCTGTAAGTGCCTCAACCATAATACGCAGCACAGGTTCTGTTCCGCTTGGCCGCAGCACAACACGTCCGTCCGATCCAAGATCGTCTTCTACCTTTTGTACTGCCTCAATAACTTCAGGACAATTCATTGTCTCTTTTTTGTCAGTTACCTCAACATTCCTGAGCAATTGAGGATAGGCAGTGATTTCTTCAGCCAGAATTGACAGTGGCTGTTTCGTTTCTGTGACAACTTCCATTACTTTTATTGCTGTGAGAAGGCCGTCACCGGTGTTTGCATATCTAGCAAAAATAATATGTCCTGTCTGTTCTCCGCCTAT
>JAEIGA010003841.1_pt1 | contig 23361 bp, 20 predicted proteins | sample 9270691 | NCBI WGS metagenome assembly JAEIGA01 (sample SAMN17057246, study PRJNA624740) | gut metagenome | biome: biome; isolation source: fecal sample | host: Bos grunniens | place: China: Xizang | collected 2019 | reverse complement strand
ATACCAACAACACCCCGTTGTCCTGGAATTCCAGCTTGACCGCCTCCTGCATTTTTCCATTCACCTTGCTCTTGATCAAACCGGTGTAGCGACATATTCCGTGGTTCACGTGCACCACATAATCCCCGTACTTGAAGGAATTCAAGTCCTCCAGGGTCAACCGTTCACTCCGTTCCACGGTCCGCTTGATCCGAACCCGGCGGTAACGGTCAAAAATCTGATGATCCGTATACAAACATTGGGAGGTCTGCGGATCCACAAAACCACCTTGAATGGTATAATCCTCGAAATCCGGGTAGACATCAAAAGTTGCCAAGATGCTGCGCAAACGGTCGATCTGCCGACTGCTCTCACTGAAAATGGTAACCTTCCACCCTTGCTCCAAATGTTCCCGGATGTTCTCAGCCAAGAGTTCAAAATTCTTGTTAAATGCCGGCTGCGGTTGGGTTGCATACTCATACACGGCATCGAACGAAGCACGAGCACCGTCTCCTTCGTACAAGGTAGAAAAACAAACCACATTTCCTTGGAAGGCATCCATGCCCGGAACATCGTTCAACAGGAGTTCGCGCTCTGCCCACACCGTACAACGTTCGGGAGTCAATGCCAAAGGAGCTACCAAGGATGATTCTTCCTCTGTTTGAAAAAGGTTGGGATACACCTCTACCCTTTCCAATTCTTCGACCGAACGCTGAGAATTCACATCAATCACCTTGATGGATTCCACTTCATCGCCAAAGAATTCTACCCGACAAGCCTGGTCATCCCCATACGAAAAAAGGTCCACCAAACCTCCCCGTACAGCAAATTCGCCAGGTTGGGAAACAAAGTCACAACGATTGAATCCAGCACTGACCAACCAGGATTTCAAGTTTTCAAAACCGAGAGCATCCCCTTTTTTGATAGAAAGGCAATGCTGTGCCATTTGCTGGGCATCCGGCACCCATTCCTGCATTGATTCTGGAAAGGCAACCAACACCAAATAGGGAAAAGCACTCTTTCCTTGTTGGAATTCCTGGATTGCTCCCAATGCAGCCGTCCGTTGTACCTTCTGTGAAGCATCGTGAATCCGGGTACGTACCCCTTTGTTTTCAGACATTGGAAAGAAGAAAATCGCTCCTTCATCCATCAAATAATACAAGTCGTTGGCACAACCTGCCGCCTTCTCCTTATCCGAACAAAGCACCCAGTGCACCCCTTGTTCTACGGTAGCCGCTATCGCAAACGAACGAGCTGAGGCGTGCAATCCTTTCCATAAAATTCGGGAAGGATGCTCGTAATCCAACAAGGTTTCCTGGATGGGTTTTATCTTATTTTTCTCGGGAATAGTTTTCAACATTTTCTGTTTTTACCTGTTTATAACTCGGGTTTTTCTGTTCAAAAACCTCTTGATAACTTTTCAATAACTTTATTTGCTCAGGCAGGTTTCTTGTATATCAAATCCCTTCATTTCATCTCCAAATTTTCAGCCTGTAAGTTTTCAAGAATTTATCATCAGCTTTTCAACAGGAATGCTTATGAACACAAAGTTATCAACTTTATTTAAAATATTGTTCATAACTTTATAGTACTCTGATTTACGGTGTTTTATAATTCTATTTATTGTTAATAAACTGTTCAAAACGTGTTTATATCTTTATCCAACTTTACTTATCAACACTTTGAACACCCTATATCCATATATATTTATTTAACTTAAAAATATATTATTTTTGTGGTTGAATCGTTTGAGCCATGGAATTGGAAAAAGATACATTTGATCCGCGTCGTGCGGGGTCTTACAAAGATAGTGATTGGGACGGAAAAATCCGACCCCAGGGATTTGATGAATTCAGTGGTCAAGACAAGATCATTGAAAACTTAATGGTGTTCGTTCGCGCGGCAAAAGGTCGTGGAGAATCGTTGGACCATGTTTTGTTGCACGGTCCTCCCGGTTTGGGAAAAACGACCCTGGCGCACATTGTGGCCCGTGAAATGGGAGTAAATATGAAAATTACCTCGGGTCCTGTGTTGGACAAACCTGGGGATTTGGCGGGTTTGCTGACAGGACTGGAAGAAGGAGATGTGCTTTTTATTGATGAAATACACCGCCTTTCTCCCATTGTGGAGGAGTATCTGTACTCTGCCATGGAAGATTATACCATCGATATCATGATTGATAAAGGTCCGGGTGCCCGATCGGTTCAAATTTCCTTGAACCCTTTTACTTTGATTGGAGCCACCACGCGTAGCGGTTTGCTGACATCACCGTTGCGTGCACGTTTTGGAATCCAATCCCATTTGGAATATTATGATACCCAGGTGTTGCAGAAAATTGTGACCCGCAGTGCTGCCATTCTCAACATCGGTATCGATTCCCAAGCTGCGCTGGAAATAGCTTGCCGCAGTCGCGGAACGCCTCGGATTGCAAACTCCCTGTTGCGTCGGGTACGGGATTTTGCTCAGGTCAAAGGCAATGGACACATTGACTTGGAAATCACCCGCTATGCCCTGGAGGCGCTGAACATCGACCGCCGCGGTCTGGATGCTGTGGACCATAAAATTTTGAGCACCATCATCCAAAAATTCAAAGGAGGTCCGGTAGGCGTCGGTACCATTGCCACCGCAGTCGGGGAAGATCCGGGGACTTTGGAAGAAGTCTATGAACCTTTCCTGATCAAAGAAGGTTTCCTCCAACGCACACCGAGGGGCCGTGAAGCAACGACCCTGGCCTATGAGCATTTGGGCCTGGTTCGATTCAACAATACCACAACTGATTCATTATTTTAAGCATATGCGAAAATCAATTTTAGCAATTACTTTATTCTTTTTGTGCTCCTTGCTGACACATTCGGCTTGGGCTTGTACTTCCGCCATCATTACCGGAAAACTGACGGCAGACGGACGTCCTTTGTTACTGAAACACCGGGATACTGGAGAGTTGAACAACCGGGTAGAAAAATTTACCGGTAAAAAATACGATTTCATCGGGCTGGTGGACAGTCCCAGTACCGGTGGTTGTGTTTGGGCAGGCACCAATTCTGTTGGTTTTTCCATCGTCAACACCGCTTCCTATAACCTCAAGGACGATGATGTGAAAGAGATGGACAAGGAAGGTGAGTTGATGTTCAAGGCTTTGGGTGAATGCAAAACCCTCAAAGATTTTGAACGTTTCTTGGACAAACACCCGCGTCCGATGCGTGTGGAAGCCAATTTCGGGGTCATTGATGCCGAGGGCGGAGCTGCCTATTACGAAGTAAACAACACGTCTTGGACCAAGATCGATGTGAACGATCCCAAGATTGCACCCGAAGGATTTTTGGCCGTCACCAACTTCTCGTACACCGGTCGTCCTGATGAAGGAATGGGTTATGTCCGTTACCACACAGCCCACCAGGTGTTGTTGGAAAAAGCGGTGACTGGAAACATTACTCCGGAATGGGTATTTTCCAACTTGAGCCGTTCTTTCCGTCATTCTTTGTTGAACATAGATTTGCGTCAGGATGCTGCCCAAGTAGCTCCCAATGGCTGGTTCATAGATCAGGATTTCATTCCCCGTCGCAGTACTTCCGCTTCGGTTTTGATCCAAGGGGTGCTCAAAGGCGAAAACCCTGAATTGACCGTGATGTGGACTATCTTGGGTTATCCGCCGGTGGCCCTAAGTCTTCCTTTGTTTGTAAAAGGAGAACTGCCCCAAGGTGTGGTGAAAAATGCAGCGGGCCATTCGGATTATTGTGACTGGGCCTTGGCTGCGAAAAAAGATGTGTTCCCGATCACACGCGGCAATGGAAAACGTTATTTCCGCTTTGATCTGCTCTACAATGAGGCACAAACCGGTTGGATTCAAGCCGTAGAATTATTTGAAAAACAGATGCATCATGTCTTTGTGCCGTACATGAAGAATTTCCGTGAACAGGGAGGTTTGGTATCAGAAGACTTGAATAAATATTACGAAGAAGTACACCCTTTTATCGTTGATTTGTATGGAACTGCAACTCTTCACTGATACCTATCCCTATGGCTACGGTGAGCCCTTTCTAGAGGATGAATTGCCGGTTTTGGCTGCCAATTTTGAACGCATTGTCATCCATCCCCTTCACAAAGAACCGGGTCCCGTCCGTGCATTGCCCGAGGGAGTGTATTTGGAAGAACCTTTGCTAAGCTTCTCCCCTTCGGATCGGAAGAAACTTTTGATGAAAGGTTTGTTCAACAAGGCTCCGCTGTCGTTGTGGGAATACTTCCGTTGTGCCGCATTCCAATCCAAGAACAAAACCAAAGTATTTTTGAGTTATTGGTTGCTCAAACGGAGTATGTGGAAGGCTGCCCGTCAATTTGTTGACAAAACGGGTGATAAACCCGAAATTTGCTATTTCTATTGGGGGGATAAAACGGTTCAGATTTGGCCGGCCATCAAACGTTGGGCACCCAATTACAACGGGGTGGTCCGTCTGCACGGATCTGACTTGTTTGAAGAGGTAAAAGGTTTTCTGCCATACCGCAAAGAATATTTGTCAGCAGCGGATTTGCTGGTTCCGGTATCTCAGACCGGTGCTATTTATTTGCGTACCCACTACCCTTACCTGGATCCTTTCAAAGTCCAACCCTTCCCCTTGGGATTTTCCAATTCAACTCCCTACGAAAATCGTCTGAATGAGTCGGATGTGTTTGAAATCGTGAGTTGTTCCAACGTCATTCCGTTGAAACGTGTGCATTACATTGCCCGTGCCTTGGACCGTATCTGCATTTCTGCATTGACCGACGGAAAATTCAAAAAAATACGTTGGACACATTTTGGCAATGGTTATGTCATGACACAACTCCAAAAAGAAGTACTGGCCCTGAAAAATCCCGAATTGGAAGTTGTATTGGCAGGTAGAAAAGACCGTGCGGAAGTATTGGAACATTACAAGACCCACAACATCGACCTTTTCATCAACGTCAGCTCCAGCGAAGGGGTGCCGGTTTCCATCATGGAAGCCATGTCGTTTGGAATTCCTATTCTGGCAACAGCGGTGGGTGGAACCCCTGAATTGGTAACATCCGAGGCCGGAATGACAATACCCCCGCAAATCAGCAGTTCTGATCTGCGAGGGTATGTAGAAAAATTCATACTCATGAGCTACGAAGAGCGTTGCAAGTTGTCATTGGGTGCCTACCAAGTCTGGAAAGACCACTGGGATGCAGAAGCCAATGCCAAGAAATTTACGGATCACTTGCACTCGATCTTCAAGTTCTGAAACTCTGCCATATACGCATCGTTCACATCGGTAACCACGATCCGGACAGCCTTCACGGGTTGTTCCGGTTGGAAGGTTACGGTGTTGTAACGGAACTCACCGGCTTTCTCAAATTGCACGCCGTCGGTTGAGTATTCCACATAGCCGTAGGTCACTCCGTAGAAGGTAATGCCGGGGCGTCCGGTTTCTACGGTAATGCGGCTGCTTTCTACCGGTTCTTCAAAGGTATATGTCAGGTAATCACCTGCTTTCAATGTACGGGTGGTACGTGCCACTTTCTTGAAATCATAGCTTCCCAACAGGGTTTGCAACTCTTCTTGTTTGCGGAACGGAATGTTGGTTTCAATGGTGGTTTTGGGTTGCAGATAGTGGTACAATTCAATGTTTTCTGCAGCCACGGTGATGCTGCTCAAAGCATCGCCAAAGAACGTCGCAAAGCGGAAATTTTCCGGAGTATCGGTTGCGATGGTTGCACAGTAAACCGGTGATGCAGCGGTCGGATTGCTGCCGTCTGTGGTGTAGCGGACTACAGCGCTGGAATGGGGAGCCGTCACGTGTAACAAATTGTTCTCATAACGGACTTTCGGAGGAGCTACGCGGAAGGAAATTCCCATGTGATAGAGGCGTGAGAAGTGTTTTTGGTACAGACGTTCCTCAAAGTCTTCGAAGTCCTTTTCAGCCACGGGTGTCCAACCTACTTCAGCCAGTGCACAGGTGCGCGGGAACAGTTGGTATTCGATGAAACGAGCCGGGTATGCCAACAATTCGCTCCAAATACCGGCTTGTACTCCCAAGATTTGTTCTTGGTATTTTTCATCCGGGAACAAGGCTTGCGGATCAAAAGAATAGGTTTTTTCCAGCGGAATGATAGCGGCCCAGTTGTGACCCCGTTCTGCCGGAGTGTATTTCATGTCCAAGTAGTTGTATTCCGCCATTTGCATCACGGCTTTGTAACCTCTGTCCAAGCAGACTTTCACTTCTTTGACTCCGTGCCAAGCGGTGAACAAGGTGTTCGGATCGTGTTGTTCCCCTTCGGTAATTTCTTCCCAACCGGCCATGGTTTTGCCGTGTTTGGCCAGAATTTTTTCCATTCTGTGGGCAAATTCATTCAACAAGAAACGGCTGTTCTCAAAACCTTTTTCTTTTACAAGTGCTTGGCAATGAGGGCAATTATTCCAGGAAGTCAACTCAACTTCATCCCCACCGATGTGGATGTATTGGCTCGGGAACAGAGCTGCCACTTCTTTCATGATGTTGTCCAGTACTTTGTAGTTTTGTTCACGGGCGACACAAAGGACGTTGTCGGTTTCTCCGTTGATGGTGATGTAATCCTTATCGGATTTGCAAGAAAGTTCCGGCATGGAACCTACCAAGGCGCGACTGTGTCCGGGCAGGTCGATTTCCGGGATGATTTCAATGTGTCGTTCGGCAGCATATTTGACAATGTCCTTGATTTCCCGTTGGGTGTAGAATCCACCGTAGCGTTCATTGCCTTGGTGGTAAGCCGGGGGAGTTGCTTCTCCAACCCCTCTCCACGCCCCTTTTTCAGTCAGTTGCGGGTATTTTTTGATTTCAATCCGCCAACCGTTGTCGTCGGTCAGGTGCCAGTGCATCCGGTTCAATTTGTGGGCAGCCATCCACCCGATGATTTCCTTGACTTGGCTGGCGTTGTAGAAGGTGCGGGATACGTCCAACATCAGTCCACGATAGCCGTAACGGGGTTGGTCTTCGATGGTAACACAATCCAAAGCATATTCCCGCAATTCCAGGTCAGAAGTGCCAAACACTGGTGCCGGCAACATTTGAAGCAGGGTTTGAACGGCGTAAAACATACCCGCATCCTCCGAAGCTGTCAGGCGGATTTGGGTCGGAGTGATTTCCAGACGATAGGCTTCTGCACCCAGGCTTGCATCGTGCAGGAAGTATACCCCGGCTTGGTTGAGGTCTTGTTTGGTCAAGACTTTTTGGGCGGGTTGGATCGGAAAAACAAACAATTTTTCCCATCCTTTTTCTTGCAACCACAGCATTTCATCCTCGAATTGCGGAGCGGTCAAATAGGTTTTAAAGCCCTTTTCAAGCAGGATATTTCCAGTTTGAGGGGTGAGATTAGCCGGTTTGGGAACGAGATTTTTCCAGGTTTCGGCGGAAAGGGTTCCTTGCAAGAGAACAAGGCTGGTGAAAAGCGAAAATAAATACTTCATTTTTATCCCTTTTGTTTGTTTTATTTTGTATTTTTGCCCCAAAGATAACACAGACAATATTTTTTCAAAAAAAATAATATGGATCAAAAATTAGTATCGAAAATTCCACAAGGTCCTTTAGCAGACAAGTGGACGGAGCACAAGTCTCATATTCGCGTCGTTAGCCCGGCCAACAAACGCAAACTTGAGATCATTGTGATCGGAACCGGACTCGGTGGTGCTTCTGCAGCTGCCGCTCTTGGCGAATTGGGTTACAATGTCAAAATCTTCTGTATCAGCGACTCACCGCGTCGTGCGCACTCCATTGCAGCACAAGGTGGTATCAATGCTGCGAAGAACTACCAAAATGACAACGACTCCATCTACCGCCTCTTCTATGACACCATCAAAGGGGGGGACTACAGAAGCCGTGAAGCCAACGTTTACCGTTTGGCAGAAGTCAGCAATCTGATCATCGACCAATGCGTCGCTCAAGGTGTTCCTTTTGCACGTGATTACGGTGGATTGCTTGACAACCGTTCTTTCGGAGGTGCGCAAGTTAGCCGTACCTTCTACGCTCGCGGTCAGACCGGTCAACAATTGCTCCTCGGTGCTTACGCTTCTTTGAACCGTCAAATTGCAAAAGGTTCTGTGAAATCTTATCCTCGTCACGAAATGTTGGACCTCGTCCTCATCGATGGCGAAGCAAAAGGTATCATTGCACGTAACTTGGAAACCGGTGAAATCGAACGTCACGGTGCACACGCTGTGGTAATCGCTTCCGGTGGATACGGTAACGTATTCTTCTTGTCTACCAACGCAATGAACAGCAACGGTTCTTCAGCTTGGCAATGCTACAAGAAAGGTGCTTACTTTGGCAACCCTTGCTTTGCTCAAATTCACCCGACTTGTATCCCGGTTCACGGTGACCAACAATCCAAATTGACCTTGATGTCTGAGTCTCTCCGTAACGACGGACGTATTTGGGTTCCGAAGAAAATGGAAGACGTAGAAAGACTCCGCTCGAAGAAAGTGAAAGCTTCCCAAATTCCGGAAGAAGACCGCGACTACTACTTGGAACGCCGTTACCCTGCATTCGGTAACCTCGTACCTCGTGACGTAGCATCCCGCGCAGCAAAAGAACGTTGCGACGCTGGTTACGGTGTGAACGAAACCGGTTTGGCAGTATTCCTGGACTTCTCAACCGCCATCAAACGTTTGGGTCGTGACGTGATCGAACAACGCTATGGTAACCTCTTCCAAATGTACGAAAAGATTACCGACGTGAACCCGTACGACGAACCGATGATGATTTATCCGGCTATCCACTACACCATGGGTGGTCTTTGGGTAGACTACAACCTCCAAACTACCGTACCGGGCTTGTATGCAATCGGTGAAGCCAACTTCTCTGACCACGGTGGAAACCGCTTGGGTGCATCTGCTTTGATGCAAGGTTTGGCTGACGGTTACTTCATCCTCCCCTACACCATCGGTGACTACTTGGCTGGTAAGATCCAAGTTCCCAAAACTGACATCAACCACCCTGCCTTCGACGAAGCAGAAAAAGCAATCAAAGAAAAAATTGCTAAACTCTTCGCAATCAAAGGTACCCAACCCGTTGACTACTACCACAAGAAATTGGGTCAATTGATGTGGGACAAAGTCGGTATGGCACGTGAAAAATCAGGTTTGGAATCAGCTATCGTTGAAATCCAAGCATTGAAGAAAGAATTCTGGAAAGACGTTTACGTACCGGGAACCAACGACGAATTCAACACCGAGTTGGAAAAAGCTCTCCGCTTGGCAGACTTCTTCGAAATTGGTGAATTGATGGCACGCGACGCATTGAGCCGTAACGAATCTTGCGGTGGTCACTTCCGTGTTGAAATGCAAACCGAAGAAGGTGAAACCAAACGTGATGACGAAAACTACATGTATGTCAGCGCTTGGGAATACAAAGGAGATGAGGTAGTTCCTGAAATGCACAAAGAACCTCTGAATTTCGAATTCGTACAGGTAGCAACCCGTAACTATAAAGACTAAAGGATTTTCATTATGAATTTTACATTGAAAGTTTGGCGTCAAAAAAACGCAAAAGACAAAGGCCACTTTGAAACCTACAAAGTGACTGATATTTCTCCCGATACGTCTTTCTTGGAAATGATGGACATCTTGAATGACCAACTGATCCGTGAAGGAAATGATCCGGTAGCCGTTAACAAGGGTTGCCACAATTCAGGTCCCATCGCCTTCGACCACGACTGCCGTGAAGGTATCTGCGGTATGTGCTCCTTGTACATCAACGGTCGTGCACACGGTCCGGACGAAGATGTAACCACTTGCCAATTGCACATGCGCAAATTCAAAGATGGTGAAACCATTACCATTGAACCTTGGCGTTCGGCTGGTTTCCCGGTGATCAAAGACTTGGTGGTTAACCGTGGTGCTTTCGACCAAATCCTCCAAGCAGGTGGTTATGTATCTGTAAACACCGGTCAAGCACAAGATGCAAATGCAATCCCTGTATCCAAAGATGCTGCTGACGAAAGTATGGACGCTGCTTCTTGCGTTGGTTGCGGAGCTTGTGTAGCAACTTGTAAAAACGGTTCTGCAATGTTGTTCGTGGCAGCACGTGTCAGCTCATTGGCTCTTCTCCCCCAAGGTAAGATCGAAGGAGCACGTCGTGCAAAAGCCATGGTTGCGAAGATGGATGAATTGGGATTCGGTGCTTGTACCAACACCCAAGCTTGTGAAATGGAATGTCCTAAGAACATTTCCGTATCGCACATCGCTCGCTTGAACCGCGAATTCCTTTGTGCTAAATTGAAAGACTAAGCAAGGCAATAGCCTATGGAGTTTTTTGCCACATCTCAAGGGATTCCTGTTCGTATTTCTGATAGCAAAGAAGGCAAGTCTGTACTCGTTTTCTTGCACGGATATTTGGAAACCCTGGATGTCTGGGAAGAATTTGTAGCAACGGTTCCGAAAGAATTTCGGACCGTTGCTATTGATTTACCCGGGCATGGTTTAACCGGTACACTTCCGGAAACCAATGAAATAGACTTCTCTGCCCGTGTGGTGAATGGCGTGCTGGAACTCCTGCAGATCGAGTCCGCTATTTTGGTGGGTCATTCCATGGGTGGCTACGTTGCCCAAAGTTTTTTGGAGCAATTTCCCGACAAGACCCGTGCGTTGATTCACTTGAATTCCAATCCCTACGCCGATGCGCCTGAAAAACTTGCAGACCGTCAGCGAGAGATCGAACTCATCCGACAAGGCAAGTTGTTGACCCTGGCCTCCGTCGCCATCCCGAACATGTACGCTCCTCAAAATGTACGTCGCATGGAGGATGCCATCATGATGACCGTTGAATTGTGCGATATGCACGATCCTGATGGAATTTGTGCGACTATTTTGGGCCTCACGACCCGCAAAGACCAGGTGGCTTTGTTGCAACAAACGGACAAACCCGTCCTGTTTGTCTTGGGAGAAAGTGATAACTTCCTGTCTCCGGAGAAGCGGGATCAAATGAGGAAGGATCTGCAAGCCATAGAATGCGTTATTTTGCCCAATACGGGACATAATTCCTTCTTGGAAGACCCAGGTGCTACTTGGCAGGCAATGGCTTCATTTATACAAAAAAACGGGCTTTTATAAAGACCCGTTTTTTTATGAATATCGAGGGAATCTTCTCCCCTACCACAGGAAATTATCAAAGGGATAGCGGCCTGCGTGAATTTCAGCGACCATTTTATACAAGTCGTTGCGCATTTTGTCAATGCCAATTTTTTCGCGGGCGGAGATGAAGATGCAGGGTGTGTTTTCTTTTGCAATCCAGGACTTCTTCATTTCTTCCAACGAGACATTTTCTCGTTTTTTCTCCTCAAAATCAAACTCAGACTGTTCCACGTATTGGTAGGCATCGATCTTGTTGAACACCAGATAAACCGGCTTGTCGGCTGCCCCAATTTCACTCAGCGTTTCTTTGACTACCCGGATGTGATCGTCAAAATTCGGGTGGGAAATATCCACGACGTGCATCAGAATGTCTGCTTCCCGAACTTCGTCCAACGTACTCTTGAAGGATTCCACCAGTTGGGTAGGCAGTTTTCGAATGAAACCTACTGTATCAGAAAGCAGGAAGGGGACATTTTCAATCACCACTTTGCGGACGGTCGTATCCAAGGTCGCAAAGAGTTTGTTTTCAGCGAAAACATCGCTTTTGGCCAGAAGGTTCATCAGCGTACTTTTACCGGCATTGGTGTAACCAACCAAGGCAATCCGTACCATGGAACCCCGGTTTCCGCGTTGTGAGGCCATTTGTCGGTCAATCTTTTTCAATTGTTCCTTCAAACGGCTGATCTTATCCAGGATGATCCGGCGGTCGGTTTCGATCTGACTTTCACCAGGTCCGCGCATACCAATCCCCCCGCGTTGTCTTTCCAAGTGGGTCCACATACGGGTCAGGCGAGGGAGCAGGTATTGGTATTGGGCCAGCTCAACTTGGGTTTTGGCGTACGCCGTTTTGGCTCGTTGTGCGAAAATATCCAAGATCAAGTTGGTACGGTCCAGGATTCGCACTTCCAGTTCCCGTTCCAAGTTCCGTAGTTGGGAAGGGGAGAGTTCGTCGTCAAACAAGACCAGCTTGATTTCGTTTTCCTCAATGTATTGTTTGACTTCTTCAATCTTACCCGCACCGATATAGGTTTTGGAATTTGCGCGATCCATCCGTTGGGTGAATCGTTTCACGCTTTCTGCACCGGCCGTCATTGCCAGGAACTCCAATTCATCCAGGTACTCTTGTACTTGGACATCGGTTAAGTCCTTGGTAATGACCGCAACAACCACGGTCTTTTCCATTTCTATTTCCTGTTTTTTCTGAGCCATTTGTTAGCATATAAAAAGCGGTTGGCTAAGATAGTCAACCGCTCTATTGGATTGTTTTAGAATTATCTCAATTGGAAGTGAACAGGGAAGATGAACTGTACTTTTACAGCACGGTCACGTTGTTTACCCGGTTCCCATTTCGGTGATTTAGAAACGACGCGAACCGCTTCTTTGTCCAATGCAGGGTCGATACCACGAACGACTTTGATGTTGGTGATTTCACCTTCTGCAGTCAAGGTAAATGAAAGGATAACTTTACCTTGTACACCGTTTTCTTTAGCGATTTCGGGGTAAACCAAGTTTTTACCTACCCATTTAGAGAACTCGTTTTGACCACCACCCATGAAGGAAGGTTTGCTTTCTACCATTGCAAAAGGAATGGCTTCTTCCACAATCTCTTCTTCGTAAACTTCGGTCACGTAGTCCATAATTTCCACACCCATATCTTTGGTATCTTCCAAAGAAATCATGAAGTCGTCGTTCACTTCGATGTCATCTTCTACCAAGTCAATTTGGTCAGACAATACGGGAATTTTCGGAGCTTCCGGCGGCGGGGGAGGGGTTTCTTGGGTGATCGGAATAGCTTCTTCTTCGATAACCACTTGCGTTTCGGCTTCGAGAACAGCTTCAGCTTTCTCGTATGACTTCCATTCGAAAGCAACCAATACGATGGCAAGCGTAATGATCATACCGATTTCTCTAAAGAGCAATTTCTTGTTCTCCAAGTCGGCTTTGGGACTCTTTTTTACTTCCATAATGTTATGTTTTGTCTATATTACACAAATGAACGTGTAAATTTACTCATAATTCTATGAATTAAACAAATATTTTCAACAAAATAAAACCCAATAAATCGTAAAACACTGATTTATTGGGTTTTGTGTGGAGCATATCGGAGTCGAACCGATGACCTCTTGCATGCCATGCAAGCGCTCTAGCCAACTGAGCTAATACCCCGCCTATTTTCTCAATTAGATGAGACCGAGTTCTGCCAAAACAGCGTTGGTCTTTCTAACAGCTTCTGCGCTGGCATCAAATTTAGCTTGTTCTTCGCTGTCCAATTTGATGTCCACGATTTTTTCTACACCGTTTTTGCCCAATACTACCGGAACACCGATGCAGATATCGTTTTGTCCGTATTCGCCTTCCAAGCTTACGCAGCAAGGGAATACTTTCTTTTCATCCATGATGATTGCTTTTGCAATGTTCGCACCTGCCATACCGGGAGCGTACCAAGCAGAGGTACCAATGAGTTTGGTCAAGGTAGCACCGCCAACCATGGTGTCAGCTACTACTTTGTCAGCAGTTTCTTTGTCGAGGATTTCGGTTACTTTACCACCGCGGAAAGCAGCTTTGCCAATCAACGGAACCATGGTAGTGTCACCGTGGCCACCGATTACCATACCGTCAACGTCGTTGATGTGAGCGCCCAAAGCTTGGCTCAAGTAGAAGTTGAAGCGGCTGCTGTCCAACATACCACCCATACCGATGATGCGGTTTTTCGGGAGACCACTTACTTTGCTAGTCAAGTAAGTCATGGTATCCATCGGGTTGGAAATCATAACGATGATAGCGTTCGGTGAGAATTTAATGATGTTTTCAACAACGCTTTTAACGATACCAGCGTTTACACCGATCAATTCTTCACGGGTCATACCCGGTTTTCTCGGAATACCTGAAGTTACAATTACTACGTCTGAGTTTGCAGTTGCTTCGTAATCATTGGTTACACCTTTGATTACAGTATCAACACGACCCAATTTTGCGGCTTGCATCATGTCGATGGCTTTGCCTTCGGCAACACCTTCTTTGATGTCCAACAATACAACTTCAGCAGCGAAGTTCAATTGAGCTACTACATTTGCGCAGGTTGCACCTACATTACCGGCACCGATAACACTAACTTTTGCCATTGCTACAATTAATTTTCTTTTTTTATTAGTTTTGCGCTGAATTTCCGACTTCGGAATTTCAGGCTGCAAATATACAAATTATCTGGATGTATGGTTAAAATTTTTCACAAAAATATTGAGTACCGATTGCCGTCTCAAGTTCTTGTCAAACAGTGGATACGCGGTGTTCTGGAAGGGTGTGGGGAGAAAGAGGGTAGGATACAGGTCATTTTGACGGACGATACTTTTATTTTGGAGATGAACCGCAATTTCCTCGGGCATGATTACTATACCGATATCATTACTTTTGATACTTCGGATTATCCGGAATCTCCCAAGGATGCCATTTCTGGAGAATTGTACATCAGTGTGGATACGGTTCGGGCCAATGCCGAAGAATATGGCTCTACTTTTCCGGAGGAGATGCATCGTGTGATCATCCACGGAGTTTTGCACTTGATTGGATTTGACGATCACGAGCCTGAAGACATTCAACAAATGCGCAATGCGGAAGCACAAGCGTTAGCACAACTGAAAGATTATGGAATCACAATTTGATATCATTGTTGTAGGGGCTGGTCACGCCGGATGCGAAGCTGCCAGTGCAGCGGCCCGCATGGGATCTCGTGTTCTCTTGGTCACCATGGATATGAACAAAATTGCACAGATGTCCTGCAACCCGGCCATAGGAGGAATCGCAAAAGGGCAGATCGTTCGCGAGATCGATGCGCTGGGTGGCTACTCGGGTATCGTTACCGATGCGAGTACGATGCAGTTCCGGACGTTGAATCGGTCCAAAGGTCCTGCTATGTGGAGTCCCCGTGCCCAATGCGATAGAATGTACTATTCCTTGAACTGGCGTTACATTCTTGAAAACACCTGTAACTTAAGCATTTGGCAAGATTTGGTGGTTTCGATAACTCAAAATCCTTCGCATATTTTTGAGGTCACTACATCCTTGGGCGTAATTTTTAAGGCTCCAAAGCTTATTTTGACGGCTGGAACCTTCCTCAATGGCAAATTGTTTGTCGGAAGTCAGACGGTTGAAGGAGGACGGGTAGGGGAAGGTGCCTCCCCGTACTTGACCGAGCAGCTCGCCGATATGGGAGTTACCTTTGGTCGTATGAAGACGGGTACGCCTCCTCGGATTGATTTGCGTTCGCTCGACCTTACGAAGTTTGAGGTGCAACAAGGGGATGAGGATCCGATGAAGTTCTCCTTCTTGAATTACAAGACGGCTATTCAGAATGGACATCCTCAGAACCCCTGTTTTGTGGTTCATACCAACGAGGCTTGTCACGAAATTTTGAAGGAGGCCTTTCCTGAATCACCTTTGTTCAGTGGTACGATCAAAGGCATCGGCCCCCGCTACTGTCCGAGTATTGAAGACAAGTTGCGCACCTTTGCGGATAAGAATTCCCACCAGTTGTTTATTGAGCCGGAAGGATGGGCTTCCAATGAATATTACCTCCAGGGTTTTTCTTCGTCTTTGCCGTTCCGCGCTCAGTTGGCCGCTTTGAAACAGTTGCCTGGATTTGAAAACGTGTCTCTGTACCGACCGGCTTATGCGGTTGAATACGATTACTTCGATCCCACTCAACTCAATCATACGTTGGAATCCCGTCACGTGACTGGTTTGTACTTTGCTGGTCAGGTCAATGGTACGACCGGTTATGAAGAGGCAGCAGCCCAAGGGTTGATGGCAGGTATCAATGCCCACTTGGCCTTGGCTGGAAAAGAGCCTTTTGTTCTGGGCCGCGACGAGGCTTACATTGGGGTTTTGATCGATGATCTTATTACGAAGGGCGTGGATGAACCTTACCGTATGTTTACGTCCCGTGCAGAATACCGGATTCTTTTGCGTCAGGACAATGCCGATCTTCGCCTCACCCAAAAGGCCTATGAGATCGGATTGGCGGAAGATTACCGTTACCGACTGATGTGTGAGAAGTACGAATCTGTCAATCGTCTCCAGCATAAATTGGAATCAACGGTACCGAGTTTGGCAGAGGAAAACAAGCTCTTGTTGGACCGTGGTACATCGGAAATGACTTCTGCAAAACCGCTTGCCCAACTCTTGCTGAGACCCCAGATCGTTATTCGGGATTTGGTTCCTTTTATCCCGCAAGAGGAGTTGCGAGCTTGCTTGTCTGCACCCGCCGAAAGTCTTTCCGAGGTCTATGCGGAATTGCCTTATCGAGCAGAAGCAACGGTTGTTGCCGAGGATCTTCTCAATGAGGTCTTGGATTCAGCTGAGATTTCTATCAAGTATGCTGGCTACATTGACCGCGAACGCAAACTCGCAGAGAAGTTGATCCGTCTCGAATCGATCAAGATTCCTGATAATTTTGACTTCTCAAAGGTGTCTTCGCTTTCGATGGAATGTCGCCAAAAACTGGAGCGCTATCGTCCCAAAACGATTGCTCAGGCTTCCCGTATTTCTGGAGTTTCGCCTGCTGATATATCGGTTTTGTTAATCTATTTTGGTCGATAAATAAGCATCTATCTCAACAAATACTTTAAGTGTTCCACGTGGAACACTTTTTTTATTTCGGGATTTTGCCTTTGTTGAGAAGGGGTGCTACGCGATTTATTCCATCGGAAAAGGGAAGTGTGTGTCAGAATTCGGGATGTGGAATAGGGGGTAGGCGAGTGCGTAGAGGGGTTTCTTGTCAGAAATGCGATCATTCAGGGCTCTGGATCCCCGTTGATAGATGACGAATTTTTCTAAGAGATTGCCTTCAACAGGGAGGGTCTTCGTGGTACATTCTAAGAGTAAAGTTGTGTTTTCGAGTTGTCCATCGGGCGTCCCAATGCAGTGGCCGTACCCATTCTGGCAAGCAAAACCTCCTATTTTTCTATAGTAATTTAGGATGTAGTTCAGGGTTGGTGTATTCCAAACAATGCAGGGTATGGGATCTGAACCGGCTAACTTTGCGGATTCATACGCGTACGATTCCTGTAGTTTTTCACCTGTCAACTCAACCCAGTTCCCCATTGGGCCGTTGGTATGTTCCTCGGGGAACCATGCCCGTTTCTGTCCATAAATTGGTTGGGTAAAGCCCAGTCGTTGGTAGAAGGGAAAGAGGTCGGGGTTGGCGGGTTTGGTGAGCACAAAGGCATCGTTGTTTGCCTTCCGATCCTGAATGATGTGTTGGATCAATTGAGAGGACAAGCCTTGTTTCTGGTGGTCCGGATGGGTGCACACCCCATACAAATAGGAGATGGGCAGGAGGCAATCGTTCTCCTGCGCGGGGGCAGCATAGTGTCCGAAGAAGAGGGAGGCCGCGGCAACGATGTCCCCATTCTTTTCCAGCACGTAGGTTCGGGTAAGCGGAAAACCCTCCTGAAAAAAGAAATTCAGGAAGTCGAGATCGTCCGTAAAACACAACTTCCAAAGCTCCAACAGGGATGTTGTGTCTTTGGAAGTTGCAATGCGGATCGAGAAACGGTTATTCGTTTGCGTAGATTTCATCAATCAATTCTTGGTGTGCTTTGATGATGTTGGCCCGTTTTAATTTCAAGGTTTGTGAGAGCATGTTGTTGGCAGTGCTCCATTCTTCGTAAACGACTTTTTCTCGTTTGATGGCTTCGTGCGGAGCGAGTAGGCTGTTCACACTTTCGACTTCGCGGTGGATTTTTGCCAATACTTTCGGGTTCTTTACCAACTCGTCGTTGTCCTTGTAGGAGACTTTGTGTTTGGCAGCCCAGAAGTGCAGGCGGGACATGTCCGGTGTGATGATGGCCGATGCGAACTTGTGGTTTTCACCGATGACGATGCAGTTTTCAATGAAGGCCGATTCGCGGAGTTTGTTTTCAATCATCTGCGGGGCGATGTATTTGCCCGAGGAGAGTTTGAAGATTTCCTTTTTACGGTCGGTAATTTGAACGTATTCTCCGTCGACCCAACGTCCGATGTCACCGGTGTGCAACCAGCCGTCTTCATCGATGGTTTGACGGGTGGCTTCGGGATCTTTGTAGTAGCCGAGCATGATGTGGGGTCCACGGGTCAGGATTTCGCCGTCGTCAGCAAATTTGAATTCTGTTCCTTCCATGGGTTTGCCGACCGTACCGATGACGTTGAATCCTTGGACCGGGCTGTTTACCGCAATCACGGGTGAGGTTTCGGTCATGCCGTAGCCTTCAAAAATGTATAGTTTCGCAGCGTTGAACAGGCGAACGATCTTTGCTTGGATGGAGGATCCTCCGGAGACAACCAGCATTTCGTGACCTCCCAATTTTTCACGCCATTTGCGATAGACCAGGCGGTCTGCCCAACGGTGTTGGAACTGGTAGAACCAGCTGTGGTTGTAGTTGTCGAACTCGTTGCCGAATTTCCAGGCCCAGTCGTAGATTTTGCGTTTGATGCCGGTGAGGTCTTTGCCAGCCGCTTCGAGTTTGCTGTACATCATTTCCAGGACGCGGGGAACGGAGCAGAAACCGTCTGCATGGAAGTCGGCGAGGTCACGGGCGATGGTGCCCAGGCCTTCTGCATAGTAGGTGCTGATGCCGAGGTATTGGTACTCGTAGTTCATGCTGCGTTCGTAGATGTGGCAGAGGGGCAAGAAGCTGAGCATGCGGTGTGAGGCATTCTTCACTTGCTTGGCGGCATGTCCCATCATGTTGAACATCAGGTTCCAGTGTGAGAGCATCACCCCTTTGGGAATACCCGTGGTACCGGAGGTGTAGATGATGGTGGCCATGTCGTTCGGCTGGGTGTTGGCCTTGATTTCTTCGATGCGGGCTTTGGTTTCTTCTTTGGCAGCCGCTCCTACCTGGTAGAAATGATGGAGGTTTTCCACTTCTGCATCTTCGTCCATCAAGACGATCTTTGCAGGCGTATCCATTTGACTAACAAGAGGTTGTATCTTGTTGTACAGGGCTTTGCTGCCGATGAAGATGATGCGGGCATCGCTGTGGTTGAAGATGTATAGGAAATCGGTTTGGTTCAAGGTGGGATAGATGGGAACGTGGACCATTCCTGCGAGGTTCAGCCCCATGTCGATGAAGTTCCATTCGGGACGGTTAGGGGTGATGGTAATGGCTTTGTCTCCAGCTTCGTAGCCCATTTCTACCAAGGCGTATGCAATTTCATAGGCGTGTTGACGGTATTCTTTGACGGAGAAACGAAGGGTGTTTCCGTTGATTTTTCTAGCGAGGATGTCTTCTTTGTTCGGAACAATTTCTTGCAGACGATCCAGAATGTCAAAAGTACGAGTGACGGGTTTTAGGTTGGTACTGTTCATCGTTCAATGGATTACGTGTTAAACAGAAAAATAAGGTCAACCACAAATTTAATAAAATTGATAACGAATCACAAACAACTCTCCATAAATAAAACAAAAGAGGCTGATTCCTGTTGGAACCAGCCTTCTATTTGTTTCAGGAAATCCTGGAAAGAATCGAAATTATGCGATCATTGCTTCGTATTGAGCAGCGTCCATCAAAGTTTCCAATTCTGAAGGATCAGACATTTCAACTTTGATCATCCAACCTTTTCCGTAAGGATCTTGGTTAACAGATTCCGGAGCACCTTCCAATTCGGGGTTTACTTCGATAACTTTACCAGAAACCGGCATCAAAGCATCAGCAACGGTTTTAACAGCTTCGATAGCACCAAAGTTTTCGTCTTTAGCAACTTCTTCGCCTTCGGTTTGAATGTCAACGAAAACGATATCACCCAATTGATCTTGTGCAAAGTCGGTAATACCTACGGTTGCGATGTTTCCTTCTACCAAAACCCATTCGTGGTCTTTGGAGTACTTCAAATTGCTAGGAATATTCATAATGTACTGTGTTATTTGAAAATTATAATAGGGCAAAATTAGTAAAAAAAACAGACCAAAAAAGGACTAAAGTAATTTTAAGGCCAATTTTATCATTTCTTCCAGAGCGCAGTCCGGTTTTTCTTTGAGGATTTTGTCCAAAGCCTTGTCTATGGGCGCTTTGGCAAAGCCCAGCATTTGCAGGGCGGCAGCGGCTTCGGAACGTGCCGGGTTCGGGGAGAAGATGGGCAGACTGGCGGGGGTGTTGCCTCCTTTGATGAGTTTGCCTTTGAGCTCGATGATGAGGCGTTGGGCGGTTTTCAGACCGATGCCTTTGACGCTCTTGATGCGGTTGAGGTCCTCGGCCAGGATGGCTTGGCGCAACTCTTCGCTGGTCAGGGAGGAGAGCATCATGCGGGCTGTGTTGGGGCCGACGCCGGACACGGAGATCAGCAGGATGAAAATGTCCCGCTCGTCGCGGTCGGCAAAGCCGAAGAGTTGTTCGTCGTCTTCTTTGACAATGTGGTGCACAAAGACCTTGGCCTCGCTTTGTCCTTGAAGTTGGCTGTAGGTTTGCAGGGATATCTGAAGGCGGTAACCGATGCCGTTGTTGTCCAGAACAACTTGTGTCGGGGTGAGTTCGGCCAGGGTTCCGCGGATGTAATCGTACATACTCTTATTTTTAAATGGTCAAGTGTTGCAAATTTACTACTTTTGTAGATTATTCTGCAAGTCAAATTATGAACCGAGAAATCTTGAATCAAGCCGTGGAAGAGATCCGGAAACAAGTTCCGGCCCTGGGTCGTACCGTGTATGGCAAGCCCCTGGTTTATTTGGACAATGCGGCGACTGCACAAAAGCCGCAGTCGGTCTTGGACCGTGTCCATCAAATGAATGCCGGGGTGAACGGAAACGTACACCGCGCGGTCCATCGTTTGAGCGAGGAGACCACCCTCTGGTACGAAGAGGCCCGGGACGCCGTGAAAGACCTGATTGGAGCAGCAGAGCGGGCGGAGGTGATTTTTACTTCGGGTACGACCGCTGCCATCAACACCGTGGCTTATGCGTGGTCGTCGCGGTTCTTGAAAGCCGGCGATGTGGTGTTGGTTTCTCAGGCCGAACACCATTCCAACATCGTTCCTTGGCAGTTGGCTTGCGAGCGGGCAGGGGCGACCTTGCGCGTGTTGCCGGTGGACGAATCGGGACAGTGGCGGATGGACCTTTTGCCGCAGTTGCTGGATGAGCGGGTCCGCATGGTCGCGGTTTCCCATATTTCCAATGTGTTGGGACTGGTGAACCCGATTCAGGAGATGATCCGTCAGGCCCATGCCGTCGGAGCTTGTGTGTTGATTGACGGGGCGCAAGGCATTGTGCACGGTCAGGTGGACGTGCAGGCGTTGGACTGTGATTTTTATGTCTTCTCCGGTCACAAGCTGTATGCCGAGACGGGAACGGGTATCCTGTACGGAAAACGGCGTTGGTTGGAGGCCATGCCTCCGTTCCTGGGGGGTGGTGATATGGTGGATACCGTGACCTTTGAGAAAACAACGTATGCACCGCTGCCGTTGAAGTTCGAGGCGGGTACTGGCAACTTCATCGGGGCTGCTTCGCTGGCTCCGGCAATTGCATTTGCCCGGTCTTTGACAACACCGACTTTGGAAGAAAATCAACAAGAAATCATACAATACCTCAACGAGGAACTGCGCCGGATCGAAGGTTTGCAGATCTACGGGGAAGGCCCGAACAAGATTCCGTTGTTCTCCTTCTCGGTGGCCGGATGCAACCACGGGGACATTGCAACCCTGCTTGACAAGCTGGGCATTGCAGTCCGCTCGGGTCTGATGTGTTGCGAACCTTTGATTTCCAGCTTTGGCCATACGGGCTTGGTACGGGCTTCGTTTGCTCCGTACAACACCTTGGCCGAGGCCGAGGCTTTGGTGCAAGGCTTGCACCGTGTGGTTCGGATGTTGCGGTAAACAAAAGAAACGAAGAACAATAGTAAAGAGCCTATGGAAAAGTCAATTCAAGTCCTGGAACGGGAAGTGGTGGAAGAATTTGCCCTCTTTCCCGAATGGATGGACAAATACGAATACCTGATTGAGATCGGAAAAAGCTTGCCGATGATTCAAGAAGGAAACAAAACAGAAGAAAACCTGATCAAGGGATGCCAGTCCCGTGTGTGGTTGCATTGTCAGATGGAGGACGGCCGTTTGCAATTTTCGGCAGACAGCGACGCCATCATTACCAAAGGCATCATTGCCTTGCTGATCCGGGTGTACAACAACCGTCGTCCGGACGAGATTCTTTCATCGGATTTCGGTTTCATCCGAGAAATCGGTTTGCAAGAAAACTTGACTCCGACCCGAGCCAATGGTTTGGTATCCATGATTGACCGCATTCGTGCCTACGCAACCCAAAACCAATAAGAAGATGGATAAGACGACTTTGGAGAAAAATGTGGTACGGGCCCTGCGTCAGGTGTACGACCCGGAGATTCCGGTGAACATCTACGAACTGGGTCTGATCTACAAGATTGAGATCGACGACGAACAACGTCTCAAAATTACGATGACGATGACCGCTCCGAACTGTCCGATGGCCGACCAGTTGGTGGACGATGTGCACGATGCTGCTTCGGACGTGCCGGGAATTACCGACGTGTCCATTGACATTGTGTTCGATCCGCCGTGGGACCGCAGCATGATGAGTGACGAGGCTTTGTTGGAGTTGGGAATGTTGTAGAAAAACAGGAGTCCATGGAAAAGCAAGTGGAACGGGTGTACCTGTTGTTGGGTACCAACCAGGGCAACAAAGCCCGCAATCTTTCGACAGCCATTTCGTTGCTGGTAACGGAAATGGCACCGTACCTGTTTTCGGAAATCTTTGAATCCTCGGTGCTGGAGAGCGAACCGTGGGGCTTCGAATCCCAGGAGTCGTTCTTGAACCAGGCCATTGCTTTTGATACGAGTTTGTCCGCCGAACAGGTATTGCAGGTCTGCCAATATGTGGAGGACCGTTTGGGCAGAAACCGAAATCTGCCTTTGTATAACGACGCTGGAGCACGGATTTACCACGACCGCGTCATCGACATTGATATACTGTTGTACGGAACGCAGCACATCAACCTACCTCACCTGGTGGTGCCGCATCCGCGTCTCCATGAACGGGAATTTGCCCTGAAGCCCCTGCGCGAATTAATTTCCCAGGCGACTTTGGAGGAGATATTGAAGGGGTAAGCTTAACTTAGATTAGCGCATAGTAAAAGCCGAAGAGGTTTTGTTTTGAATGGTTCGTCGGAACAAGTCCGACTTCATCCCCCCACCGCTTCGCGGCGGTGCCTCCCGTTCAAGGGTCACGGGCGACCATCCATTCTTAAACAAAACCTCTTCGGCTCTTCTTGTTATTGCAAAAATGCTTT
>JAEIGA010003840.1_pt1 | contig 23362 bp, 18 predicted proteins | sample 9270691 | NCBI WGS metagenome assembly JAEIGA01 (sample SAMN17057246, study PRJNA624740) | gut metagenome | biome: biome; isolation source: fecal sample | host: Bos grunniens | place: China: Xizang | collected 2019 | reverse complement strand
AATGGCATCACCATCCATCATATCTAAATTACGGTCAATGGTCTTCATTTCACCAATGCCGATAGCTATTCGAAGCCCATATCTGTTAAATCTTTTCGAATCATTAACATCACTTGGCTCAAATGATTTGACCAGAGTCTTTAATATGAGTGCTGCTTCGAAAGCATCCTCAGGACAATCCATAACACACTCTATAGAATCCCCCTTAACTATACGTCCCCAAAATCCTTGGTAACGTAGCTCTAGAGTGCTCAGACACTTTTTCAACTTCTCATTGAGTTCAATCATGGCTTCTTTTGAGAGAGAAGTTGATGATACTACATCTGCTGATATTGTTGCATACATATTTTTCTATTTTACAAGTGCTATTACTTGTTATATGTCATTGCAAGCGCATTAACTTGTTTTTGCTTATTACAAGCGATTTCGCTTGCAAATATAATGAGATTTCTTTATTTGATGGAATAAATGACTAATAATTGTGTTATTATAGTGCGTAAAGTCGGCTCTTAATAATAAAAGTGACCCGTCAGCAGTTCATATCAATCCCAAGGTCACAGGGTATATCCGACTTAACCTAACTAAAAAAACTATTTCACTAAAAGGACATTATTCCCGATAGAAATTTCATCCTTTCCAATAAAAATCCAAAATAACTAATACTCTAAATACTATAAATTTTGTCTAGACTGAATATACTCTCGCATTCTCTCAATTGAGGCACTTAACTCTTCTATGGAATAACTATTATTCCTATTTTCCGGATGATGAATTATGTGACGAATTTTTTCAGTCAGACTAATTCTCTTCTCCTCAATGATTCCATCTCTCTTTAATTTCTTATATAACACTTTATCTTGCAAAGCATCAAAATCATCTTTCCATCCTTCTGCTTCCATATAACCATAAAGGGCATTATGATAATCTGTAGATAACACCCCAAATGCTTGATAATTTACTTCTGCTCCCAATGTGAATGGAAGTATAGCTGGTTTATCTATCCCGTCCGCTTTAATTGAATTAACATCATAATTAAGCACAAGCACCTTAGTGTCATCTAGGTCTTGTAATGCTGCACCAATTACTGCTTCAGAATGGCTTGCTACCATAAGTTGCGCCATCAGGCGACCTTGTTCATTAGAAAATAGGTCCTGATAATACTTCAAAATCTTTTTTTGCCATTTGGGGTGCATACTAAGTTCCGGTTCATCAATCATAATTACAGCGCCTTTTAGCTTATTCATATTCTTTAGTAAGAAAGCGCCCCTAAAAACAATCTGTTTTTCCCCAGTACTCAATTTATCTATTTCAATTTCTTTTCCTCCCTTATTAAAAATAATCTCTTTTTGCCCATTCCTAGTAATTACTTTATCATAATTCATCGTTATAAAAAATGAATCAAATGCATTTTTAAAACGAAATATTTTTGACATAGGATAATATTCCTCATACGATAATGGTGCATTTTTCTTTTTCGAGCGCACTTGATTATTTTGCAAATATTCATCTCCATCTTGTGACTGAATATCAATAATTAATTGTTTCAATGATGTAAAATTATCATCCCGATCTGATTCATGCCTATCATTATCAAGTTGCTGAGAGGTTATCGAAGTAATTGCATTAGTTCTATAATCCGCTCTAGGCCTAGATATTACTGAACCATACTCTCTTAAATCCTCAGAATCTCCTTGCCCAGGAGCATCTCCTATTCTATCCCCCAGAATATTTTTAATCTCACCTGTCAACATATTAGTTCTCACAAGGGCATGATGGATAAAATTATTAGAATTCTTCGACTGACTTATTCTATAAATACCATTATCAGTTTCATATTCAATGAAACTAAAGTCCTTAAAAGAGCCAAAACATAAGAAAGAATTTAACGACTCAAGTATCGTAGTCTTTCCTGTTCCATTTTCTCCTGCAAATACGACTGTTGAATATGATTTATCAGTAACTGGATTAACAAAATCCAATTCCAAATCTCCTAATACTGGATGATTATCCCATTTTACTTTCCTTATCTTCATTATTATCTATTATACATATTACAAATATAAGTAAAAGTTACCATTGTACCGTACCCTGTTGTGCATAATCTGCAAAGTGAGAAAAATGGAGGAGCAGAATGCTAAGCTTATAGAGGTAAAACTTCATAAGCGGGAAGTTTGCAAACCTAACCTTAGGGAAGATTTGCTAGTAGAGGTGTCCCCTTCCCTGTTAGTGTCGCCTCACCCCCAAACAACAAACCCCTAACCAAAACCTTGACTTTCTGATGTCTATATAAGTATGTTATGTTGGCAAGAATAGCAATAAGTAGAAAGTACACAACTACTTATCTATGATGCCAACATAACTAGCTTGCTAACATAAGGAAGAAAGAACTACTTGTTCTGCGGAAATCATGATGCATCTGTCAGAACTGCTATTGTCTACTCACTTTTCAGCAGCTGTAAGGCTCATGATATTGACGTGCGCACATGGCTTGAGGATATATTGAAAAGAATACCCGTAGAAGAGGATGTTGATACTCTATTACCTCATCAATGGTAACCATTAGCTGGAAATAGTCACTAATACCTGCAACTTTAAAACTAATAGCCGCTATTACCTACAATTGACTGGTAATAGCGGCTAATTGCATACTATAGGTTGGTAATGTACTTTATCGGATGCATACTGCAAAACTAGGCCCTAATTCTACCAACTAGACAAAAATAGCCCCGATTCGTTGAATGAATGATATGAACCCCAAAAGTTAGACAAAAACTTTCGGGGTTTTTTGTGTCGTTTTGAACTTTTTGTGATGAAGAGTGTTTTTATAAGCGAAATAGTTTTTTAAGTTAGGTTAAGTCGGGCATGCCCTGTGGCCTCGGGAGGAGGTTGCGGGGTGTGTTGTTTTATGGAGGATTTTGTTTTTTTGTATTTTTGAGCTAACTTAGGATGGGATTTTTAAAACATAATCTATTATGGCTAATGAATTATTATCACAGAATCAGCAGTTTTCGGGGCTGCCTCTGGAAGATCTTATTGGAGGACCTTTAAATGCGGCGGCAAAGGCAAATGCTTCAATGTCTTTTGTTCAGACTAAGTTTATTATGGATACTTGTTTTGAGACAGTGGGGAATGGAGATGTTAATAAAAATGTTACTTATAAGCCAAAAATGATTACAATGGTATTGGAACGTAGTTTTATGGATTATGATAAAAAGAGTGGGGAGACCGTGTTAAATAAAGTGACAACTACCTTCAATTTGCCGTTATTAACTATTATCCCAATTAAATGTTTGGCTGTGAAATCTATGGATGTTGGTTTTGAAATGGAAGTTAAATCCTGCTGTCCTGAGACTAAACATGATGAGAGTATGTCTGATACTCAAGGAGAGGGTAAGGTTGAAGGTAAGTTAGGCTGGTGATCGTATCTGTGTTTTTAAAATACTTCATCCTTTAAAGTGAATCCAACCAGTGTGAATACTAATGTAAATGATTGATAGAAATGAATACATCTCAAACTATTCCTTGTCCTGTTTGTAGGACACCAATTCCTTTTGATATTAACCGTATGTTGAAGGGAGAACGTTTTTCATGTCCTAAGTGTGATGCAACAATAGCATTGACTTCAGAAAGCTGTCATCAGGTGCAGGATGCTGTTGATAAATTGAATAAATTAAATAAGGAAAATAATTGAAGGCTATGAAGCTATGTTGAAGAGGCAGTTATAGAGGGGAAATGAGGACGTAATTATGCATAAGGGCAGTGTAATTGAAAATATTCGTAGGGCTATTGAGTCTAATAGCCTTAATTTTTTGATAGGTGCTGGGTTTAGCAAGAATGTTTCGGAGAAGTTCCCTACATGGGGAGAGCTGATGAGGCCTATGGCTGAAATGCTTTATGAGCACTCTTTATCTTGTGATGCGGAGGCTAGGGAGAAGGAACTGGATGGGATTATAAAGGAGAAGGGTTATCTGAGTATTGCTTCTGAGTTTGTAAGGAGGAATGGCTATCATGCTTGTATAGATTTGTTTGTTGAGAAGAATATACCGTATTTGGTTAAGAAGGAGGATGGATCGTACCTGCTGGAGCGGGATGGGATTGTGATTGATGAGAACCCGGATATGAGGTGTCATGAGGCTTTGATGGGGTTGAAGGCCGATAATATTTTTACATTCAATTATGATAATGCTTTGGATATTGTGGGTGAAACTGATGGTACGGCTGAGAAATACAGAAATCTTAAGAAGGTGAATGAGGAGTTGTGTTGTTTGTGCTCTGATACGGAAATCAGCAAAAAGGAGTGTGAAAGGGATTATTGGGATGCTAAGATTAATGAGAATTATCAGCTTATCCTTAACTCATATGATCTGGCTCTTGTGGAGCGTAGAAAGAATATTTATAAGTTGCATGGCAACCTGAGGAAAGATAGAAGTACGGAGAGTTTTGGATTTGATGGGGACAGGCATAAGCATTATATTATTGCTCAGGAGGATTATGACGAGTATCCTGTAAAGCATGAGGCTTTTGTGAATTTTATGAAAGTTTCTTTGCTTAAGGGGTGCTTCTGCCTTTTGGGTTTTGGTGGTGATGATCCTAATTTTCTGATGTGGATAAAATGGGTTAAGGATGTACTGGATAAGAATCCAGAACCAGAGAAAAGACTTCCTATATATTTTGTTTATGCTGGAAATGACAAGTTTCCTGAGGAGAAAATTTCAGAGGAAAAGCGGATTTTGCTAGAGAATCATTATATCACCCTTATTGATTTAAGGGATTGGTATGTGAACCCTATGGTATCAGAGAGATTGTTGGCTTTTTTTAAGGATATTACTCCGGGCGATGTTCTTGTTGATAAGGTTGATTTGTTGTGGCGTTCTTTTAATTGGTCTAATGAGAAAGCTAGTTTGGATGATGATGAGAAGAACGTGGTGGAACAGTTGGCTGGTAATTCCATAGTGAGGATTGCACCTCAAAGAGTCCAATTGCAACATTTGAGGGATAGAATGTTGGGACGTGTACACAAAGCTGTTGCTAATGATGATATTTTACAGCCAGAGATGGTGAAATTAGCTTTGTGTGCTGTTAAAGGGAATTTGAAACTTCTGTATAATTGTTTTTCATCTCAAGCGATTGCAGCATTTGATCATTCTGTTGATGGTACAGATGATTTTGTTAGAGGTGAATTGGCATTTCATAAGGAACGGTTTGAGGCTTTGACATGTAAAGAGGTTGACCAATCTTTTTATTCTTCCCATGATTGGGGTATTTATAACAAGTGTTGGGCTCTGTTGTTTCATTTGAGGTTTGCTGAGGCGGTTGCATTGTTGGAAGGGTGGAGGCCTGAGAGTACTTTTGATAATGCAAGGAGAAGTATAATGTTGCGTATGCTTGGGCAAAAGTGTGAGACACCTTTGGAAAGTCTGCTTAAAAAGGAGGATTATTTGTCGGGACAAGATTATAGATATATGTTGTCTGTCCTTTCAAATGTTTATGGGGTGTGGAGCAGAAATGATAAGTTGTTTGATAAAGTGGAGAAGTTGAGGGAAAGGGCACCTGCCGGGGAGGATAGTGATTTTGTTGAGTACAGAAAAATCATTTTAAGGTTGCTGGATGACCTTGATAAGGATGAGAATGTGAGTTCATATGGAAATTTGCCTGTGGAGTATAGGATGGATTCGTATGATTCGCAATTTGAGGCAGCCATGCGGCTTGTGAACATTATGGTGGAGCTTGCTTATCCTCCTCATGCGCCAGGTCTGATTCTGATTAATAAGGTTAAGTGGTATAAGGCGTTTGGCAAGATAAAGGGGTATTATCCTTATCCTGCTATGTTTTTTACACTTCTGATTGGAGCTGATAAGCAGGTTGTAAGGAAAGCGGCCCAGGAAGTGATATATTCACCTAAGTTGAGGGATGTTGTTCCGGTAATGTTTGCCGATATGATGGCGTCTTTGCGTGATGAGTATATTCCCGATGATGTTAAGGAAGCTGTATTCATAGCTTTACCTGTATTTATGAAGGCGGTACCTGCATCAGTGTGGCAGGGGGATTTTTATTTTCTTCTGAACAGCTATGGAAATGTTATTTTTGATGGTGAGGAGAGAAGGTTGGATAGCATGAGGTCATTTGTACTATCGGGAATGGCGCAGGTTGCTTGCAGGGAGATGAAGTTGGATGTGATTAAGTTGTGTCTTTCAAGGGGAGAACAGGTGAACCATTTGTGTAATGAGTTGATTATTAAAGCGTCTAAAGGGTTAGTTGGTGTGGATGCTGAGATTAAGAGGATGCTTTCCAGACTATTGGATGTGGCTTCTGATGCAGCTCATTATTTTGTCCTTTTGAATATGCGGGAATATGTAGATAAGAAGAAGCTTGCCGGGAAACTGGAAATGTTGCCTGATGGTTTTTATGATTCTGTTCCACTTTTGCATGGGGCTTCCCGTTTTGCTCTGCGGTATAAAGGTTTGCAGGCTAGGTTAAGGCAGACGGTAATCTCTTCAGACCTTGTATGGGAAACTGGAATTTCTGAAGATGGGCATAAATTTGGACGTGTTGATGATTTTTTGGATGTTAATTTACTTGTAAAATATCTACAGTTTCCCGACGATGATTTGAGATGCCTTTTCATGCGTATGGAAAAGCAGCTTTCTGCTATTGAAAAGAAACTTGGGGCAAAGGGCTGGAGTGTGATTATGCATCATTCTAATTGGGAAGAGCTGTTGCTTTATATGAAGGATTTCCTTGTTGGTAATGTTGCAGTTTTGGGTGGAGAGTCTGGTTATGATAATGTCCTGCAGAGGGTAAGTGCAGCTATGGCTTTTTATGGTTATGATAAATCTGTGCAGGAAATGCTTATGGATAAGGAATGTGTACAGAATGTTTTATATGATATGGCCAGGAATGTGAATGCTTCCAATCTTAAAGAGTATTATACTGCTTATCAGTTTTTGGCTAATATTTTGGCGCTTAAAAAATCTGATTCTTTGAACTTTTGCTTTATACATTTTGCTTGGATAATGGATAAGTACAAGAAGAAGTGGCCCAAGACGTTGTTTATGCCTTTGTTGCAAACGATCTTTGCTGCATATTGTAATTATTTTAAAGAGCATGATGTTTTTGAATGGGATATACCTTCTGCAGAGAAAGACGTGGTTGAGCGGGCTTTGGTAAAGTTGGCTGGCGTATATGAATCCTGGGGCGGAAAGAGCTTTTTTGGTAGTGGGTATGTAAGATGGTATTGTGGAGTGTGATAGCGACATGAGGTTAAATCTGGCAGGCATTGTGGTTTGGGAATGAGATTGCGGTGTGTGTTTTTTGTTACCGTATTTATTTGTGTTTTAAATCACAGAATGTTAATTTTGTCTTGTGGATAGTTGTAACTATGAATGAAGGCAATCAGAGAGATAAAAGACAATGGAGATTTGGTTTTTTGGAATACAATGATATACTTTAAAGAATGAAGATAAAAGATATTGATATAAAGAGGTTATATGGAAGGTTTGATTTTCATATCAACCTGGATGAAAAAGTTAATGTAATTGCGGGGATAAATGGGTCATTCAAGACAACACTATTGAGAATTATTTATGATATAATTATCTCATCAAATTGCCGTTGTCAAGTAGATGATGTTATTATAAGTTTGTCTAATGGCTATGCCTTTTCCCATACACAATATTTCTCAGAAGCCTTAAAGACCATTTGTTTTATGTATAACATACAAAAAGATGGTATTCAGGTACAGAGTACATATGGCGATCAGGTAAGAAGAGATGGGTTAATTGAGTATTTATCAACCTTTGATGTTGTTAGAGAGACAAAATTAGATCAGTCTCAATTAGATGCACAGTTAAAGGAATTGCAGAGTAACTATGGTTATTATTTGTCTGATTTGGCTAAAAGAATTACAGATTATATAAATAAGAACGGAAATATTTCAAAAGAACAATTGGATAAGATTAATTATAGTAAGGATTTATTTTTAACAATAATTAATGATTCTTTTTCTGGTACAGGTAAATCAATAATTAAGGATGAGAGTAAGCTTACTTTTGCAATTGGAGACGACAGAATTTTTGCAGAGGCGTTATCTGCTGGAGAGAAGCAGTTGTTAATAATTATGCTAAAGATATTGCTTACAGATAATAAAGAATGTGTGATTATAATGGATGAGCCTGAGATCTCGCTACATTTGGGATGGCAATATAATTTAATAGATAATATGCTAAAACTTAATCCTAATGCTCAGTTTATTATAACAACACATTCTCCAGGTATTTTTGGCAATGGGTGGGGAGATAAGATTATTTATTTGGATAAATTGAAGGTTGATAATGGAGCAGTTGGAACTAAACGCCAGGTTTTATAGTAATTGGCATTTGATTGATCCTTCTGTAAGAGCAGTAGTTTATTTAGAGGATAAGAGTGATGAGTTTTTTTGGAATTCTTTATTGCAAAAATGGCGCCCAGGTTCTTATAAATTTATGGGACATTCTAAGGTAGATACTGCAATTACAGGTGGTTGTGAGGAGTGTTTGAAATATCGCCCATATTTTACAGAGTATTTTTTTACTTGTATTGATAGTGATATGCGATATGTTTTGCAGGAGAAAGGTATAGATGCCAGTTGCTATATTTTTCAAACATATTGCTATTCATGGGAGAATCATCTTTGTGAAATGAATTCTTTACACAATAGATTTGAACTTATATGCCCAAATGCGGCAAAGGATTTTGATTTTAGAGTCTTTTTGCAACAATTGTCCAGACTTTTCTTTGTGCCATTATTGGCCCTGATAAGTTCTTCAAAATGCGAAATAAGAACTTTTACTATCTCCGATTTTAGGAGATGTATTCCTAGTCAATGTAAAAGGAGAGATTTGGATAATAATGGAGAAGGTTTGGTTCAGATTATATCAGAAAGGTTGTTTAATGTATTTTTGAGTAGAGGAATTACCAAACAAGATTTTAAAATTGAAAATGACACCTGTAATGAATTAGAAATTAATGAAGATAATGCATATTTACATGTTAGAGGTCATAATATTTATGATTTGGTCTTATATATTGGGTGGCTTTTGTGTAAACCATATGGCATTAGTTTTAAGAAGAGTATTTTAGATAAGTTGCCAGATAGTGATTATTGGGAGATGAAGTATATTGAGAGAGATCTAAAATCTTTTTAAGGTGAGATTGCTCTATACTTGTCGGGATAATGAATTTTTTTACTGATTTATTAAACTTTTTGCCAGAGGGGTTGTTTAGATAGGTGAAATAGTTTTTTAAGTTAGGTTAAGTCGGACATGCCCTGTGGTCTCGGGATGAGGTTGCGGGGCGTGTTGTTTTTGTTTTATAATGTTTTTCCAACCTTTCCTAAAATTTATTACATTTGCGTAAAATCTAAAACAATGGGTAAGATAAAGGATAATAGTAAGTTGGATAAAGCTCTTGTTGTTAAGAGTTCTGAAGGGAAGGGTAATCCTGATAAAATTGTGTTTACCCAAGTCTCTAAATCTGAATTGGAAAAAAGAAGAGTGTCAGTCTATCAGTATCTTCTGTAATGATTCCAAGTTCATATATGGAGTGTTTATTGTATAAAGTAGAACATGAAAAAAGGCAATCACAAACGTTTGTGGTTGCCTTTATGCTTACCCCAGGGATACATGCTGGAATTACCTTTTTGGTCAGGGCATCGCTGGCGGGGATTTGTGCACGTCCGAAAGCCCATCCTGAACATGTTTTACTTCCCTTCAGCAAAGGTAGGGATTCTTATGTAAGTTGTTAAGAATTTTTGAAATTTTTGTCGGGAAGAATGAACTTTCCTTGTGGAAGGTTGTTTAGTATACGAAATAGTTTTTTTAAGTTAGGTTAAGTCGGGCAGACCCTGTGGCCTTGGGATGAGGTTGCGGGGTTTGTTTTTTGTTTTATTTTTTGGGGAGATTTCCTTATTTTTGTGGAATTAATGTATTATCATTTAACTGACAGTATGAAAATAGCAGTTGCAGGAACAGGATATGTGGGCCTTTCTATGGCCACTTTGTTGGCTCAGCATCATAGTGTGGTGGCTGTGGATGTGGTTCCTGAGAAGGTTGAGAAGATCAATAGGCGTGAGAGTCCGATTAGGGATGAGTATATTGAGAAGTTTTTTGCTGAGAGGGAGTTGGATTTGGTGGCTACGCTTGATGGGGCGGCAGCTTATAGGGATGCGGAGTTTGTGGTGATTGCGGCTCCTACCAATTATGATCCGCAGAAGAATTTTTTTGATACGCATCATATTGAGGATGTGATTGATTTGGTTTTGGAGGTGAATCCTCAGGCTACTATGATCATTAAGAGTACTATTCCGGTGGGGTATTGCCGTTCTTTGTATGTGAAGTATGCTAAGGTGTTTAAGGAGAGGGGTTGGGATGCTTCCCGAAAGTTGAGGTTGTTGTTTTCTCCGGAGTTTTTGAGGGAGAGTATGGCGTTGTATGATAATTTGTATCCGTCGAGAATAATAGTTGGTTTTCCTAAGATGATTGAGGAGTTTTCTGAGGAGAATGATGCTATCCGTGCGATTGCGGGTGAGGGGCTTGAGGAGGCTGCGCACAGGTTTGCGGGGTTGTTGCAGGAGGGGGCTGTGAAGGAGGATGTGCCGGTGTTGTTTATGGGTTTGAAGGAGGCCGAGGCGGTTAAGTTGTTTGCCAATACTTATCTTGCTTTGCGCGTTTCTTATTTTAATGAGCTGGATACTTATGCGGAGGTTAAGGGTCTTGATACTCAGGCTATTATTAATGGTATTGGTTTGGATCCTCGTATTGGTACGCATTATAATAATCCGTCGTTCGGGTATGGCGGGTATTGTTTGCCTAAGGATACTAAGCAGTTGTTGGCCAATTATAATGATGTGCCGCAGAATATGATGAGTGCGATTGTGGAGAGTAACCGTACGCGTAAGGATTTTATTGCGGATCAGGTGTTGGCTAAGGCCGGGTATTATAATTATTCTTCCAATAATGAGTTTGGTGCTGCTGCGGAGCATGAGGTTGTGGTTGGTGTTTACCGTTTGACTATGAAGGCGAACAGCGATAATTTCCGTCAGAGTGCTATTCAGGGTGTGATGAAGCGCATTAAGGCTAAGGGTGCCACTGTGGTGATTTATGAGCCTACGCTGGAGGATGGGTCTACATTCTTCGGGAGCAGGGTGGTGAATGACCTGGAGGCGTTTAAGGGGCAGTGTGATGCTATTATTGCCAACAGGTATGATGCTTGCCTGGATGATGTGGCGGAGAAGGTTTATACTAGGGATGTTTTTAGGAGGGATTAAATTTGATTTGAATTGAATTGATTTTCAGGGGGCTCGCTTTTTGGCGGGCCTTTTTTTTGTAGAAAAGTGCCCATTGGGACGACGTCCTAAAGGTCACTTTTCCATGGTTCTACATATGCTCCAAACGTAATGGGCTGGATGGCGAGGACGAGGGAGTCATTTACTATGGTATAGAGTGGGCTGCTGGGGGTTAGGGTGATTGGGATGTGGGTGGTGGAGTCGGGGAGGATGGCGGCGCAGATGGGGTGGTATAGTGGGGTGGTACAAATGGTTATGGGGCTGCCATTGGTACCGGTGGTTTGGAGTTTGCCGTAGATTTTCAGGTAGCTGCCGGAGGTTTCCCAAGGCATGTCAGTCTCGTTCCAGGGGCGGAGGTTTTGGGCTGGGAGAGTTAGGGTGGCGGTGTCTGTAGGGATGGATAGGGTTGTGTGGTGGAGCTGGCCGGAGGTGGGGTCTTGGGTGAGGATGTTGCAGAGGTGGAGGCTGTCGGGAAGAAGGGTGAGGTTCTCGGCGGTGCAGGTTAGGGTTATGGTTAGGGTGCCTTGAGCGGATGGCTCGCGGGTGGTGGGGATTTCGGCTGTTGTTTCCATCTGCTCGGTGATGGTGCTTAGGATGCAGGATTCTAGCGTGGTTAGGCTGATTGCTGCTAGGAGGTATTTTATTAATGAGGCCATTCTTTTTGGTTTTGTTTCTTCTTATACAAATGAGAAGCGGGAATGTTCAAGTGACCTTTAGGACGACGTCCAAAAGGTCATTTTTTTGTGTGGATAAACTTTTTGTTGGGATGTTTGTTTTTTTGGGTAAAACACTATAAAGAAGAAATAATGCAAAAAAATATAGAAATACACACTATAAAGTGTAAAAGATTTGAGTTTTTGTTGTTGGAATGAGTAAATCTATGTATCTTTGTGATAGATGCTGCATTTAGTAGTGTTGTTAATTGACAGATTGATGAAAGAGGTTACAGTAGATGATGTGAGGAGTTTCCTGAATAGCATGAATGTTAAAATTGATATTTATGGGATGGTTTTTGCAGACCGTCAGCGTTGTCAGGAGACTATGAGAATGTTGGGAATTAATGAGAAGGTAGCTAGAAATATTGTGAAGATGTTGGATGCTACTGATTTCTCAAAGTATTTTGATGATACTACCCAATGGGGATGTGATTTGTGGGCATTTGGAAAAGATGTAAGAGGAGAGGAGGTTTATATTAAAATTGGTTTGGGTTTGCCTAACAGACAGACTGTTTGTGTTTCTTTTCATAAAGCTGATTTTCCAATTCAATATCCGTTTAAATGAAAGAGGTTGTTTTAAGTCCTTTTAGAAATTGTGAGGCTCGCCTTATGAGGGTGCCTGATACTATGGAATTCCGTGGTAAGACTTATCATTTTTTGAATCACTATTATGTTTGTGATGAGAGTGGTGAAGAGTTTACTGATGAAGTTACCGGCGAAATTAATTTTGCCCAGGTGTATAATCAATATCGGGAAGAAAATAATATCCCGTTTGTAAATGAGATTATTAAGCTTCGTAAGGATTGTCAGTTGTCAAAAGCGGATATGAGTAGGGTGTTGGGGTTTGGAGAGAATCAATATTACCACTATGAATTGGGAGAGGTGCCATCGCCTTCAAATGGCAGGTTGTTGCGAACTTTTATTGATAATAGGGGAGCTCTTGTGGCTGCAATTAAGGAGAGTTCAATTAAAGAGATTAATAAGGTTAAGGCATTGAAGTCTCTGGAGAAATTGTCTGAGATTGAATTGGATGATAGGACGATATATGATTTGATTTTTCCTGGTAAACGAAATATAAATAATGGTTATGCTTTGATGAGTGTAAACAAAGTAAGGCAGATGGTTTTATATTTTCTTGGGAAAATGGATGTGGGGTATAAGACTGCGTTGAATAAGCTGATGTTTTATGCCGATTTTCTTATGTTCAAAGAGTATTGTGTTGGTATTAGCGGGTTGACTTATAGTGCTTTACCTTATGGTAATGTGCCTAACAATTTTAAGGTGTTGTATGGTATATTTGATGAGATTGAGGAGGTTGATGACGAGATGCCTTATTTTAAGCCGCTTAGAGTTTGCGATATGAGTGTTTTTAATGAGGATGAGATAAAAGTTCTTGAGTGTGTTGCTCAAAAAATGGCAAATTTGATGAGTTCATCCTTGTCTGAGATTAATCATAAAGAGGATGCATGGTTGAAATATAAGCATGATACGAAATTGTTGGTGCCATTCAGTGAGGCATTTTCTTTAAAGGCTTTATAATGGTAATAGCGGGCTCGCCAAAAAGGCGGGCTTTTTTTTTGTGCAAAAGTGACCTTTAGGACGACGTCCAAAAGGTCATTTTTTCGCTAGAATTGGTTAGTAATGAGATTTGTGAGGGTGAAAACTTTTATTTATTTTTGCCGCTCTTTTTTTTAATAGGTAAACTTATGAATTTGAGGAAATTGTTTTTGGCGGGTGCAGTTATTCTTGCGGGGGCGTTCCAGGGCCGTGCTCAGGGCATGCAGGGTGGTGCGCAGGTGCAGGAGAAGAGGCCGCTTGACCATTCGGTTTATGACAAGTGGGAGACACTGGGCGGTTATGCTATCACGGATAATGGTGAGTGGGTGTCGTATTATGTAAACAGGGATGAGAACGACGGAAAGGTGGTTGTCATGAACCTTAATAACGGCAGCACCATAGAGATTCCAAGGGGCTCAAAGACCAAGTTCAGCCCTCAGGGCAAACATCTTACATTTACTATAAGACCTACTCATGCCCAGCAGAAGGAGGCTAAGATTAAGAAACTTAAGGGTGACAAGGCTCCCAAGGATACTTTGGGAATCCTGGAGCTTGCTACTGGCAAGATTACTAAGTTCCCGGCGCTCAAGGGGTTGGAGATTCCTCGCGAGGGGGGCAACTTTATTGCGTTTAAGGTGGAGCAACCTGCAAAACCTAAGGCAGAGGTGATTACCCTAATTTATGATCTTGCCAAGAATCAGGTGATTGATACCCTCAAGAATGTGGAGACCCTCTCTTTTACCAAGAAGGGTGACCGCCTGTTCTGTATAACCAAGAGCAAGAAGAGCAAGGAGCTTCTTTCTTATAATCCTGCTGCCAAGCAGAGCGATACTGTAATCACTACCGGCAGCAAGGGGGATATCCTTAAGCCTTATCTTTCGGCAAATGAGAAGTTCATTGCTTTTTATGCCAATACAGATACTTCCAGAAAGTTTGATGAGAATGTTTCTGTGTATACTTATGATTTCTATAAGGAGGGGGCAGAGCCTCAGCTTGTTTTGAGCAATGCAACTGCTGGAATTCCTCAGGGTATGGTGCTTACCCGTAACCGTGCCATCAATTTCAGCAAGGATGGCAGCAGGCTTTTCTTTGGAATTACCAAACTTCCTCCGCAGAAGGATACTACCGTTAAGGAGGAGCAGGCCAAATTGGATATCTGGCATTACAATGATCCGTATATCTCTACCCAGCAGCAGCACATGAAGAACATGCTGCTCAAGAGGAGCTATATCAGTTATGTGGAGCTGGATACTGCTACTCATGCAGTTACATCTGAGAAGATGGTTCGTCTTGCACAGCCTGAGTATCCTGTTGTTACTGTTCCCGATGAGTGGAATGCGGAGTATGCTTATTGTTTCAGCAGCGAGAGATATGCCATCCGCAGCCAGTGGGATGCCAATCCGGTTTGCGACCTTTATCTTATTTCGCTTAAGGACGGTTCAAGCAAGTTGGTTGCCCAGGAAATCTACGCAAGCAATATAAGCACTTCCCCTAAGGGCAATTTCATTGTGTGGTACAACCCTGAGAAGAAGCAGTTTTTCTCTTTGGATATGAGGGAGGCCAACAAGGCAATGGGGGAAAAGGTGCATGAGGTTGCGCAGCCGCTGGAGATATCGGGAAGAATAGGGTACCCTCTTTGGAAGGAATCCCATGATACCCCTCAGATGGCCCCTGCTTACGGCAATGGCGGTTGGAGCGAGGATGAGAAGACATTTTATGTTTATGACAAGTTTGATGTGTGGGAGGTGGATCCTCTTGCCCAGAGGGAGCCTAAGATGCTTACCCAGGGTTTGGGCAGGGAGAAAGGTTATACCTTCAGGATGATGAGATGGGATGCTTTGCAGCTTCCCGACGGCACTCCTGGTGTGAAGAAGACCCCTATAGGGAAGAAGGATAATGTCTATTTTACTGCATTTGACAATAAATCCAAGGGTAACGGCTATTTTATGAGGGAGAACCGCAGGGGCAAGCTGCAGAATATGAAGCAGCTGATTATGGAGCCGGATTTCTCTTTGGGTTACCTTAACAAGGCCAAGAAGGCAAATGTGATTACTTATACTAAAGGTAATTTTGTGGAGAGCAACAATCTTTGGGTTACTAAGGATTTGTTTAAGACAAGCAAGAAGCTTACCGCTTCAAATCCTCAGCAGGCTGAGTATAATTGGGGTACTTGCGAGAGCGTTTACTGGACAGCCCATGATGGCATGGAGCTTGAGGGTTTGCTTTACAAGCCCGAGAATTTTGATCCTGCAAAGAAGTATCCTATGGTGGTTTATTTTTATGAGACTTCGAGCCAGTACAAGCATGCTTACAGGAAGCCTGCAGTGAGCCGTTCTACCATTAACATTACCTATTTTGTAAGTAACGGGTATCTTGTGTTTATGCCTGATATCCATTATACTGTAGGCCATCCGGGCAAGAGTGCATATAATTGTATTGTTTCCGGTGTTGAGGCCCTTTGCAGGAATTCTTGGGTAGACAAGGAGAATATTGCCATTCAGGGACAGAGCTGGGGAGGTTATCAGGTGGCTTATCTGGTTACCCAAACGGATATGTTCAAGTGTGCCGGTTCTGGTGCTCCGGTGGCTAATATGACCAGTGCTTATGGCGGAATCCGTTGGGGCAGCGGTGTGGTGAGACATTTCCAGTATGAGCATACCCAGAGCCGTATTGGCAGAACCCTTTGGGATGAGGGTGGCCTGGAGCTTTATATTGAGAACTCTCCTCTGTTCTTTGCAGATAAGGTGAATACTCCGCTTCTTATTATGAATAATGATAATGATGAGGCTGTTCCATGGTATCAGGGTATTGAGTATTTTACCGCTTTGCGCCGTTTGGGCAAGCAGGTTTGGATGCTCCAGTACAATAATGAGAGCCATAATATTGGCAAGAGAGTGAATGCTCTTGATTATACAATAAGACTTTCGCAGTTCATGGACCATTTCCTTAAGGGTGCACCTATGCCTGTGTGGATGAAGTACGGTGTGCAGGCTACCCATAAGGGTATTGATTATGGTCTGGAATTGGTTGAGGAATAATTTTTTACTTATATATAAAGATGAAAAGAATTTTCAGATTTGCTTTTACCGTTTTGGCACTGTTGGTCTGTGTGCAGGCTGTTGCCAAGAAGGAGACTACAACCGTTGCTGTGGTTGTGGATGAGAAAACTTATGCTGAGATTCCACAGGCAGTGGATGCGTACGTGGAGTCTGTGGGCAACTCTTTCAGAAAGGGTGTGCTTGTGGTTGACAAATGGTTCAACCCCGATTCAATCAAGGCTGAGCTTTACAGGATGTATACTCAGCAGAATCTTGAGGGTGCTGTGTTTATTGGTGATATTCCAATTCCTATGCTCAGGGATGCCCAGCACTTTACTACTGCGTTCAAGATGAACCAGAAGATGAATATCCAGAGGTCTTCTGTTCCGTCGGACCGCTTTTATGATGATTTTGACCTTAATTTCAAGTTCATCAAGCAGGATGAGAAGAACAAACTTTTCTTCTACTACTCTTTGTTGGCTGAGGGTGACCAGGAGATAAGATGTGATATTTATTCGTCGAGAATAAAAGCACCAGAGGGGGAGAACAAGTATGAGTTGGTGGAGGCTTACCTTAATAAGGCTGTTGCTGCCAAGAAGAACAGTGCCCCTATGGACAAACTTCTTCATTTTGGTGGACACGGATATAACTCAGAGAGTATGCAGGCACGTGTGGATGAGGCTGTTGCGTTTGCTGAGCATTTCCAGTTCCTTAATGGTAAGGGGGCTGATCTCAACTATATAGACCATACTTATGACAAATCTGTAAAGACCCGCCTGATGGCTGCAGTGGCTGACAGGGATCTTGATCTTGCTATGCTTCACCACCATGGTGCAGATGATACACAGTACCTTAACGGTTCCCCTTTTGTGGCTGATCCTCAGGGCTGGATTAAGCTTGCAAGGAATTATTTCCGTACAAAGATGCGTTCTGCAAAGGATAAGGAGAAGACTAAGGCTCGCTTTATTGAGCAGTATGATATTCCTGCTTCTTGGTGTGATGATGCCTTTACCCCTGAGAGGGAGAAGGAGGATAGCCTTTATGCTGCAGATATGGATATTTTCCTTACAGATTTGAATGGTTATTCGTCGGGAGCAAGAATGGTTGTGCTTGATGCATGTTACAACGGAAGCTTCAATATGGATGATTATATTGCTGCCCGCTATATTTTCAATCCTGGCAATACTGTTGTGGTTAAGGCTAACAGTGTGAATACTTTGCAGGATACCTGGACTACTGAGATGATTGGTCTCCTTAACTGGGGCGCGTGTGCAGGTAACTGGGCTAAAGGCCAGTTGACCCTTGAGAGCCACCTGTTTGGTGATCCTACTTTTGAGTTTGGAAGACAGGATATCCCTTCTTGTTTTGGCGGCAACAAGTTTGATGTTAATGAGGCGTTCTCATTCAGAAAGGATGATGTGAAGTTCTGGAGAAAGGTGCTTGAGGCTAAGGTTGCCGATGAGCTTGCTTGTGATTACAAGTCTTTGGCTATCCAGATGCTTTACAATAACAAGGCAATCACTTCTGAGGAGCTTTTGGAGATACAGAAGAACAGCAGCAGCAAGGTGTTGAGACTTGAGGCTTTCAATACTTGCAGAAAGATTGCGGATGCCAATTTCCCTAAGGCAATTGTACTTGGTTTGAATGATGATTATGAGCTTTTGCAGCGTTTGAGCGCAATGTATGTGGGCAAGAACTTCTCTAAGGAGCTTCTTCCTGCTGTGGTTGAGACTTATATGGATCCAACTGCTTCAGACAGGGTTGTTTTCCAGCTGAAAGGAAACCTTAAGGGTTTTGAGCTTGCCGATATTACCAACGAGTTTGTGAAGCATAACGAGGCTGCCCCTTATTGGGAGGGCCAGGAGGCTTTTGGTAAGCTTTTGAAGATGCTTGCAAATTATGACAAGGATTATAATGATGAGATTGCTGCCATAAAGAACGGCACCATGAGCCTTAAGGAGCAGAAGAGCTTTGCCCGTGCTCGCCGTAACGGTTGTGAGCCAAAACTTGTATCTTCTTTGGTTTATATGATTGAGACCACTAAAGATGAGGAGCTTAAGCTTACCGCTATTGAGGCGCTTGGCTGGTATATGTATTCAAGCGTTAAGGATGAGGTGATTGAGCAGTGCGAGAGACTTTATGCGGCAGAGAAAGGTGAGGCTGCCAAGGCTGAGCTTTTGAAGACTCTAAACAGATTGAAATAATTTAAAAGGAGAGAATATGTTGAAAATTAGAACAGCAGTGGCTTTCCTCCTTATGATGTTGCCCCTTGCCATTTTTGCACAGAATGGCAAGTTTGCGCAGATTAAGGGAAAGGTTACTATGGAAAATGCACAGGGTGAGGCAGTTGCCTTTGCTACAGTGCACCTTCTTCCACAGGATGTATATACATCTACAGAGTTGGACGGTACATATTTGATTAAGAATGTGGAGCCCGGCAAGACCTCTATCTCTGTACAGTTTGTGGGAATGGAGACAATTGATACATTGGTAAACCTTGCGGCAGGAGAGACCTATATCTTGAACTTTAAGATGAAGGAGACCAACTTCCGCCTTAGCGAGGTAACTGTACTTGCAGAGCAGAGCAAGGCAGGTGAGGCAACAGCTTCAAATATTTCCCGACAGGCTATTGACCACCTTCAGGCATCAACCATCAAGGATGTGATGCAGCTTCTTCCTGGAGCAAGCTTTCAGAACTCAAATATGTCGGTGGCCAACAATATCTATATCAGAACTATTGCCCCTACAGGTACTTCCCGCAGTGCAACCACTGCTACCGATGATGCCCATGCAAATATGAACAGTTTGGGTACAGCGGTGATTATGGATGGTGCTGCACTTTCAAATAATGCAAACATGCAGTTGCTGTCGGGAACAATGCAGGGAACAAACTCCAATGTGGGTGTGGGTTCTACCCCTGCTGCGGGTGTGGATTTGCGTGGTATCTCTACAGATAATATTGAGAGTGTGGAGGTTATCCGCGGTATCCCTTCTGCACAGTATGGCGATCTTACCTCTGGTGCGGTTATCATCAAGACCAAGGCAGGTAAGGAGCCTTTGAGGATTAAGGCTAACCTTAACCCTTATACTTACTCGGTTTCCGCTTCTAAGGGTATGCAGTTGGGCGAGAAGGGTGGTGCCCTTTCTATCAGCGGTGATTATGCTTACGATGCACGCCAGCAGGAGATGGCCCATCAGTATTACCAGAGGTTTACCCTCAGAGGTTTGTGGACCAAGACTTTCTTTGACCGTCTTACTACCAATACCTCTTTGGATCTCAAATACCGTAAGGATACCCGTGAGAAGAACCCTGATGATGAGCGTTCGCAGATTGCGTACGGTGCAGATGAGATTGGTTTCAGATTGAACAGCAACGGTTCGTTCACTACCCCTGATGCCGGCTGGTTGAAGAGATTGAGCTATACTTTGTCTTTCTCTTATACAGATAAGCAGTCTTACCGTGAGAGTATGCTTTCCAATGCTTATGCTCCATACCTTATGTCTTCTACAGACGGAGCTGTTCTTTCAAGCGTTCCAGGTTTGAAGATTTACGGTACCGACGGCAAGGAGATTACAAATATTCCTGTAGGGGAGGAGGGTTACTATGGTACATATCTTCCTTACAGCTATTTCTCAAGATACGACATTTACGGCAAGGAGCTTAACTTCCAGGGCTCGTTGAAGGCTCATTTCAGCAAGAGATGGGACAAGAGCAACAACAATATTCTTGTTGGTTTTGATTATAAGTTGGACGGCAACCTTGGTAAGGGTACAGTTTATGACATTACTACCCCTCCACAGAGCAACAGCAGTTCTTCTGCTTACCGCCCAAGGGCTTTCAAGGATATTCCGTTCATCAACCAGGCCAGCCTTTATGTTGAGGATGTGTTCACACACTCTTTTGGCAGCCGTGAGCTGAAACTTACTGCCGGTGCCCGTTTCGACCAGATAAACAGCAAGAGCATCCTAACTCCACGTTTAAATGCATCGTTTGAGGTAATTCCTCAGGCTTTGTTCTTGCGCGGAGGTTGGGGAGTTTTGGCCAAGGCTCCTACTTCGTTGTATCTGTATCCTCAGGATGCTTACTACGAGTTTGTAAACTACAATACCCTTGGAGACAGCAAACTTCCACAGGATGAGCAGCTTCTTATTGGTACTACAAGAGTGTTCAGGACAGAGAACCCGGATCTTAAGATTGCCAAAAATACCAAATCCGAGCTTGGATTTGACTTGAAATTTGGCCAGAAGAAGATGGGACTTTCTGTAACTGCTTTCTATGAGGAGCTTAAGGACGGTTATGCTATGGGTACAGATTTGTACAACGGTTACCACCTTATCCCTTATGTTACTTACAAGAATGTGAAGAAGGATGCTTCCGGACGCTATACTGCAGAGGTTGATGAAGTAAACAATGTATTTGTGAGCCACACTACCCCTATGAACTCGCTTTCTACCATTAATAAAGGTATTGAGTATGAACTTAATTTGGGAAGGATTGATGCTATCAGAACCAGCATTAATGTGAACGGTGCATTTATGCATGTAGAGAAGTTCAACAACAACCACTCATACAGTTCGGCTACAGGCGGAAACAATCTTGAGCACCATATTGGTGTGTATGAGAAGGGTGTTCAGCACAGCTTCAATGAGGTGTTCAACACAACTTTCCGTTTCACACACCATATTCCTCAGGTGGGTTTTGTTGTTACCCTTGCTGCCCAGGCAAACTGGTTTACAAAAACCTGGACAGAGTACGGCAACGATACAATGTTTGAGAAATTCATCTCATACAAGGATTTTGAGTATGCGGGCAAGGCTTACAAGGCTGGTGGAGTTTATGACTTCAACCCTGCCCTTAAGGAGCTTCCTGAGTTTGCAAACTTGTTTGAGACTCCAAATGAGAGAAGGTTCATTAAGGAGAAATATAACCCTTACGTAATCTTTAACCTTAACGTTTCCAAGGAGATTGGTGATCTGCTTACAGCTTCTTTCTTTGCAAACAATGTCTTCAATACAAGACCGTTGTATGAGAGAAAGATGTATCCGGGTTCATACATTGAGTTGGGTATCCCTACTTTCTTTGGATTCGACCTTAAAATTAACATCAGATAGGAGGAGAACAGATGAAAAAGATATTTATGTTTATGGCAGCAGTTGCAATGTTGTGCGGCTGTGAGCAGTTTGAGGAGATTAAGGATGTACAGGCTGTGGAGAACATCTCCTTTGGTGTTGAGATTACCCTTGCAAAAGATGCAAATGTTCCTGCTCCTGAAACCTATAAGGTTAAGTTGAACAACTATGCGGAGAATATAGAGATTATAAAGGACGTTCCTGCAGGAAATACCATAAGGATTGATGATGTGATTCCCGGTATCTACACAGTGGCAATTTCCGGTGAGTCTCAGGCTAACGGATTTACCTATATTTTCAACGGCAATCTTTCTAATGTCAATATCATTGAAGACGGAAAGGTTATGAAACTTGATATGGCAGCAGCCAAATCGGGTAACATTATCCTTAAGGAAATTTATTACTGCGGAAGCAAGATTGGCGGCAAAACCTCTTACTTCAGGGACCAGTACTATGAACTTTACAACAACAGTAATACTGTACAGTATCTGGATGGCCTTTGTATTGGAAATATTAACCCTGCAACCACCTCTTCAATCAACTATGTTTGGGACAGGGAGAACCAGGAGGATTACATCTATTTCCAGACCATCTGGCAGATTCCTTTTGACCGTACTAATCCCGATAACAAACTGTATCCATTGCAGCCGGGTGAGTCTGTAATCATTGCCCAGATGGCACATGACCACAGAACTCCGGATCTTAACCCTGATTGTCCTGTAGATCTTTCTGAGGCTGAGTTTGAGTTCTACCTCAAGACCACTGCATACACAAAAGACAATCCTGCACACAATATGGTGGGTGCATTCTGGAAACTTACCACCTCATGGTGGCTTGTTACAGTAAACGGAGGTGCCTATGCAATCTTTTATCCCGACGAGCAGATGCAGTCTGTAATGTATGAGCCAAACTATGAGGAGCTTTATGCATCTACATGGATTGTACCTATCGGATACTCAACAAAAGGCAAGGATGTTCACGTAGATTACATTGTTGATGCAGTTGAACTTATGCTTAACCAGACCAAGATAACCCAGAAACGTATGCCGGCCCTTTTGGATGCAGGTGCAACATGGGTAGGTGGCACTTACCTTGCAAAGAGTGTTACCAGAAAGATTAAGGAGACCAAACCCGACGGCAGGGTGGTATACCAGGATACCAACAACAGCCTTGAGGATTTTGAGGTTGTGGATCCTGTTCTGAGGAGAAATGGTGCCAAGAGACCTTCATGGAACACTTGGGCAAACTGATTGTAGGACTTTAAAATGGATTTGATTATGAAAAATATAAAAGTTTTATTGGGTTTGGTCGGTTTGTCTGTTGCAGTTTCAGCTGCAGCGCAGAGTTCTTCTGTTGTAAGGCAGCCGGAGATTGAGATGAACCAGAGCCGTGCCCTTTGGTTCAACAGCAGTAATGTTGCCGGAATGTCGGTTGCACCGCTGAGCAGATACAGTATTGTGGATTTCAGCTATAACAGGGCAAACGGTGATTTCAAGATGCAGCAGCAGGGTGAGACCGAGAGTGTTGTAGGTTTCAATACCAATGGTGCTACAACTGTAGGCAAGACTTTCCTTTGGGGAAATTTCGATTACAGGAATATT
>JAEIGA010003839.1_pt1 | contig 23366 bp, 18 predicted proteins | sample 9270691 | NCBI WGS metagenome assembly JAEIGA01 (sample SAMN17057246, study PRJNA624740) | gut metagenome | biome: biome; isolation source: fecal sample | host: Bos grunniens | place: China: Xizang | collected 2019 | reverse complement strand
CTTCCTCAGCCGAAAGGCAATGAATATCATCGCTGGTGATGCGACAGTGGAACAGCTTTACAACAAAGGATATGTCTGGAATGTAGCTGACTTCTACGAACTCGAGAAAGACCACCTTCTAACACTCGACGGATGGAAAGACCGCTCGGCGGAAAGATTCCTCAAGAGCATAAAGGAATCACTTAACACACCGTTTGAAAAGGTCCTCTACGCAATCGGCATCAGACATGTCGGAGAAACAACAGCGAAGACTCTCGCAGCACACTTCCGATCGATCGACAATCTGGCACAGGCCACACGTGATGAACTGCTCCAGGCTGATGACATCGGAGAAGTCATTGCAGACAGCATACTTGACTACTTTGCAGACGAGACAAACAGAGATACGATTGACCGTCTGAAGTCAGCAGGCCTGAAGTTCGAGAGCGAAGGCGCAGCAGAGCAGCAGTCGGAACTGCTCAAAGGCATGACCATCGTCATTTCAGGCAACTTCAGCATTTCACGCGATGAGATGAAGGCACTCATAGTTGCCAACGGCGGAAAGAGCAGCGGAAGCATCAGCGGCAAGACCACATATCTCCTTGCAGGAGAAAAGGCCGGGCCTGAAAAGCTCAAGAAAGCCGAAAGCCTTGGAGTAAAAGTAATATCGGAGGCGGAATTCAGAGAAATGACAGGAAACACTCCAAGCAATGAAGATCCTTCACAAGAAGAATTTACAGGAACATTATTTTAACAGGATATGAAAACAGGAGAAACATACGTTCTTACACGCGTTGTGGCAGAGAACGAAACTGCTGAAATCCTTGGCTCAGGTGGACTACCGGTGTATGCAACACCGGCGATGATATGCCACATGGAACTCAGCGCATATAAGCTCGCCGAGCAGCACGGTCACCAGACTGTCGGCACAAAAGTAAACATCAGCCACCTCAGAGCATGCAAAGTTGGAACCGAGGTAACAATCACTGCAGAGCTGACAGAAGTTGACGGAAGAAGACTTGAATACAGCATTAAGGTTGAAGACGGAAAGGGACTTCTCGGAGAAGGTACCCACCAGAGATTCATCATCGATCCTGAAAGATTCATGTCCAAACTATAGATTTCATGAAGAAGATCAAGCATAAGACACACAAGCTGAAGCGTTTCCTCAGCGAGGATATATGGGCAATGGAAATGGAGGAACTCTCCAAGGCCAAGGCTCGCTTCATCAAATACGTCAAAGTGCTGATCATCACGATCAAGACGTTCTCACAGCAGAAGGTCGCACCACGTGCCATCGCCTTGAGCTACCTCAGCATGATGGCAGTAGTACCATTTCTTGCACTGGTGTTCGGCATAACAGGAGGTTTCGGATTGAGTGAGAGTCTGAAGGAATTCATGTATGCCAACTTCACAAGCAGCGAGTCTGTAGACGCAGTGCTTGAGTTTGCGCAGAACATTGTCAACACGGCACAAAGCGGATGGATGGGATTCCTGAGTGCACTTCTCTTCGGATGGATCATCTTCCGACTGATGATTAACATTGAATCTGCATTCAACAACGTATGGAAAGTGGATGAGAAAAGAAATTTCATGAAAAGGTTTGCTTTCTACATCGCTATCCTCCTGATTGCGCCGTTTGTTGTATTCGTAATGTTCGCGGGATCATTTGTATACTCGAATGCTCTCGACTATATGGGACTTAACCTTGAAGAATTCTCATTCGTCAAGAAGACCATTTCATGGGCTCTGTTCATAATCATCGCCGGATTTACCTTTTCGGCAATGTACAAGTTCATCCCGAACTATGATGTTAACTATTCGACTGCATTAAGGGCTGCATTCTTTGCAGCATTTGCATTCGGAGGACTACAGTTCTTTTATCTGGAGACCCAGCTTTTGGTCAGCAGATTGAACGGAATATACGGAACATTTGCAGCAGTGCCGCTCTTTATGATCTGGCTGAACCTCAGCTGGAACATCATTCTGATAGGAGCTGAAGTTTCCTACGCTTTCCAACATGTAGACAGCTATAATATTGAAGATTAAAATATCAGATTATGGGAAAGATATCTGAATTTACACAGGCTGATTATGAAGTCATCGCGCGTGACTATGCCGATTTGAAAGAGGCCGCAAGAAAAAGATGCAACGACCAGGAAGAGCTGGACATGGTCCAGAAGGCCTTTGACTTTGCAAATGAAGCTCACAAGGGAGTCAGAAGACGCTCCGGCGAGCCATACATATTACATCCTATAGCCGTAGCCAAGATAGTTGTAAGCAACATCGGCCTTGGCTGCAAATCAATCATGGCAGCACTGCTCCACGACGTTGTGGAGGACACACACTACACCGTCGATGACCTGAAGAGTCTCTTCGGAGAAAAGGTTGCAACATTGGTTGAAGGCTTGACAAAGATCAAGACCGTGCTCGACAACGAAGACAAGGCAGAGCAGAAAAGCATGCAGGCGGAGAACTTCAAGCGCATCCTCCTCACGCTTAACGATGATGTACGAGTAGTGCTCATCAAGCTTGCTGACCGTCTCCATAACTGTCGTACCATCGAGTTCATGCCTGAGCACAAGAGAGACAAGATTCTCAGCGAGACAATGTTCGTATTCATTCCACTTGCTCACCGTCTTGGTCTATACACTGTAAAATCGGAAATGGAGGACATCTGGCTACGTTATAAGGAGCCGGAGGCATTCAATCAGATATCAGAGCTCATCAATCGAAACGTCATGGACAAAGAACTGGTGATCAATCAGTTCATCGAGCCTATTGACATAGCACTTAAGGCTGCGGGATTCAACTATGAAATCCGCAAGAGAGTCAAGACTCCATATTCGATATGGAAGAAGATGACAACAAAAGGCGTTTCCTTTGACGAGATATACGACCTATATGCAGTACGCATCATTTTCAATCCTAGTGAAGGCAGCAATGAGACAGAGCGCGACCACTGCTACCACATCTTCTCTGTGATTTCAAGCATATATAAATACAAGCACGACCGCATCAGAGACTGGGTAAACACACCTAAGAGCAACGGATATGAAGCACTTCACTGTACTCTGATGAGTAATGCCGGAATATGGGTGGAGGTACAGATACGTAGCCGCCGCATGCACGAAATCGCAGAAAAAGGTATTGCTGCACATTGGGCATATAAGAAGGATGGATTCGCAGACGAAGGTGCAAGCGAGATGGACAAATGGATAACAAAGGTAAAGTCTATCCTTGTAAATCCTGACGTCAACGCCCTTGAACTGCTTGACCTGATCCACAACGACCTTATCAAGAGCGAAATCATGGTCTTCACTCCTAAGGGAGAACAGAGAAGCATAGAAAAGGGAGCCACTGCATTGGATTTTGCATATGCAATCCACTCTCACATCGGAAACAAGGCCATCGCAGCAAAAGTAAACCTTAGACTTGTACCGCTTTCATATGTACTGAAGACCGGAGACCAGGTCGAGATCATTACAGCGGAAAATGAAATGCCTAAGAGAGAGTGGCTGCAGTTTGTCAAGACATCAAAAGCAAGAAGAGCCATACTCGACAAGATCAAGAGCCAGCGTCACACATATGTCAAGATCGGAAAGAAGATGCTGGAAAAGAAGCTGATGGAGATTGGCCGCGTAATGACCGACAAGGTGATCAATCATCTGATGGAGGAATTCGAAGTATTCGACAGCAAGCCGGAGGAACTGTATTTCAAGATCGGATGCGGTGCAGTCAGCCTCGACGGACTTGAAAACATGCTTAAGAAATATCACGGCATCAACAGAGAGTCATACTTTGTGATATCAAACTCTGACGTCAACCACAAATATATCCTTGCATCATGCTGTACTCCTATTCTGGGAGAAAGCGTCGTAGGATTCAAGTCCAATGACGGAACCATCACCGTACACACACGTACATGCAGCAACGCAAACAGCCTGGCAGCAAAATTCGGAGATAAGATCGTCACCGTGAAATGGGATATAGATTCCAATTCGGGAAGCAGGTATCTTGCCCGCATATCGCTCAAAGGTACAGACCGCATCGGTATGATCAACGATATCACATCCATCACATCGAAAGACCTTAATGTAAATATCAGAAGATTCAACCTCGGTACCGAGGACGGCATCTTCGATGGATTCATTGACCTATACGTACACGACATAGACGACCTTGAAAACCTGATCATGAAACTCAAGAATATAAAGGGAATCGAAAGTGTTGCCAGAACAGAACTATAAAAAGAAGATGATGAAGAGAATACTTAATGCCCTCTTTCCAATTATACCGATAAGCATCATTATCGGATCTACGATGTTTTCGCACTCTTGCGCAAACACACAGACCCCGCCTACAGGAGGTCCAAAAGACACTATTCCTCCTGTGATAGAGGGAATCTATCCTGTGATAGGACAGACAAATGTGCAGACACACAAGACTCAGTTGAAGATCAAGTTCAATGAGTATGTACAGGTGAAGGACGCAAAGAGTCTTTACCTCTCCCCTCCTTTGGAAAAGGCTCCTAAATACAAGATGAAGGGCAAGAGCGTCATAATATATTTTGAAAGCGACCTTGATTCCTGCAAGACATATACATTGGACCTGACCAATGCAATCGGAGATAACAACGAGGGAAACATGTTCCCAGGCTTCACACTCGTCTTCTCTACAGGAGATAAGATTGACAGCATGATGGTTACCGGAATTGTGCAGGACTGCAACAGTCTTAAACCATTGAAGGGAGCAACCGTGATGCTGTATAAGGACCATGCAGACTCAGCCGTCTTCCTGAAAAGACCGGATGCTGCAGTCAAGACTGATGAATGGGGATTCTTCAGCATGAGAAACATTCAGGACACAGTCTATCGCATGTATGCAATCATCGATGAGAACAATAACAACAAGTATGACCCTGAGACTGAAAAGGTTGCATTCATAGACACTCTCATCAAGCCTGTCACTGTCGTAAACGACACTCTTCCTGAACTGAAGAAATTCGACATGAAAGACACATTGAACTGTCTGGCCAGAAAGACCGAGTATGAATTGAACATATTCCGTGAGAAGCCATCTAAACAGATGATCGTCAACAAGGAACGTGTCGGTGAAAGAACTGCATATATTACATTCATGGCCCCATACGCTCAGATTGACTCCATCTGGATCAGAAATGTACCGAGCCAGAATCTCATTACACAGTTCAACATCATGAAGGACAGTCTCGAGATCTGGGTAAACGACCCTAAGCCTCAGCCGGATACCCTCTTTCTTAATGTAAAGTACATGAAGACTGATACTCTTGGACTTCTCAACAGTTTTACTGAAGAAATCAAGCTGCTTAAGCCTAAAAAGAGTCCGGCTAAGACATCAAGCAGAGATATAAAGAAAGAGGATACGCTGGCTGTCTTCACCCTGGAAGCAAAACCAGAGACTGTTGAGCAATACGGTTTCATCATGGAGTTCAAATACCCGCTGGTGGCTTCGGCATTCGATTCCCTCACATTCAGATCCATCAATCCTCGACAGCAGGAAGCGAAAGGAAAATATAAAGTAGTACAGGATAGCCTGAATCTGAGGAAATACACCATTTTCCCAGAGGAGAAACTTCAGCCGGGATATGAATATTTCCTTAAGATTCCACACAGGAAGTTCAAGGACATCAATGGATTCTATAATGACAGTACAGAGGTAAAGGTGACTCTGCCGAACGATGACAAGCTCAGCAGCCTGTCACTTGTGATGTCTAATGTCGACAACAAATACATTGTTGACCTTCTTAACGAGAAAAGAGATAACGTACTCAGAAGTTACATAATAGAAGACGACAAGACCCTGCTGTTCCCATACCTTAAAACTGGCAAATACTCAATAAGAATTACAGAGGACATCAATAAGAATGGCATCGTCGACACTGGTATCCTGCTGGAAAAGAAGCAGCCGGAAAAGGTACTGTTCTATAAGCTTCAGGATGGAACATTCCTGATAGACATCCCGGAGATGACTGAAATTGAGCAGAATATCGATATAAAGGAAATGTTCAAATAGTTTGATCATGAAGAAATTATCACTTTTAATATTATTCATTGCAGCTAGTTGGGCAAGCTTATCTGCACAAAATGAGGGGCTCTCAGACCAGAGATTCCTGTCTGATGTACAATCATTGACTGACGCCCAACTTGATACAATCGATGTCAAGAAAAAGTTGAAGATCAACGACTATGCTATGTTTGGTGTCCAATATGGCGTAGGCCTGAGTCAGGTGATGTGGAATCCGACTCAGAAACAGGAAATGGTGTTTACTCCGATAAACTTCGGTGTAACCTTCACCAAATACCAGAAGATGTTCGGTTACATGCCATACTTCGGATTCCAGGCTGGAGTGTTCTATGCGCGTGAAGGATATCAGTTCAAATATAACCCGAACACCAACTATATATATAAGGTAGAAGGTGCAGAAAAAGCTCTGATAGATGTTGTAGAAGCACCGGTATTATTCCAGTTTCACTATGACATGTGGAATTTCAAGTTCATGGCGAACCTGGGTTGTTATGCCGGATACAGATTGTCCATCCAAAGATTCCCGGGAGAAACAGGATATGTGAAAGATGAGCTGATGTTCTCATTCACCGAGACAGACAGACGATGGGACTACGGTATCAAAGGAGGAGTAGGATTCGGAATTGTTTTCGATCCGGTGGAAGTTCACATCCAGGCTGCATACAAGCACTCTCTTTCATCTCTTTATGAGCCGGATCATTACAGCCAGTATTATTACAGGTTTGCCTACCCGTCAAATATCGTCGTGTCAGTAGGACTGCATTTTCACCTGAGCAAGAGAACTGGAAGAACAAAGGCAGAGCTCAAGAAGCTTGCAAGGGATATGGTTGAGAACCCTCAGAATTATGACAATGGAAACACTGAAAGTAGAAGCAGGACAGGTAACAATTGGAGGTAACGAGCCGATTATCGTCCAGACAATGTGCAATACGCATACATCAGATGTAGAAGCTTCGATTGCGCAATGCAGAAGACTTGCAAAGGCAGGTGCACAACTTATAAGACTTACTGTTCCATCAATGGGTCAGGTTGAAAATCTTCGCCAGATCAAGGATCAGCTTCGTGCTGAAGGTATCAGCACTCCCCTTGTGGCAGATGTTCATTTTTCGTCGGAAATAGCAATTGCAGCTGCAGCGGTCGTAGAGAAAGTGCGAATCAATCCCGGCAACTTTCACAAGGACCATGAAAAGGCGCAAGAACAGTTCGCCAAACTTGTAGAAGTATGTAGGGAGCATGGAACAGCCATACGTATTGGACTGAATCACGGTTCACTCGGAGAGAGAATAACAGGACTTTACGGCAACACTCCCCTTGCTATGAAAGAAGCTGTGATGGAGTGGCTGAATATGTGCGTAGAAAACAACTTCTACAATGTCGTGGTATCTCTTAAAGCCAGCAACACATTTGTCATGGTGGAGGCTTATCGACTGCTTGCCAAGGAAATGGAAGATACAGGAGTTGTATTCCCGCTCCACCTTGGAGTAACGGAAGCCGGCAACGGTGACGGAGGACGAATAAAATCGGCTGTAGGCATTTCAGCACTCCTGTCGGAAGGTATCGGAAACACAATACGCGTTTCGCTGACTGAGGATCCGGAAAATGAAATACCGGTAGCACAGTACCTCTCCGACAGATATGGTCAGCGACTTCACTCGTCAATGGTTTCACTCACCCTCGAAGGAACGAAGGCTGTCGCAGTCTACAACGCTCCTTCAAAAGAACGTCTGCTGCTTGATTTCTCTTGTGACTTCGGAAAGAGGCTTCTGGATAAGGAACTGGATGAAGTCGAGTTAAAGGGAGCATATCTTAATGAAGAAGGTGTTGCTGTTGAACTGGACGGAAGCGAATATGCAGAGTATCTGGTAGACGAACTTATGCAGGCTGCCCGCAGACGTTTCTACAGACCGGAATACATCGCCTGTCCTGGCTGTGGACGAACAATGTACAATCTTGAAGGTACATTTGAAGAAGTGAAACGCCGCACAAAACATCTGAAAGGGATGGTCATCGCAGTGATGGGCTGCATCGTAAACGGTCCAGGAGAAATGGCGGATGCGGACTGGGGCTATGTCGGTGAAGGCAATGGCAAGGTATCAATATACAAAGGAAAAGAGCCGATACTGCGCCACGTCCCTGAAACCGAAGCCATCGACAAACTTCTCGAACTCATCGAAAAGCAATAAAAAATGTGCAACAAATTAACTTTTGTTGCACATTTTTTACTTCAATATATCCTTCTGGGCTTTTTCCCATTGTTCCTTAGCATATTCCTGCATATCGACAACTTCATCGGTCTCATCGACAATCTCCTGACCTAGCATCGTCTCGATTACATCTTCCATTGTAACGATACCTCGGAAAGTTCCGTATTCATCGATTATGACAGATATGTGCTCCTTCTTTTCAAGGAACTTCTCCCAGATGTTGCCGACAGGCTCATCTTCAGGGAAAGAAAGGATAGGACGGCTGATCTCACGTACAGAAGTCTTGAACTTATCCTCAGCCATCTTCTCAAGGACTTCCTGTCGAAGGACATAGCCGATCACATAATCGCTGTTGTCATCATCATATACAAGAATTCTTGAGTGAGAAAGATCTGAATTATAGAATTCCTTGACAGTCATGGCCCCTTCTGCCATTTCCACAACTGTGCTTGGAGTCATGATTTCGTGAGCTGTCATCTCATCCAGTTTCAGAAGATTCTGGATCATCTTCTTTTCATCCTTCTCAATCACTTCCTCCTCAGTAGCGACGCTCACCATTGCAGAGATATCCTCACGGCTTACACTGACCTGGGTCGAATTTGAAGAGATAAGACGAGTAAGATGCTCCAACAGCCACACCAAAGGGAAAGCAATGAAAATCATCGCATTGATGATTCTAGCCGCTGGAATAGCCAGCTTTCTCCAATTGCTTGTACCGATTGTCTTCGGAATGATCTCAGAGAAGATTAGAATCGTAAACGTAAAGATGGTTGAGAAGATACCTACAGCTGTGGAGCCGTAAGCTTCGGCCACCAAGGATCCTACAATTGAGGCTCCGACAGTATTTGCAATTGTATTAAGGCACAGGATAGCGGAAATTGCGCGATCCGGACTTTGTTTCAATCTCTTGAGAAGCTTGGCGCCACTCACACCTTGCTCCTCGAGTCCCGTTATGTAAGAAAGCGGTGTAGACAACAATGTCGCCTCAAGAGTTGAACATAATGCTGACAAGAAAATAGAAATCAGCATTATAATATAAATCAGCTGAACTTCCATTACTTCTTCAACTCTGCAATTATAGTTTCAGCACCACGGACACACTGTCCGATTTCCACCTTGACATCTGCATCAAGAGGAAGGAACATATCAACACGCGAACCGAACTTGATAATTCCACACTCGCGTGACTTAACCACCTTCTTGCCGACAACTGCATGAGACACGATTCTTCTTGCAAATGTACCGGCAATCTGCTTGAAGAAGATCGGGCCATACTTGCTTACCATACCCACAGAAGTATGCTCGTTAAGCTCAGAAGCCTTTGGAAGATACGCAAACATGTACTTACCCGGATGATACTTATAGTAATCAACGTTACCATCTATAGGCCAGTAGTTGACATGAACATTGAAGAAGTCCATATATACAGACACCTGGATACACTCACACTTCAGATGCTCAGGCTCAAAAACCTTCTCGATCACAACTACCTCACCGTCAGCTACCGATGTCACGAAATTATCCTCTCCTGTGCGTTTTCTCTTTGGTACGCGGAAGAAGAAGGTTACAAATCCCATGAAGAACATTGGAATAATTGCCAAAGGATAGGCAACAAACGGCCAATCATGCAGGAAATAGAAGATCGCAACCGTCAATGGGAGGCAGATAGCCCATACCAACAACCAAGTTCCGTATGAATTCTTATGAATAATCATGTTATATCGTTAATTATATTTTACAAAGGGAGGACATTTGCAACAACAAGATATATGACACCCATTGGTATTGCCAGCAAAGCAGAGTCAAATCTGTCGAGAAGACCACCATGTCCCGGGATGATCCTACCCGAATCCTTTACCTCATAATGACGTTTCCACTGAGACTCTATCAAGTCACCATACACTCCTGTCACATGAAGCAATATTGCCATCGCTACATAATTGAAAAGATTTGTCGCTTCATTATTAGGATTGAACGGAGGGAAAATGTCAAATTTATATAAAGCTACAGCAACTCCCACAGCCATGAGCATTCCTCCCCAGAAGCCGATCCATGATTTCTTAGGTGATATAGACGGGAAGAGCTTCTTGCCGTATTTCTGGCCAAGGGTGATTCCGAAAAGGTAAGCACCTACATCTGATCCCCATATGATACCGAAGAAGCAGAGCAGGAGCTTTCCGCTGAAGGCACCTGTAGAAGAAAAGGCAGCGTAGTTGATTACAGACCACGGAACTGCAATATACAGAATAGCAGTATAAAGATTTGCAAACTTGTCAAATCTTGATTTATCCTTGACATAAAGAGAGTTGATCATCAACAGGAACACCGGCACAAACGAAAGTATGATGAGTCTTCCCGGAAAATCAAACGCCTTGTGACAATAGACCAAAGTAAATAAAGTCGCTCCCGCCAGAATGGACAAAAGCTGCGAATACTTGTATTCCTTGCCACATGTGATATGCAGGAACTCCCACATCATCACAATCAGGCAGAACAGCATGACTGCTCCGAATACATACTCATTCGTAAGGAACGCGGCGAGCATAATCGCCGCGAACCCTACCGCTGATATTGTTCTTTTAAAAAAATTGTTCATAGGTCAGGTAAGATGCTATTCTTCCACCGGCACCTCTACAGGCTTGGCTCCGGCTTTGGGACCAAAAATCCTTTCGAGATCATCTGCAAAGATAACTTCTTTCTCCAATAAAATAGCAGATAACTGACTGAAACCATCAAAATTCTCACGCAAGATAGATTCTGTTCTATCATGGATCATATTTATCAGTTCTTTAACCTCATTATCAATAAGTTCTGCTGTCTTCTCGCTATATGGTCTATTCAAGTCATATGCTCTCGATCCGGTAGAGTCGTAGTATGAAAGATTGCCGACCTTGTCGCTCATTCCGTAATATGTCACCATTCCGTATGCCATCTTTGTAAGGCGCTCCAAGTCGTTGAGTGCGCCGGTAGAAGGTTGTCCATTGATGATTTCCTCCGCAACGCGGCCTCCGATAAGCGAGCACATCTCGTCAAGCATCTGCTCCTTTGTAACCAGCTGACGTTCTTCCGGGAGATACCATGCAGCACCAAGAGCATGTCCTCGAGGCACGATAGTAACCTTGAACAGAGGATGTGCATTAGGAAGAAGCCAGCTTACTGTAGCATGACCGGCCTCGTGGCAAGCAATGGATTTCTTCTCCTCAGGTGTGATGATCTTTGATTTCTTTTCCAGACCACCTACGATCCTGTCGACAGCATCAAGGAAATCCTGTTTTGAGATAGAAGTCTTATCCTTTCTTGCTGCTGTGAGGGCTGCTTCATTACAAACATTTGCAATATCTGCTCCTGAGAAGCCAGGTGTATGTTTTGCTAGGAACTCAAGGTCGAAATCCTCTGCAACCTTGAGGTTACGGACATGCACGTTGATGATCTCCATCCTCTCCTTGAGGTCAGGTAGTTCGACATGAATCTGCCTGTCAAAACGTCCGGCACGCATAAGGGCCTTATCGAGAATGTCAGCGCGGTTTGTAGCTGCAAGAATAATGATTCCTGAGTTGGAACCGAAACCATCCATCTCAGTAAGAAGCTGATTCAAAGTGTTTTCACGCTCATCATTAGAAGAAAATCCACCATTTTTACTTCTCGCACGACCCACAGCATCGATCTCATCGATGAATACGATACATGGAGCCTTCTCCTTGGCCTGACGGAAAAGGTCGCGGACACGTGACGCGCCCACTCCTACAAACATCTCCACAAAATCAGAACCTGAAATAGAGAAGAACGGTACATTGGCTTCACCCGCAACAGCTTTTGCAAGAAGAGTCTTACCGGTACCCGGAGGGCCTACAAGAAGAGCACCCTTAGGGATCTTACCGCCCAGAGTTGTATATTTCTTAGGATTCTTCAGGAAATCCACGATTTCCATAACCTCTTCCTTGGCGCCGTACAAGCCGGCAACATCCTTGAATGTAACGTTTACACTGTTCTTGTCAGCAAGCTTGCCATTTGCCTTTCCCACACTGAACACTCCTCCAGGGCCACCGCCAGCACCCTTATTGACTCCTCTGAACATAAAGAACCACATAAGGAGAAGGATTACAGGGAAAAACAGCCAGTCCATCATTGTCCACCAGCTCTCACGGTTCTCCACAACCACCTTCACAGACTCTTCAGGCATCTTGACAGCCAAAGAATCATTAAGTGCTCCAAATTCATTTTCGGCATTGAAACTTCCGGATACCATGAAAGTGAAGTGAGGAGATGTCTTTGGGACCCCCTCAGTAAATTTTTCAGTATACTTCTCCAACTTATCAGGCTTGATGGTCATCTCACCCTCAAACTCATTTCTGATGAATGTAACCTCCTCTACGTCACCGCTCTGCCAGATATCCTTAACCTCTGCCCATTCTATCTTCTTCGGCATCGGATCTGAATTGTCATAAAACATCCAAAGCAGAAGTCCGAAAAGAATGATATAGATCCAGGAAATTCTGAATGTTACTTTCTTTACGTTATTTGGTTTGTTTGCCATTACAAATTTTGCTTTTAGTCTTCGTACACTTCTCTTGGCGCATCAGCCCAAAGATCTTCAAGTCTATAGAATGCTCTGTAAGGAGTCTGGAAGATATGTACCACGATGTCACCATAATCCATTATTACCCAAAAAGCATTCTCCTTTCCCTGAGTACGGATAACCTTTCTGCCCAACTTCTCGATCATTCTCTCCTCGATATTATCAGCAATTGCTGCAACTGCCGGTGTTGAATCCGCGTTGCACACTATGAAATAATCTGAAATTGCAGTTCCAATAGGCTTTAAGTCAAGTGATACAACATCCTGAGCCTTCTTTTCCAACATCGCATCAGCAATGACCTTAAGTACGTTTTTGTCCATTTTCTTAGAATAATTGTTAATTTTGTAAAAACCGGGCAAATATAATCAAAATCTGCGCCAATGAAAAGCAAGTACGACATAATATGGCTGAATACTATTGATTCTACTAATGACGAAGCCAAGAGGCACATTTCTGAACTTGACAATTTGTCAGTACTGTCAGCTTTGTCGCAGACAAAAGGGCGTGGACAGCGAGCCAATTCATGGCTTAGCGAATCAGGCAAAAACCTGCTGTTCAGCATAATCCTCAAATATGCCGATAAGAATGAGAGCGGCACATCTGACCAGATTGCAATTCAGGCATATGACCAGCAGGTGATCAGTCAGATAACAGCTCTTTCCATTGTAGATCTACTGGCTGCCCATGACATACAGGCAAAGATCAAGTGGCCTAACGACATCTATGTCGGAGATAATAAGATCAGTGGAATATTGATCGAAAACACAGTCTACGGAAAATGGATGACGTCAAGCACTATCGGTATCGGTTTGAATGTCAACCAGAAAGACTTTGATGCAAGCCTTCCGAATCCTACATCTATGGTCCTGTGTTCAAAAGGGGCTGAAGAGGAGTTGGAGCTGATGCCGCTGCTTGAGGAATTCATGAATATATTCACAGCATACCTTGACAGATTCTGTCACATTACAGGAGGATATAACCGTCTGGAAAAGCTCTACAGATCGCTGCTGATGCAGAAGGAGAGTCGGGCATGATATGAATGGCAATTTTTTACTATATTTGCGGATTATTGAGAATACAATTTAAAGATAAATACCATGAAACTCAAATTTATTCTTTCTGCAGCTGCAGCCGCTGCAATAGCGTTCAACGCTACAGCACAGACAGCTGATTACCAGTTCACAACAATCAAGGAGAATCCTGTAACATCAGTAAAGAACCAGTACCGTTCAGGTACATGCTGGTGTTTCTCCGCACTTTCATTCGTAGAGTCAGAAATCCTCAGAACCAAAGGAATGGAAGTTGACCTTTCTGAAATGTTCGTTGTCGGTAAGTCATACCGTGACAGAGCTGTGAAATACGTTCGTCTTGACGGACATCTCAACTTCGCTGCAGGAAGCTCATTCGGTGATGTTCTTCACGTCATCAATGACTATGGTATAGTTCCTCAGACAGCGATGCAGGGCCTTAACTACGGCACAGAGCTCCCTGAGCACTTCGAGCTGGATGCCGCTCTCAAGGGTTATGTTGATGCAATCAAGACAAACCCTAACAAGACCCTTTCAACAGCTTGGCTGAGAGGTTTCGACGGTATCGTTGCAGCATATTTCGGAGAATATCCTGAGACATTTACAGTTGACGGAACTGAATATACTCCTGAGACTTACCGTGATGCCCTCGGTATCAACTATGACGATTACGTGAACATCTCATCATTCACACACCACCCTTTCTACAAGCCATTCGTAATCGAAGTGTGTGACAACTGGAGATGGGACACAGCATACAACCTCCCTATCGACGAGATGATGGAAGTCATGTACAACGCAATCGACAACGGATATACAATCGCATGGGGTTCGGATGTAAGTGAGAAAGGCTTCACTCGTGACGGTCTTGCAGTAATGCCTGTCGTCAACAAGAAGAAGGCTGCAGGCTCTGATCAGGAGCGTTGGGTCGGAAAATCAGAGGAGACAAGCAAGGAAGAGGTTAAGGCTAATCTTCCTAAGGAGATGATAATCACTCAGGAAATGCGTCAGATCGCCTACGATAACAAGACTACAACCGACGACCACGGAATGCATATCTATGGTTTGGCTCAGGATCAGAACGGCAACAGATATTTCATGGTGAAGAACTCATGGGGCACAGCTGGCAAATACAACGGAATCTGGTATGCATCAGATGCTTTCGTTCGCTACAAGACTCTTAATATCGTCGTTCACAAGGACGCTATTCCTGAGCATATCGCTGTGAAACTTGGTCTTAAATAAAGATGAAAATCTTAAAGTCTATACCTAATACAATCACATCCATGAACGTCCTTTGCGGCGTTCTTGGATTGATTCAGGCATTTAATGGAAACAACGACATCGCTTTCTATTTCATGCTTGCAGGAGCAGTCTTTGACTTCTGTGACGGACTTGCAGCAAGAGCACTGGATGCATACTCCCCTATGGGAAAAGAGCTTGACTCTCTAGCTGATCTCATCACATTCGGTCTGCTCCCGTCAATAATGCTTTACAGATGCATGGAGATGGTACATCCCGGCCAGTGGTTCTGCTACATTTCATTAATCATTGTAGTGTTCTCTGCGCTCAGACTTGCCAAATTCAACGTTGATGACAGACAGAGCGAGAACTTTATCGGTCTGGCAACACCTGCATGCGCAATGATTTGTGGATCGTTTGCGACCATCGTTAATCATGACAGTATAAACTTCACAACCATCATCGCTGAATATCCATGGCTGATTCCTGTAGGAGCGTGCATCCTGTCGATTCTGCTCGTGAGTGAGATTCCGATGTTCTCAATGAAGTTCAAGAAGAATTCTGCATACAATAAGATAAGGATGTACTTCATCATCTTTGTTGCAGTAATCGCCATAGCATCATTCATCCTGAATATCTATTGGGCATATATCATACTTATGACCTTTACATGTTATATCCTGATGAATATTGTCAAGGCGATCTCATAAATCAGGAATATCAGAAAGTAAGAAAGGGGCTTGACTAATGCTTTTTAGTCAAGCCCCTTTATCGTTTGTATCGCAGATTCAGGTATTACCTTCCGTACTTTGATCCGAATGTCAATCCGATACCGAAATTGAGATTAAGTCTATATGACATAGGCAGCATCCATGTATCGTAGCCAAGATTATTCATCATTGTCGGAGCGCCTAACATATCTTCAAGCATAGGGACTTCTGCAAATGCATAAGGCAAATAATCTCCTCCAAGATATAATGAGATACCTGTCTTTGGTGTTATCTCCACAATCCATCCGATTGTTCCACCAGTATTCTTGAATGAATAATTAGCACCTAATGCAAGGCCCTTTAACAGTTTGAGATTATATGACGCAGTCAGTTCCTGCCTCAGATAACTATGGCTCTTTCTTGCTGAATAAAGGAGTCCGACACTCATTCTGTTCCACATGAAAGGCACTTCAACACCGGCATATACCCTTGGCATAGTTGATCTTTTGAAAGAATCACCAGTCACCTCTTCCTCAAGATTAAGAAGACCCTGCGCATTCGCGAGAAAATCGTCGATTATAACCTCATAATCGGTATTATCAAGCGACATATTCTGGAAACCTGCCCATGGAAGTGAACCGACAGACTTGAATGCTGACACAGCCTCCTTATTGTACTTGATCATTCCAAGATCGGTCACGGCTGCTGACAATCTGATTCCGTTGAAGAATCCTTTGATTTCATACTTATACTCAAATCCAAGGTCGAATGAATAGCCCAAACCAGCCAATACCTTATTTGCCAGCATCTTGTTCAGATCGAATCCGACTGTAGGAATTGAATTTGGTTCAGGTAGATCGATATCCAGTCCCTGCATAGCAGCATAAGCATATCCCTCAGTATCGAATTTCCACTGTTCCTTGCCGGTAGTAAGCGAAACTTTCTCAAGGTTTACTCCTGCGTATGCCAACGGAGCAATTACACGTGCCTTGAATCCGATTCTCAAGCCCTTGCCGACATTACGGGAATATCCCAAAGCAGCCTGTACAGCACCAGAAGCATACATATTGATATTACCTATATTATAGATCTGACCATCTGTACCTGTACCCTTCTTCAAGAATAGAAAGAGATCGGAAGGAAGATCGACATCTGCCATCACCCTCATATCCAGATCAAAATTCCAGAACGACTTTTTCTTGGTATAGAAACCGAAGCTCAGGATATTCGTATTAGCTTCAAAATCCAGATGAGGATACTTTGGAAAATTATTCTGGAACTCCTCAACAGAAACATTCTGATTAAGGAATGTCATAAGTTTACCATCCTTTGGATACAGGAATGAATCCATATCAAGATTGGTTCCGAATCCGACGGAAGTATTTCCTATTACAGGAAGAAGCAAGTAATTGGAACGAGGTGAAAAGGCTGGATTCATCCTGTGCCTGTTCATTGAATTATCAATGAAATAACTACCCTTCAAAGCCTGCGCACCAGCAAGCATTGGTATCAGAAGCAGAAGAACTGCTATTGCTATATATTTGTTTTTCATATTAATAGTCATTTAAGTTCTTCATTATTGTTCATTTCCCATAAATTGACCAAGGTCAATCGTCACACCCTCAGGAATAAGGGCCTGAAGAGTTGCCTTGATGTATGAATCCTCCCTGATCGGAGTCGCCGGAACAGTAGTCGCAGTAAAGACAAGCTCCACAGAGCTGATATCTGTAAGGACGGCACCCTTCTTAATACCTACCAGGATATTAAGATCAGTATTCACAGCTTCACCTCCAGCAGTACCAGGATTGATAACCTGCTTTCCTGCATTCTCCATGAGTTCAACTACATTTCCCTCAGAGTCGAGGAAGTTGTAAGTCATCTCCAATCCAAGCGGAAGAGAATTCTCAATTACACCAGTCAAACCGAGGCTGCCATACTGAAGAATTGTAGCAAGTTCTTCTGGCAGATCCTCTATAACCTGACGGAACTCAACCTTTGTATCTTCACCGAACTCAAACGGCAGATTGAATGCATATTCAGCTTCAAGAACATATCCATTATCAGAAGGAGATATCGATGCGAGAGTCTGAGGATCAGTGCCGGCCTTCAATGAAAGGTCGATCTTGTCAGGATTGAGCGGCAACAGACTTAATACGTCAAGACTGATATGCTCATATCCTGCAGGCATATATTGATCTTCGCCCTGTGGATAGTTTGAAATCCAATATCTGATAAGCGAAGGCTCGCTTGTTGACTGAGGCATCTTGATATCCAGATTTGTGCTGATTATGTTGTTCTCCATAACTGCACCATCCTTATATGGAACGATAGAAAGCTCAGCAAGCAGAGGAATCGAGAGATTGGTCTTAAGATCCAAGGCAAGACTGAATCTGTTCAGATCAAGAGTAGTGGTCAGGTTCTCATTGTTCAGAGATTCCAGGTAATCGCCTAATTCAATAGACTCATTGATCGGATCCACCTGGTAATCAATATATCCGGACACACCACCTATTTCTATCTTATCTGAACCAGCAGTTGCAAGCTTGATATCAACATCAAGTTGCAGATCGGTATTCTCAAGTGCTCCAAGATCGATTGTTGCATTCTCTACTGAAATATTTCCGCCATATGTAATCTCAAGATCTGACAAGTATTCAGCGAGTTCGTCAGCGGTCTTATTCAGGCTAAGTCCGTAAATCTCGATTGGATCTATCCTGATCTCCTCATTTTCAAGTTTACCATTGATTTCCATCACGCCGTCGGCATTGACAAGTCCCTCTTCAACCATGATCACATCAGGCAGAGTAACATACATAGCAAGGTTGACATCCGCATCCTTGATAAGTTCATTTATGCCAGGAGCTTTTACACTGATATCAAGGGCAACATCCTTAAGAAGAATCTCCCCTACACCGACAAGTTCTTTTGGAAGGGATGACAGATCAAGGTTGTCACCAAAACTGATCTTCTCCTCTGGAACAGAAGCCTGATAGCTCTTTATATCGACAGAAGCTGGCTTAAGTTCAGGAATATATGCTCTGAATGAGACCTTGGCACCTGGAGCAGACAAAGCATCGATATCAGTCTTTTTGACAATACCGGCTGCAACTCCTACACTTCCCTTTACAGTAAAGGCATCACTTACCCAGTAACCATCCTTGCCATCGATCTGCTTTCCTTCTGCAATGATGTAGTCTATAGGAAGTTCAATATGAGAAGGTATCTCATCTGTAAACTTCAGAACATTACCTGCAGCAAAAGAAAGTCCGTCAGAAAGAGGCTTGAATGTGATCATGTCAGGGAAGTCAATAGTAAGGCCTTCCTGTGAAGGACCGAACTTGAGACCGGTCTGAGGCAGCTCTACATCGATAGTAATGACCGGATCTCCTTCTGGCACAATCTTCACAGATCCAAGATCTGCCACAGCTTCAGGGACTGAGAATTCAATTTTCTGACTTTCATCTACATCATAATAATATCCGGCAAAATCAACCTGGAAGTCTTCAATGTCGAATGTAACCTCTGCAGAAACATCCAGAGCGATATTTTCATCCTCAGAAGTAGGAAGATGCTTGGTATTTATGGCACATCCATCCTTGACTCCGATCTTTGCCGATGCCTCTACCTGTACGCTGCCATCAAATGACACAGCACCAGGTGTCTGAGTACTCGGATCGATTTTTATACCATGTACAGGAATATGCTTGGTAACTCCAGCATCTGTAAGAGAACCAATCTCAATATTGAGTTTATTGTTCACAGCACCTTCAATATCAAGGCCTTCAGGGAATGTCAGTTCGAGATTCTCAATTGCAAAATCAAGTCCTTCGATTCTGTCAATATTATCCACATCAAGTTTCAATGTCAGACCTGCACCTGGGGCAAAAGTCACTTCACTGACACCGTTCACCATTTCAGGCAATGGAACAGAAATATCAAGATCAACACTTGTGTTGATAGAAGTAACCATAGGATCAACTACTACAGCCACATTATCCACTACAAAGTCCAGGAACTCAATCTTGATGTCCATTTTGACATTAGTTTCGTCTGTATATCCGCTGAGTTTCTCCATAGAGGTCATCAGGTTCTCGTATGCAACCTGCATCTTAGGAGTGACAGATACTGTCTTATACAGCACCAGACATCCGTCTTCCCAATGAAAGTCACCATCAGTCGGATCATCCTTTTCTCCTATGCGGTAATCAAGAACGATATCATTCACGTCGAAAATCTCAGAAGCAGAATATGGAACCGGTGATTGATTATTAAGTAAAAACTCATGCTTGATGTGGGTGTCCTTAAAAATTTTGCTTGCATCCAGATCGAGTGACGGCTTGATATCTCCAGAAGTAAAGAAGAGATCATTTGATTTACCATCTGACAGACTCAGAGAAATCCTTACACTCGCACCGTCCTTAATATCTATCCTCTTCACATCCTTAACATCCTTTGGAAGCTTGATTTCCAGCGGAATTACTATAGGTGTGCTTACAGTGAACTCATTCTTTGTGTCAAGGGTGAATCCAGACATTGACAACAAAGTTGTAATCTCAGTGACAGATAACGGCGTGCTCCAAAGAGGATTTGACTTGTAAGCGGACAAATCAATCGGATCCAAGGTTGCAACCACCATATCATAGTCAAAATCATCAATCTTGACATTGAGAGACTCCTCACTTGGAATATATCTGGCAATATCAGTTGTCTGCCTGAATGGCTCCGGCCTGATAGGATCAATCTTAAAATCTACCGAAGGGATAACTTTAGAAAGATCCTGTTCAAATGGAATTACATTCTCCGGAACATTTACTCCAGACAGATCGACATTTGCGAGGTTGAAAGAAACTGACTCATTGATGGAAAGTTCATCAATTGACAGATTTTCCGAAAGGAATGACAGCTGTTCTGAAAAATCAAACTTATCTGCCATACCGAAAGCATATGCGCCATCAGTGACGTTAAAGAAATCCTTAACTTCCGGATCCAACATATCCACCAGCTGACCGACCTTGATTTTATCAGTACTTCCAAGTGGAAGGGAGATTCCTTCCTGGAAGACAGTCACCTCAAGATCGAGGGTTTCTTCTGAAATCTTGTACTCCTCCTGAACACAAGAGGTCGCAAAAAAAGACAGACAAGCAACGACACTTATCGCTACTCTTGAAAGAAACGTCTTAATCATAGATTAAAAATTAGAAATTACCGAACAAATGTAGGATAAATACTGGCAATAAACAAAAAAAAGTGGCCTGAAAATCAGACCACTACATTATTAATAATTTGTCGGATGAATCATGAAGTAGCTCTTCGGATGGTTGCACACCGGGCATACCTCAGGAGCCTGTTTTCCGATAACTACGTGACCGCAGTTCGAGCACTCCCACATCATATCGTTGTCACGTGAGAACACAAGGCCACCTTCTACATTTGCAAGAAGCTGACGATAGCGCTCCTCATGCATCTTCTCGATAGCACCAACCTTCTCAAAAAGTTCAGCGATCTCATCGAATCCCTCCTCTCTCGCCTCTACAGCAAAACCTGCATACATGTCAGTCCACTCGTAGTTCTCACCGTTAGCAGCATCTAGAAGATTTGCAGGTGTATCTGGCATTGTGCCTCCGTGAAGAAGTTTGAACCAGATCTTTGCGTGCTCCTTCTCATTATTTGCAGTTTCCTCGAAGATCTTGCTGATCTGAACGTATCCGTCCTTCTTTGCCTTCGATGCATAATATGTGTACTTGTTACGAGCCTGTGACTCACCTGCAAATGCTGTCTGAAGATTAGCTTCAGTCTTTGTTCCTTTCAACTCTTTCATAGCCATTTGTCGTTTATTTTGATTATAAGTTTAATGTATGATTTTCTTATGTCAGATCAATCCTTACAAATTTATCAAATTATTTTGATTTACGAACAATTTTGTAGCCAATTGCAGCTATGACAATCGACATTAATGGAGAAATCAGGTTAAATAAACAATATGGAAGGTATGTCATAGTGGATATGCCAAGAACTGTCGCCTGGGTCATACCGCAGGAGTTCCATGGAATAAGCACAGAAACTACTGTTGCGGAATCCTCAACAGAACGGCTGAGCAGTTTAGACTCATAACCCTTCTCCTGATAAAGTTTCTTATAAAGGCTGCTGGTGAGGATAATGGAAAGATACTGGTCTCCGGTGATCATATTTGAAAAGATACCTGTTCCTACAGTGGAAGCAACCATTGTCACACGTCTATGAATGTGGTAAGTCAACTTCTCAGTCAGACTCTGAAGCATACCACTTCCTACGAGAGCGCCACCAAATGCTACAGCAGCTATGATAAGGAATATAGTGTTGAGCATTCCGGTCATACCTCTTGTAGATACAAGATCATTCAATGCTTCATTTCCTGTTTCGATTGCAGTAGGACCATAATATGCCATGAATATACCTTTGAAACCATCAAAGAACGAGAGAGCCCCGCAGTCAACAGGCGCACCAGTTGCAATCTCACCGATAATATGAGGCTGAACTGCCACGGCTACTATTCCAGCTATCACAGAAGCCACAAAAAGGGTAAGCATCGCAGGGACCTTTCTCGCAATCAGGACACCGGTTACAACTGGAACGAGCAATAGCCATGGAGATATATTGAATGTACTTTTAAGGTCATTTGTAAATTCCACAGCCTGCATTTCGGCAGCAGAATCATGCATGAGACTGACGACAAGAAATACAATCATCGCAATTACGAAAGATGGTATTGTCGTCACCATCATAAACTTGATATGAGCAAATAACGGTGTACCGGAAGACGAGGAAGCAAGGACTGTGGTATCGGATAATGGTGAAATCTTATCACCGAAATATGCCCCTGAGATGATTGCACCAGCAATCCATCCCGGATGATATCCTTGAGCGATACCGATTCCCACAAGAGCCACTCCGACTGTCGCAATTGTAGTCCACGAGCTACCGGTCATCACTGAGATAAGCGCACAGATACCACATGCGGCAAAAAGAAAGACCTCAGGAATGATAAGCTTTGTTCCATAATATATCATAGTGGGAACAACTCCGCTGACCATCCACGAACCTGAAACTGCACCGATGAGCAAAAGTATAAGAATCGATGTACCCACAGCTCTGATATTATCGAGGATTCCCTCCTCGAATTCTTTCCATGGAATACGATAGAATATCATTGAAATAGCGACAGTGACACCTGTCGCAAAAAGGAGAGCAACCTGACTGGCTCCGTCAAGCGCACCATCTCCAAAGACCTTGATGACCACCACCAGCACAGCCACCAGAACAATAAATGGTATAAGAGAAACCCACCATGAAGGCGTCTCTCCCCTGTTGAAAAATTTCATATTACACTAACCTACTAAAACGGTCGCAAAGATACGCATAATCACAATCTTTCACAATCCCATAAACACAAAAAACCGTCCCTTACGGAACGGTTTTATGTGTTTTGAAACTTGTTTCAAATTACTTTGCGATAACGCGAGCCATCTCAAGAACCTTGTTTGAGTAACCCCACTCGTTGTCATACCATGAAACAACCTTAGCG
>JAEIGA010003838.1_pt1 | contig 23373 bp, 19 predicted proteins | sample 9270691 | NCBI WGS metagenome assembly JAEIGA01 (sample SAMN17057246, study PRJNA624740) | gut metagenome | biome: biome; isolation source: fecal sample | host: Bos grunniens | place: China: Xizang | collected 2019 | reverse complement strand
TCCTAACCTTCCCCCGTGGGGAAGGAAGTGTTTTATTTTATTGATTTCCAGAGTCTAAAAAACTCTCTTTCTTGCTTTTGCGAAATATTCTCATTTTTGATTATAAGCATATTTTCATCATTGCTATACTCAGAAGCTCCTATCCAGTTTGTAGAAGCTACAACAGTTATAAAGTCATCAACAACCATTGATTTTTTTTTGCATATTCACAATCAACCTTATGATATTTGTTATTATTGGTGTTTAAAATCACGATATTAGAAAAAGCCAAGCTTTTTGAAATACCAAAAGAAATTAACACTGATAATATTAAAAATGACTTTAGACAAACTTTTTTCACAAGAAGATTATAAACTAATCTCGCAAAAAGTGATAGTATTTTACTTTTTTGTTTTTTCGCTTCGTGTTCTTACTGAAATCCTAATAGATGTTCCAAAAAATCCAAACGCTTCTCTTATTTTATTCTCAAGGTAACGCTTATAATGTTCTTTTAATAATTCTTCATTGTTTGCAAATAACAAGAATGTTGGTGGGTGCACAGCTGCTTGAGTTGCGTAAAGAATTTTAAGTCTTTTATTTCTTATCGTTTGAGGCGGATTTAAAGCGTAAGCTTCGTTTAATACTTTGTTTAAAAGTCCCGTAGAAACGCGTTTTGTGCATTCTGCATAAACATCCTCAACCTTCTTAAAAATATTATTTAATCTTTGATGAGTTACTGCGCTTATATAGATTTTAGGAACATAGTTTAAAAAAGGAATTTCATGTTCAATCATTTTTTCGAATTTATTTATAGTATTTGATTTTTTATCCTCAATTAGGTCCCATTTATTTATTGCAATAACCATGCCTTTTCCTGCTTCTGTAATTATTGAAGCAATTTTCTTATCTTGATCAGAAATTCCATTAGCAGCTTCTGTCGCATCAATAACCATCAAAGCAACATCACATTCTCTTATTGAACGTATCGCTCTATCAACTGCAAATTTTTCTACGCCATAATCAACCTTAGATTTTTTCCTAATTCCAGCTGTATCAATTATTACGAATTCTCTATCGTTATATCTAAGTCTAGAATCAATGCTATCACGAGTTGTGCCTGATATATCAGATACAATAACTCGTTTTTCACCCAAAAGAGCATTCACAATAGAAGATTTACCAGCATTCGGTCGGCCAACAATCGCTATTTTGATTGTATTATCTTCCTCTTGTTCTTCATCAATTTCAAAATCTTCTGTGATTTCTTCAAGCAAATCTCCAACTCCACCAGAACCATGTAGCGCAGATATAGCACGTGGTTCACCAATCGCAAGAGAATAAAAATCACTCAACATTGTAATTTGATTACTAGAATCGACTTTGTTTACGGCTAAGAAAATAGGCTTGCCTGATTGTCTTAAAATGTTTGCAATGTCAATATCAACAGGTGTTGAGCCTTCAATTCCATCAACGATAAAAATAATTTTTTCAGCTTCTTCGCAAGCTATGCGTGCTTGGTCATAGATTGAAAGCATAATTTCGTCTTCATCACCAGGAATAATTCCGCCAGTATCAATTACTGTGAATTGTTTATTTTGCCATTCAACATCAAAATAAATTCTATCTCTAGTAACTCCCGGTAAATCATCAACAATGGATTGTCTTTTGCCAACAAGGCGGTTGACAAAAGTTGATTTTCCTACATTAGGACGTCCTACTACAGCTATTATTGGTTTTCTTTTCATAAGTGTAATTCTATCATAAAAGTAAAATTTTGTAACAATAATATGATATATTCTTTTAAATATTTTTTTATATAGTTTAATATATATTATGTTATGTATTGTGTTATAGATTTACATTGGATGAGGTTTTGGCCTCATCCATTTTTTAATTTTAAAACATTTATATTCCCCCCCCTTTGAATTTTATTTTATTAGTTGTACAATAATTTTAATGAAGGAGATTTTGGGGATATGAATTATCATAATATTACTAAAGATGATATGCTTAATGGTGATGGATTAAGGGTTGTACTTTGGGTTTCAGGCTGTACTCATCATTGCCATAATTGTCAAAACCCTATCACTTGGGACGTTGCAGGTGGATTGCCATATGATGAAGCAGCAGAGCAAGAGCTTTTTGAAGCATTAGCTAAGCCTCATTGTTCTGGCATAACTTTTTCTGGTGGAGATCCTTTACATCCATTTAATAGAGATGAAGTCTTTAGAATAGCAAAAAAGATTCGTAAAGAATTACCTAATAAAACAATTTGGCTTTACACAGGATTTTTATGGGAAGAAATAAAAGATATTCCAGAAATTGCGGAAATAGATGTTCTATGTGAAGGTAAATTTGTAGAAACTCTTTTAGATAATAACCTTCATTGGGTTGGTAGTTCAAATCAAAGAGTTATGGATGTAAAAAAATCTCTTGAAACTGGCGAAATTGTTTTGCACGAATAAACTTTATTTGCTAATAATATTTTAGTATAGGTGCACAAACTTTATTTTCATATTTATTTAAGATATAATTTAGATAAATTGGAGTTTATTATGTTTAGAGATTTTAATGAAATTATTTGTCTCGGAATGGGAGGCTCTTATTCCGAAATCGCTAAAGATAAGCTTTTTAAAGCCTATGACTTATATTTATATCAGCGCTCATTAAATTCAATCCGTGAATGTATTGAATATATTGACGAATTTTCTAATGCAATTGCGATTATTCCCGTTGAAACATCTTATAAGGGAATAATTAGAGAGAGTATTGATAATTTAATAATGACTAAAAACCAAAATATTCAGATTTTAGCTGAGACTGTTATTCCGGTAAATGATTGTATTCTTTCAAAGACAACTGAATTTTATAGTCTTATGGGTTTAATTGCAAATCCTAATGCATTGGGCAAATGTAAAAGATTTGTAAAAGAAGAAATGCCAAGACAGTTAAATGTGATTATGGCTGATAACATGGACGAGTCCGCCAGATTATTAAATAATTATAATTTGACTTATTCAATAATTGGGACTCAAAAAACAGCAGAATTATACAATTTAAATGTACTAAAAGAGCATATTGAGGACGATAAAGATAATAATAGACGTTTTATTGTCATTGGTGATGGGACTACAAAGCCAACAGGAAATGATAAAACAAGCATAGTAATCTTTTTGAATGACCGTCAAGGTGCGTTAATGGATATTGTACAAGTTTTTGTAAAATATCATATTAATATAACACATATTAATTCTAAAATGATGAATAATCGTGCAGAAGAGCAAGCTGTATTTATTGATTTTGACGGACATAAAGACGATGAGGCGATAAAGAATCTTTTAAAAGACCTTGAGCCAAATTCAAAATCAATTCGCGTAATTGGCTCTTATACAAGATTCTAAGATTTTAGATAAAATCCTCCATTTGAATGTTATCTATTATTCTCAAGTTTTATAAAATAAACTTGGGAGAGGATAATGCATATTAACTCAAATATTGAGAGAAATCTGGCAAAAGCCATGAATAAAGTTACATTGCCGAAGCGTTCACGTTCTTATGAATTGTGTGTAAAGGCTGATGCAATGCGTTTTGCAAAACTTTACCGTGATTCAGTCAAATATTACCTTGATTCAATAATGATGGATAGAGAACAGCAAGAGGCTTACTGGGGTCTTGCTGAATCGTATAAGTATTTAAAAGAATACAAAAAATCTATTAAAATGCTAGAAAAGCTTATTGAATTAGATGATAAGAATGACAAGTATTTTTTTGAGCTAGGTGTCTGTTATTTATATGATGGACGTCCAGCTGAAGCAATCCCACATTTAGTACAAAGTATCGTTATTAACAAAGAAAATTTAGAAGCTCAAATACAGCTTGCAATTGCACATGAACTTGTTGATGAGGCTGAGCTTTCATTAATGATTTATGACAAATTAATTGAAACAAATCCAGGATTTTTAAAAGCTTACTATAACAAAGCTGCAATGCTCATGGGAATGGGTGTATTTGACGAAGCTGCAAAAACATTCTTCAAAATCATCAAACGTAACCCTGATTATTACAAAGCATTTTTAGGAATTGCAATGAGTATGGACAAACTTGCAAGATATAGTGATGCAATTAGGTATTACAAGAAATTCTTGAATTTAAAGCAGTTCTCAGAAGATGCAACCTTTGCAAGAGAAAGAATCAAGGAATTGAAAGATTATATTCCAGCTAAGGAACAAAACTTAAAGTTGGTTCGTTAATTTATTATAATTATTTAAATAATCTTGTGCGATTTGCTCTTTTCCTAAACTTTTATAGACATAGGCTAGATTATAATGTACTTCTGGAATGTTATTATTTAGGGTGACTGCTTTTATAAGTTCTGACTTTGCCTTTATGAGTTCGGCTGTTTTAATATATGCGCACGCTAAGTTATAATGTATATAAGGATTCTCTTTTTTGTATTTCAAAGCTAATTTGTAGTTTTCAATTGCGAATGCATATTTTTCATTAGCCAAATAATGATTTGCTAGATTATAATATGCTTTATAATATTTTTTATCAGCAAAAATTGCTTTTTGATACATAAATGCAGCATTTTCTTTCTCCCCCTTTTCATCAAGAAGGTTACCCAAAATTAGCCAATCCTGCGCAGTTCTATCGTGCTCATTAATTTGTAATATAAGCTCAAGTGTCTTTTGAAAATTATTATCACTATAAAAAGCGGTTGCTTGCTGAGAAATTTCAGTTGCAGCAAATACTGAATTTGTCCCTAATATAATAAGCAATAATATAAAAAATCTCTTCATAAGATAATTTTAGTTTAAAGCGGAAAATTTTTCAAATTATTATTAATTTATATATGAGATTAGTTTATTTTTTTGTACTAAAATAAAACAAGAGGTTTGAGGATGAAAGTTGCACAGATAAATAATGAAAATATAACAATTAATGAAATTGATGATATAAATCTAAATGGACAAAAAGGTGCGATTGTAAGAGTTTTAGGATGCGGGCTTTGTGGCTCTGATATCGTCAAATTTAAACATAAAATTTCAAAAAATGGCACAGTTTTAGGCCATGAAATTGTTGGAATAATCGAAGAAATTAATTCTAGCACGCATTTTAAAATTGGTGATAAAATCGTAAGCTCACATCACATACCGTGCTTTAAGTGTACATATTGTTTGCACGGGAACTTTTCTATGTGTGAACATTTTAAAAAAACTAATTTAATGCCTGGCGGCTTTAGTGAAAAAGTTTATCTTTCGGAAGAACATCTTGAAAATGTTGCATATAAAATCCCAGAAAATCTAGCTAATGAAGAAATTTCTTTCTACGAACCTCTAGGCTGCTGCGTTAGAGCTATTAAGAGATGCCAATTACAAAAAAATGATAATGTTCTCGTTATCGGACTTGGATCTATCGGGTTAATAATGGCTCAAGCTATACAAGCAATGGGGTATAAAGTTTTTGCTTGCGATTTATTAGATGAAAGAATTAAATTAGCTAAAGAAAAAGGAATCGAGTCATTTAATTCTTTAGATATTGATGTTTTTAGTGAAATTATTAAGTCAAAGACTTTTGGGTATGGTGTTGATGCAATATTTATGACATCCGGAGCAGACAAAGCTATTAACCTTGCTTTAAGTGTTATTAAAATGGGTGGAAAGATTCTTGTGTTTTCAAGTACGCCTCAAAATTTAGGCTATGCAAATAATGAAATTTATTATAAAGAACTAACAGTTTTAGGAAGTTATTCACCATCTCCTGATGATTTAAGGGATTCTTTTAATTTGTTAATAAATAGAAAAGTTGATGTGAAAAATTTGACAACTGTATATGATATCGCGAATATTCAAAAAGCTTTTGATGATACAATCTCTAATAAAATTTTTAAAGCCTATATAAAAATTACCGATGAAAAATTATAATTAAAAATTCTTTTTTAGCACTAAATATCGAGCTTTGTAGATATATTTCACGCTGTTTAATTGTAAATTTTTGTAAAATTAGGTTAATTTTCTTATAGAAATCTGTATTCTATAAATATTTTTAGGTATAATATACTGGTGCTGGGGTAATTATGAGAGAAAGAATATTACTATTTATAATTTTATCTTTTCTAAGCGTCTTTTTATATGTGTTTCAAAACCATGTAGATACGACTGTTGGATTTTTAATATTATGCGCAACTATGGTTACTTATGGACTATACTCAATAGCAGCAACTAAGTACCAAAAGCGTAAATTAAAAAAACATCCGATGATTGTTAACGAAAGTTATAAACCTTTTGTGTCAATTATGGTTCCAGCACACAATGAAGAATATGTCATTGCAAATACAGTAAAGAATATTTTAGCTATTGATTACCCGAATTTTGAAGTAATTGTAATTGATGATAGAAGCTCTGATAACACTGCGTTAGCGATTAAAGAGCTAGAAGCTCAGTATGATAAAGTTGTTGCATTAATTCGTGAAAAAGAAGCATTTCCGGGCAAATCTGCAGTTTTAAATGATGCTATGAAGATTGCCAAAGGTGATGCAATTCTAGTTTTTGATGCAGATGCAACCGTTGAACCAGATTTTCTAAATAAATTAATACCACATCTTGAGCCTGCTGATGTTGGAGCCGTTCAAGCGAGAAAAGTAATAAGAAACAAGGATTATAACTTCCTTACAAGATGCCAAAATAACGAATATACTTTAGATACACATTTTCAAACTGGTAGAGACGCTGTTAAAGGCGCTGTTGAGTTACGTGGTAATGGTGAATTAATTAAAAGAGAAGCCTTAGAAGATATTGGCGGCTGGAATAACTACACAATTACTGATGATTTAGATATGTCTACAAGACTTCATATAAAAGGTTGGGATATTCGTTTTTGCAATGAAGCTTGTGTATATGAGGAAGGGATTATATATCTATTCCCTCTATTTAGACAACGTAGACGTTGGATGGAGGGAACTATAAGAAGATATTTAGAGTACTTTGGAGAAGCTATTAGCTCTAAAAAAATGTCGCTTAGAGCTCGTTTAGATATGGCTATTTATATAACTCAATTTATTATGCCACTATGGTTTATGCTAGAGCTAGTCTTTAGGATTGTACGTTATGTTACAGATAAAATTTGCCCGACTGTATATAGTTTGCATAACGTGTTATGGTCTTCTCTTGTAATCGCATCAGTTGTTGGCTTAGGATTCTTTCTTGCTATTAGATATGCGCTACGTAGATATGACTTTGTGCCAAGACTAAACGCTTTAAGACAAGCTTTTGAAACAACAATTTATATGCTGACAATTTGGTTTCCTATGGAGTTATTTATATGTGGAAAAATCCTTTTTCGCCCAAAAGATATGAATTGGGGTAAAACAACACACGGATTAATTATGGAAGAAGAAACACAAAGACAAGAAGCTAAATCTGATAAAGAAAAAGAATTACAAAAAGTATAGAAAAGGAATTAAAGATGACAATTACAAACAATGAATTAGAATATGTTAGAAAAAATGTAAGACAGGTTCCAGATTTCCCAAAACCTGGAATCCTCTTTTTAGATATAACAACCGCAACAAAAGATGCTAAGTCTTTTGAAATATCTATGAATTATTTATATGAACAATTTAAAAATGAAAAAGTTGATTATGTGGCTGGTATAGAATCACGAGGCTTTATTTATGGAGCTGCTTTAGCAAACAAACTTGGGGTTGGTTTTGTACCGATTAGAAAACCTAATAAACTACCAGCTGATACTATCACAGAGTCATATTCATTAGAATACGGAACTGATACTATAGAAATGCACGCAGATGCTATTAAAGAGGGTGATAGAGTTGTTGTTATTGATGACTTGCTTGCTACAGGTGGAACAGCAGTTGCGGCATGTAATTTAGTAAAAAAAGTTGGCGGAGAAGTAATTGCAGCGGCATTCATTATCGAATTAGATCCATTAAAGGGTCGTGAAAAAATTGAAGCAAAAGGTGTTAAGGTTGTATCAATGCTTAATTACGATCTAGATTAATTTTAAGAGTTGAACAGCTGAACACGCTTTTCCTTCTCCCGAAAGAGAAGGGAATGGTGTGATTCAACTATTCAACTAAAATCTTTATAAGTTTTAAAGTAATTGATCATCCGGCAATTTAAGCAAATTCTATAAAAGAGGTTGTCCTTGCTTATAGAACAACCTCTCTATTATTACTTTAGCAATTCTTTTAATTTATTAGAGACTTCTTTTTGTGCAAGAGCCTCTTCATTTTTATCACTAAGCGATTTAATCTCTTCTTTTAAAATATTATCGAAGGTTCTTCTTATTCCAGATTCTACATTATTTTGAAAATCTGTTAATTTTTCATTATATTTTTCAGGATTGTTCATTTCTTTTTTTACAGTTTCAGAAAGCCGTTTACTTGTAACTACGATGTCTTCACCGTAAGGTTGATATATATGACAGTTTAAATAACCACAACTAAACTTAGGATGATCTTCAGTAAATTTTATATCTTCAAATTTTTCACTTGAAACATTCATATTTTTAGCTTTTTCAATATATTCTTGTTTAATTCTAGAAAATATATCACGGAAATTATCTATAACATTAATCTCACAGTATAAGTTAAAATCGCTATGACGATAACTATAATATCGACCAAACTCTACAATGCTATCAAATTTTTCACATAACTTTTTAATATTTGGTTGCTCCAAAATAGTTAAGAGTTCTTTTTGAGCTCTATAATTGCTTTCAAGGGCTTTTCCGTCAAATTTTATTGATTTTAAAGCCTTAAAATTTTGTTTTGGTTGGTTAATATTAGAATTTAAACTAATTTGCATATATACCTTCTTTCTTTTTATATGTATTAAACCATCTAAATTTTTTTTTTGCTAGCTATTAAAAATAATTTTTATAACAAACGAAAGATTAGACGAAAACATGAAATAGCAAAAAAAATCTTTATAAGTTTTAAAATTAACATGCCTGGAATGATTGCTACAGCTAAAGATGTTTCAAAAAATTGGAATGTTTATGATAAATATTCTGAGAATTTGTATATCATAAATAAGAAAAAATCAAAATTAATCCAAGATAATCCTGAGTATAAACAAAGAGAAGAAAATATAAGAGGAAAAGCAAATTCTATTATTAATGCAATAAAATTAATGGATAATAATTCAGAAAATTACGCTGAAAACATTGAATTAGCGATACAAAATTCAATGGGAATTGTGAGCTTTGCGACCATGTTGCCATTCATGCTTATTGCATTAAAAACAAAATCAACATCTAAAAGTATTTTATATTCCTTTTTATCAACTATACCGACATTTTTATTAAGTTTTCTCATTGCTCCAATTGAAGCAAAAATGCAAGTAAAAGCTTCAAGGCTAGGTCGTTTTCAAACAATAAAAAATGAGCTTCGTGATGTTAATAACTTCGTAAGCTATACACCAGAGCAAATCAAAGAAGCTACAAAAATAGTCGAAGAAAATGAGAAAAATAAACCCAATAGCAAATCTAAAGGTAAGAATAAAGAAAAAACAAAAGATGCTAACTCTAATCAATCAATTAAAGAGTCCTTAAATCAAATAATTAATTTTTCAAAAGATTATAAAAAATATAAGGCAGAAAAGGATACTGCTATAGATGTTGAGTTTCAAAATAAATTGAATAAAAATTACACTCCAGAAGAGATTCAAAAAGCTAATAAAGATAAAGAACTCATCTTACAAGCATCTAGAATTATAAATAATAGGGCAGAAGATTATTCTGAAAACACGGAGAATGCTTTTGAAACATTAAAAATGATAGAACTTCTTCTTACAATGCCATTAATGTATATTGTAAATAAATTGATTCAGGCGCTTTCCTCACCCAAAAATGTGGCGCTCAATAAATCGCTTGGGCAACTTGCAACTCTTACATTTTCAATCATGTTAATAGCTGCTGGCACAGTCTCACAAAAAAACGCTTCACGTGTTGGGCGATATAAAGCTCAACAAGAGTTGAAAAAAGATATTTCTCCTCTTGTGTATTTTGATGATAAAGAACTAGATAATGTAAAAGATGTTGAAAACGATTATAAAAAATGGGGAACTTTCAATAAAGTGCTTTATAATCTAAAATTCATAAAAACATATTTTAAAGATTTAAAAGAATTTAAAAACTATAAAAAAACTGAAGCCGAAAAAGAGAACAAAATATTTGAAGAATTAAAAAAATTAGACAAATCTCCTGAACAACTCAAAGAAGCCGAAGAATTACAGAAAAAGACTTTTTTTGCATTCAGACAAATTGATGAGATGTCACAATCATATTCTGAAAACATGGAAGCTACAACAAATATTCTACAAACCATATTGTCTATACCATTCTCTTTGCTTCCATCAGCTATTTTTTATGGTTTTATATATAAATTATTAGAAGGAAATCTAAATATCCCAAAATATGGAAAAATATTAGCAAATATCGCACTGGACAAGGATTCTATAATAAGAAACTCTTTAAACGAAATACACAAAGCTAGTAAAAAAGATAAATCCATAAAAAAATTAATGAATCAAATCTTTAATCCAAAAACTAGAAATGATGCATTAAATAAATTGCTCAATAATAATATGACAAAAGAACCAGTTTCTAAGCTTATGGCACACCTAACAAAAATTTTACCCGAATTAAATACCGATATGGAAAATATTATAAGAAATGAAGTTAAAAAGAATAAATTTACTGATTATTTAATAAACTTAGGAAAAGATATTTTGAATCTTATTACCCTTAAAAGGGAAAATGAAATTAATAGATTAAAAAGATCTAAAAAATACGTACCTAGCAATCAAGATGATATTTTGATGAATCTAAGAAAACAAATTAAACAAAGCGGAAAAGCTGGGAGCACTCTTAAAAGAACCCTAATAATTGGCGCTATACCTATTTTAGCTTCAATTTTATTAATCCCGTTTGCTATAAGCTCTGCATTTACAGCCATACAAAAGAAATCTGGACGCATTGGAGTTATGAAGGCAACAAACGCTTTAGATAAAGCTGAATATTTTACATAAGACTCTAGTGAAATATTTTGCATAAAAAAAGAGGATGACTTTTTAGTCACCCTCAACATTTAATATACTTAAAATTTAATAAAGTTCATATTATATTTCTTTAAATATTCTTTCAAATCTTTCTTAATTTCTGGCGCTAAGATATATAGCACGATTATATTTGGTACACACATTGAAAGCATCATCGCGTCTGTGATATTTAATATAGAGCTAATGTTCATAGCAGAACCAATTACAATAAATAAACAATATAATAAGTTGAATGCCATTACTCGTTTTTTACCTTCACCTAGCAAGAATGTCCAAGCTTTTTGTCCATAATATGCCCAACTAATCAAAGTTGATAATGCGAATAAAACAGCAATTATAGACAAAATAATTGGGAAGAATGAGAACACAGATTGAAAAGCTCTAGATGCCAACTCAATTCCTGAGATTTCTCCAATAACTGTATTATCTAATACACCTGAAAATATAATTGCAAAAGATGTAAATAAACAAAGAACACCAGTCAAGAACGTTTCTAATAACGCAACAAAACCTTGTGAAATATGTTCTTTTGTCTGAGCCGCAGCATATACAATCGCCGCAGCACCTGTACCAGCTTCGTTACATTGAACAGAACGTCTTAGACCAATAATGATTATTCCGAAAAATCCACCAGCTATTGCAGTAGGATGAAAAGCCTCTTTCAAAATTAATGCCAATGCACTCGGAATATTAGTTATGTTTGCAAAAATTACAATCAAGCCAGAAATAATATATAATGCGCACATCGTAGGAGTCAAGATAGTTGTAACCTTTGCAATCCCCTTAATTCCACCTACGACAACTAAGCCAATTAATATAGCAGTAATTAATCCTAGTACCCAAGCGTAACCATGAAAAATACTAGATTCTCCGCCTGTTATAAATATAATTTGATGTGCTGTTTGGTTAATCTGTATCATATTACCGCCAGTTATACCACCGCCAATACATAAAATTGCAAAAATAACAGATAGTGGCTGACCTAACCAACGCATTTTTCTTCTGGTTAAGCCGTGTGCGATATAATGCATTGGTCCACCAGAAACAGAACCATCAAGATTAAATCTTCTATATTTTACAGCCAATGCAGCTTCAATGAATTTAATAGACATACCTAAAATAGCACCTACAAAAATCCAAAAAGCTGCACCTGGTCCACCCAAAGAAATGGATAATGCAACACCAGCAATACTGCCTATGCCAATAGTACCTGATAGCGCTGTTGCTAAAGCTTGAAAAGATGAAACATCACCACATCCATCGCCATGTCCTTCTGATTTTTTAGTAATATTATCTATCGCATGCTTAAATCCCCAGAACGCAATACCTTTGAAATAAAATGTAAAGAAAAATCCAGCCGCAAGAATCCATAATATAATTAACGGAACTTGAGATCCAAATATCGTCACGGAGGAAAAGACAACACTTGCTATTGCATCTGTTATTGGAGCTACATGTTTGTCAATGAATGCATCAACATTCATTGCTTGTACAGACTGTAAGCCTAGAAGCATTGTAAATAACATAATTAAAAATTTTTTCATAGTCTCTTTTCCTCAATTCGTCTTATATTTAAAATAGTATATTTCGACACTGTTTTCTTATTATAACAAAAAAATGTCAAGTTTATTAAAAATTGTTACAAAAAGGGTGTAAATGTAACAATTATAATTTTAAAAATATAAATTTTCCCAAAATTTAGGACTTTTTAATGTTGATTAGAATAAAATATTTTGTTACAATTATTAAGAAATAAAGGTGATTTATGAGTGTAAACCAATCAATTAAACCCATAACCGCAGAATGGAAAGATAATTTATATATTGGAGGCTGTAATACAGTCGAACTTGCAAAAAAATATGGAACCCCTCTTTATGTAATTGATGAATTAACTTTACGAACTATATGTAAAGAATACAAAGAAGCATTCAACAAATATAAGAATATAAAAATGATGTATGCTTCAAAAGCTCTTTCTAATTTAGCAATTATTTCTATTTTGAACGATGAAGGATTTGGTTTTGATACAGTCTCCGCCGGCGAAATTTATACAGTTCATAAAGCTGGCGTTAATATGCAAAATGTTTTATTCAATGGAAATAACAAATTAGAACGTGAAATCAACCTTGCTCTTGATTTAAATATTGGAAGATTTTCTGTAGATAATTTTTATGAAGCAAAAATCTTAAACGAGATTGCTAATAAAAGAAATATCGTCGCAAACATTTTATTAAGAATAACACCAGGTATTGAATGTCATACACATGATTATATTCAGACAGGACAAATTGATTCAAAATTTGGGTTTGATTTAAGTCAAATAGATAAAATTATTGATTTAATTAAAAATGAATATAAAAATTTAAATCTTAAAGGGCTTCATGCTCATATTGGTTCACAAATTTTTGAGCTTCAAAGCTACGCAGATGAAGTAAAAATCCTTATAAATGAATTAAATCGTATAAACCAGAAACATGAATTAAATCTAAATGAACTAAATATTGGCGGTGGGCTAGGCGTTAAGTACACAGAATCAGATAATCCACCTTCGGTCTTTGAACTTTCAAATGTCATCGGTGAAATAATAAAAAATCAGGCTCAAAATTTGACAATCTATATAGAACCTGGCAGAAGTATTATTTCTACAGCTGGCGTGACCTTGTACACTATTGGCAGTTCAAAACAAGTTCCCAATGGAAAAAAATATGTTTCAATTGATGGTGGAATGGCTGATAACCCAAGACCATCAATGTATCAAGCTTTATATTCTTTAGAAGCGTGTAATCAAAAATATTCTGAAAAAGAAATAGTAACCATAGCTGGTAGATATTGCGAAAGCGGTGATATTTTGGTAGAAAATGTTGAATTACCAAAATTAACAGCTGGTGATATTTTATGCGTATACAATACAGGAGCTTATAATTATTCAATGAGTTCTAACTATAATCGTGTAGAAAAACCTGCAATGGTACTTGTAAATTCTGGACAATCTGATATGATAGTAGATAGAGAATCTTTAGAGGATTTAGTTAAAAGAGATATTATTCCCGATAGGTTAAGAAGATAATGATTGATGGTTTATTAGCATTTATTCATAGTATATTAAGCCCATTTCAAGGAAGTTTTCATTGGGTTAATATATTAGAAATCCTATTTATTGCAGTAATTTTGTTTATTTTTTATCGGAAATTTATACAAAATACTCAGTCTGAAAATTTAGTAAAAGGATTATTCTTTTTAGTCTTTGCATGGATATTTAGTGAAATATTAATTCTAATTGATTTACGAATCATTGGTGTATTTTTCAAATCTCTCGTAACGCTTATTGCATTAAGTTTAATTGTTATTTTTCAACCAGAATTAAGAAGATTTTTAGGATATCTAGGTCAGCCTGGATTTATTAAGAGAACATTTTTTACAGGCGGAACTTATAGGGAAGCTAGTGAGAGTGATATTGATGTAGTAAAAGAGATTATTGAATCTGTTAAATATTTGACAAAAACTAAAACTGGCGCATTAATCGTATTTAAGAAGGCCATGAGTTCAATGGCTTACTCAGAAGTCGGCACAACAATTAACGCACAAGTATCAACAGAGTTAATATTAACAATATTTCACCCAAACACTCCATTGCACGATGGAGCAATGGTTATTGAAGGTAATAAAATTCAATCAGCTGGGGTTCTTTTGCCATTAACAGAAGATCCAAAATTAAGCTGGAAATACGGGACTCGCCATAGAGCAGCTTTAGGAATGTCTGAAGTCTCAGACGCAGCTTGTTTGGTTGTATCTGAAGAGACTGGCGATGTTTCAATTTGCATGGATGGATTACTTAAAAAATATGAAGATTTGACAACTTTAAAAGCTGATTTAGAATCAATTTTAGGTGTAAAACCTATAGAACAAGAAGCTAAGCATAAAAACATCTTTGACAAATTACGTGGAAAGTAGGATATTTTGTTTTTTTCATCAAAGAAGAAGAAACCTGAAATGAAGGTTAAGAGTAAAAAAGAGATTGTTTTAGAATTTATTAAAAAAATGTTTTTTTGGCTGATTGGAGCATTTATTGTTGCAGTTGCCTTAGAAATGTTTTTACTGCCAAATAAAATTATTGATGGTGGCGTAATAGGTATTTCGATGATGATATCTTATATAACAAAATGGAATTTAGGTTTGCTAATCTTTTGTATAAACATTCCATTCATGCTCGTTGCGCTACGCTCATTGGGTAAAAAATTTATAATATACACCTTTATAGCAACAGCCTTACTTGCATGTGCAACAAATATTGTTGTAAACTTAAAGCCAGTAACAAATGATTTACTATTAGCAACCATTTTTGGTGGTATGTTTTTAGGCTTAGGGGTTGGCTTAATATTACGAAATTCTGCGTCTTTAGACGGCACAGAAATGCTTTCAATAGTGCTTTCAAAGAGATTAAAGATTCTTTCAGTTGGCGAACTTTTAATGGGCATGAATTTATTTATCTATACTGCTGCGGGCTTTTTACTTGGCTGGGAAAGAGCAATGTATTCAATCTTAACTTATTTTGTAGCATCAAAAGTTATTGATATTGTGCTTGAAGGCTTAGATAAAGCAAAGTCTGTAAGAATTGTCTCTGATTTTTGGGAAGAAATTGGCGATTCAGTAATGAAAGAGCTTAATACAAGCGTTACTTATATTAAATCCAAAGGTGGTTATTCTAAGCAAGAAAAAATCTTAACTTTTTGTGTTGTTAATAAGTTTGAAATACCTAAATTAAAAGAATTAGTACACGATATCGACCCAAGAGCCTTCATTGTAACAGAGGATGTTCACGAAGTAGAAGGCGTAAGAATTAAGAAAAAAGAACACTAATAAATTCTTCATTTTAAAATTTCTTAAAATTTGACACAATAAAATTTCTTTGTGTTAATATTAGTATATAATTTGTTTGCATACATATTAAGGAAGTTTTAGTAATGATTAGCTCGATAAGTTTAAATGATGTTTTATCTAGAGCGACAAAACGCTCTTTAAAAAATTTCAACCTAAAAGGCCTAAATATAATTGAAAATGCTAAAGTTTACAACAAAAATGGAAATTTTATAAACGAAACTTTATTTTTTGCTGATAGTAAGCTTTTAACTTCAGATGTCTTTGAAAAACAAATTACAAATCCAGAAAAAGTAAAAGTTTTTAATGGTGAAGAAGGCTATATTACACCAACATTATTTGATCAACATATTCATGGCCTATCAGGAATCGATTTTAACAAGAATAGCGAAATAGAAATTCGACAATTGCTTCGAAAATTAAAAAAATTAGGACACGGGGAAATTCTTGCTACACTTACGCCTGATATTATTAAAAATCTTAATTCTCAAATGGATGTTATAAGAGAAATTATCTCAAATCCAAAAAACGACGAAACAAAAATTAGTGGTATTAACTTAGAAGGGCCGTTTTTTAGCCCTAAAAAAGCTGGAATTCATTCTCCTAAAATATTGTTAACACCTACGATCAAAAATTTAGAAAAATTTAATCTTGATAATGTAAAAATGCTTACAATAGCTCCAGAGCTTAGAGGTGCTCGTAAAGCAATTGATTATCTTAATCAAAAAGGAATTATATCTTCTGCGGGACATTCTGCAGCCAATGCGAAACAAGTAAGAAATAGCGGAGTGCGTTGCATAACTCATTTATTTAATGCAATGGCTGGATACCACCATAGAGAACCTTCAATTGCTAATGAGGCTCTTGAAAATGACAATATTTATACAGAAGTAAACACAGCTTTTGAATTAATTAAACCAAATACAATAAATATGATTTATACAATGAAGCCTCACGATAAAATCATATTAATTTCAGACTCATTAAAAGGGCCAAAACCTGGAGAAAAAGAATTCTTAATGGGTGATAAAGTAATTAAAATAAATAGAAAAGGCGAAGCAAGAGATAATTTAGGAGTTCTTGCGGGAAGCATAAAATCATTAGGTGAAGTCGTAAAGAATTTTATGGATCACACATTAATTACTTTTGAAGATTTCATAAAATTTACAACCCAAAACCCTAGAGATCTTTTAAATCTAGAAGAAAAAAATTATTTAGAATTAAATACCAAACAAAGTTTTGTTATTTGGGATAAAAAAACATATAAGCCGATAAAAACATTTATTGAAGGAGAATAAAATGAAAGTACTACCTATCACAAATTATCAACTTGATTTAAGAAATCAACACAAATTACAAGTAGAAGATGAACAAGATTTAAAAACTGAAAACAATATTATTAGCATTTACGATAAAGGAATTAATCCAATTGTATTTAAAGGACTTGCTAATATAACTACAAGCTTCTCAAAAGAAATTGCAGAACAACCAAAAGTTATTAAGAATCTTTTAGATAAATTTTTCAGCAAGGCTAATCAAACTACAAATATTGCAATTGATCTAACAAGAAAAGAGTTATTACGTATAGGCAATTTGCATATCGTTGCTTCTGGTTCATCAAAAAATGCCAGCGAGATGTCTAAAAATTTTATTGAAAGAATCTCTGAAATCCCAGTAAAAATTCATAGCGCTAGTGAATTTATGACTAATATTCCTAAAATTAACAAACACGATCTTATGATTTTTGTTTCTCAATCAGGAAATACAGCAGATACTTTTGAAGCTCTTAATTATGCTAAGAAAAATAATATTAAAACTATCGCTGTCACAAATAATGATAATTCAAAAATTGCAAAAGGTGCAGATTTTTCTATTAATATCGGAGCTGGAGAAGAAAACGCTGTTGCTGCAACAAAAACAGTAACATCAACAATTGTTAATCTTTGGGCAATTGGACTAAAGTTAGCAGAAATAAGAAAACCTCTAGCTTTTGATAAAATAAATTTAGTAAATGAATTAAAAAAACTACCTGATATGATTGAAAACATGGTTAATAATAAACAAGATATTGAAAGAATTGCAAAAAAATATGCAAATGTAGAAAATATCTATATCTTAGCAAAAGAGCCTAACTTAGGCGCTGCAGATGAAGGTGCATTAAAACTCACAGAAACAACTCAAAAGAGAGTTATCTCAGGTTCCTCTAGTGAATTTATGCACGGCCTATTCACATCTATGAAAAACGATGATTTGTATATTCAAATCGCAACCGGACGTAAATCTGATAGTATTACACAAATGACTAAAGCTAATTTTAATGAAATCGTAAGCAAACGCAATTTAGATAAAACTGTTCTATTTAAAACAGAAGGCGTAGATGATGAACTTAAAAATATAGATAGTGTCACAATACCAAATACATTAACTGATTTTACACCTCTTTTAAATACAATCAGATTACAACAATTCACAGAAGCACTAACTAAAGAATTAAAAATAAATCCTGATAATGGTGGAGGTATTCTAACCAAGTTCCGTAGTAATTTAACTATGGGTACTAAATAAACACCAAATAGGAGTCTAAATTGACTAAAAAATTTATTCTTTGTGCAGATAACTTGGGCTCATCAAAAGCTGCGAATCAAGCGATAATTGAAGCCTTTGAAGTTGGATTGCTAAAAAGCTCAACTACAAAAGCAAACGCAGAGTTCTTTAATGATGTAGCCCAAGTCGTATCAAAATGTCCAGATTTAGCAATTGGCTTAGAGCTCAATCTCTCTAACGGGAAATCTATTTGTACAGACTTAATGAAACTAACTGATGATAATTTAAATTTTAAAAACTCTTTTATTCAATTACTTATTAAAGCATACAACCCTAAAGAAGAGGATTTTTTATCAGAAGTTGAAAGAGAATTTCGCCGTCAAATAGAAAAAACACTCTCTATTGCACAAATAACACATTTGACATTGAATTTCCAAGACTATATTATTCCTAAGTTTTTTGAATTAGTTTGCAGGCTTGCTAATGAGTATAAAATTAAATATATAAGAACGCCGTATGAAAAAATTTATTTTATCTCAAATTTAAAAAAAAATAGCTTGATAAAATATTTCGTAAATCTAACTAAAAATCTTTTTTTACTTCTTATCAAGATTTTTTATAAAAGGTATCTTGCTAAATATGACTTATCAACAAATGATTATACAATCGGTATTTTATATAACTCAGAATTAAATCCTAGTATTTTAGCAAAAGCTCTCTCAGCTATAAAAACTGAAACTCATATCGTTGAGACAGTTATATATCCTCGAAGATATGAAGAAGGATTTGTTGATAATTATTTTGATGAATTTTTACTTGCTAAAAACAAAAAACTAAAAGATAAATTAAAAGATTTAAATTACGAGATTACAAATTATGCAGAGAAAAACGCTTAGTTTTATCATTATAATTTTATTATTTATTTTTACACAAATCTTTTTTGTCCCTCATGACAAAACTTATAGAATCTCTAAAATTATTTCGCCAACAAATTTTGTATTTGATAATAATCAAGAATTCTCTATTGAGAATTTAAAAACATTTGATTCAACATTTTCTACATATAATAAGAAAATCGCAGAAGAACTAAATATTTCCGAAGAAGAAGCCTTTATTCTTGGTAACCTTGCTAAACAATGGGCGACTAATTTAATGAATGGTAGAAACGTACTTATCAAAAATAACGATTTAATCTATTTTAAATATAGTTATATACAAAAATTTCTTTACTCAGGATTTTGCCTAGAAAACTCAAAACCTTATTATATGAACGCTTTTAATAAAAGACTTATTAGTGTAAAACGTGGAAATTATAAAGTCCTAGATTTAAATACTAATAAAATATACGAAATAAAAGACAAAGAAGTCAGGAATCTAGCCAATTTTATTGTCATAAGAAAATCTCATTTACCTAAAGATATCAAAAACAAATCAATAGAAACAACAATAGAAGAAGGCAATATAAAAGTTTTACTTGCAGATTCAACCTCAAAGCTTATGCCAGATAGAAATTGTTCAACATTAATTTGTAAAGAGTTTTTGAATAATATTAACAATGCAGAAAAAACTATTGATATGGCAATTTATGGTTATTCATCAGTCCCAAAAATTGAGGAAGCTCTACGAAATGCCACTAGTCGCGGTGTTAAATTACGTCTTGTATATGATATTGATTCCAAAGGCTCTAATATCTATCCAGATACAGATAAAATACTTCAATTGATACCAAATAATCAAAATGACGGTAATTCAAAAGAATCCAATAATATAATGCATAATAAGTTTTATATCTTCGACGATAAAATTTTAATCACGGGCTCTGCTAACCTCTCTCATACGGATATGTCAGGATACAATAGTAATAGCATTGTTGTGATTAAATCCAAAGAAGTTGCAAATGTGTATAAATTAGAATTCGAACAAATGTATAATGGAGACTTTCATTCTAATACAACCTCCAAAACTAAAAGAGATCAAGAGGTCTCTGATACGGCTCTAAGAATCTATTTTTCGCCACAGGATAAAAGCATTACAAACGCAGTCTTACCTTTAATTCAGAATGCGAAAAGATATATTTATATCCCAACTTTTGTACTTACAGAACAAAGAGTTACAGAAGAACTTATTAATGCTAAAAAAAGAGGCGTTGATGTAAAGATAATTATTGACGCTCTAAATGCCTCCATTAAACACTCAAAACATAAAGAATTACGAGAAGGCGGAATTCTTGTAAAGACAGAAAATTATGCAGGCAAAATGCATTCTAAATCTATGATTGTTGATGATAAATACACAATTATAGGTTCAATGAACTTCTCTAATAGCGGAGAAAACAAAAATGACGAAAATTTAATCGTAATTAATAATGATAAAATAGCAAGGTTTTATAAAAACTTCTTCTTATATCAATGGAATAGAATCAACGATAAATGGCTAAAATATAATGCTAGAGCGGAAGGGAAAGATTCAATCGGCTCGTGCTTCGATGGATTAGATAATAACTATGATGGACTTAGCGATAGAGATGATATTGCTTGTAAATAATTAATAAATATTTACTAGCTGGGGATGCGCTAAAAGTTGAAAATAGGGGTAAATGAATAGGCATGGAAAATTCTCTACAGACTTGAAAGTTATGTTAAGAGGGGGGCGGTTTTTAGTTGAAGAGCCAAAGAGCTGAACACGCCATTCCCCTCTCCTTCGGGAGAGGGCGCAAATGTATGAGCGGAGCGAATTACAGTTGCGGGTGAGGGGTTGGTTTTTAGTTTAGAAGGATTTACCGTTTTGTTCAAACACGCTCTGTCACTCTGAAATTTCGCTTGACTTCTTCGAGCTTTTACAATAAGCTGGATCCCCAAAAACTTCGTTTTTGAGGATGACGCAAAAGGGAAAATCTTTGCCTTGAGCTTGACACGTCGTGTGTTCTTCCCTCTGGAGGAAGCACAGCGACTTAGCGGTTTATGCTTTGTATCAAGCCAAGCAAGCTTTCTGCTCTCAGGTTTTGGCTTGTAGCCATCAGCGTTGCGCTCGCATCTTGCAGAATCTGCTGTTGCACGTAAGTCGAGCTCAGCTCCGCCATGTCCGCGTCGCGGATGGTCGAACGGCTTGAGACCAAGTTCTCATACTGAGTCGAAATCTCATCAAGAGCAGACTCAAGACGATTTTGTGCAGAGCCATAAAGTGTTGCTTTTTCTGTTATAGCATCTAACAATAAATCAATTTGTGCAATAAAATTATTCTCTCTAATATGTTTGCCATTATTAATATTAGACTTAAATGCTGAAAAATTTGTTGAAAAAGATCGTAAAGACTCCAATCCATCTATATTATAACCTAGACTCAATTCGATCTCTGAACTATTACTTGAATTTATTCCAACTTGTATATTTAATATTTTTTTTCTTATATTTACATTTGATTTATTTTCTATAGATAAAGGTTTTTCTCCAGAATTAAATACTATCGGATTTATTAATTCATAATTATTTCCTTTATCATTAACCAATTTAATAGACTTATCATTATAAAAATCACTATTCCCACAATTATTAATTTTTAATATATTATCAACTGTCAAATTCCCAACTAAAATTCCAGATAAATTTGTAATTTCACCATAATAATATGTATTTTTTAATAATACTTCTCTTTTGCCCTGAGCTTGTCCAAATAAACCTTTTAATCCACCACTTCCAGATAATATAGCTTCAGAATAACAGGAATCAAAACTAGAATCTTGTATCCTTCCTGCTAGAGCACCTATAATTGAACTATTAGCAGTCACAGTACCCTTTGAATAACAATTATACACCAGAGTATCATAAAATGCTCCGCACAACCCTCCTGTAGAATAATATCCCGTTACAGACGTATCTGAATAACAATTTGTCATTTTAGCAGTATTTATACCGCCCAAAGCATGCATATAACCAACCAAGCCACCCTGATTTGTAGCACCAGTACTTACTACAGAGCCTGTACTATAGCAATTATCGATATTTACAGCTCCACGTCCATATCCTAATAAAATTCCAGCATTTGTACTTGCATTTTTAATTTCAGCATCTTCAACAGCAATATTTTTTAGTGTTGCATCACAAATAAACCCAAATAATCCTTGAAAAGTTTCGTTCCTATCTATTTTTAAATTAGAAATAACATATCCATTACCATCAAAAGTTGCACCAAAAACTTTTGTTGCATCAACATAAGAATTTGTCAAATCCTGACCAATTGGAACCCAACCTCCATTTGATGCATTGGCATTACACCAGTCTTCTAAATTAATATCATCAGCTAATACAAACTCTGTACTAACACCTATTAAACCTTTATTAGTCATAGTTGCTAATTGCGCAAGTTCATCAGGTGTTGATATAGAATATACTCCATAATCTAACCTTGTGTCTTTATTAACACTTCCAAGCTTTGTCATCTGACTTGTATCACGTCGATCTATTTCATTTATAAAAGAGCTCTCTTTTATGCTATCAATCTTCCCTTTTGTTAAACTAACTCCATTATATTCAGTTGTATTATATAATCTATTAATCTCATCTACAATAGCATTCGTTTCTGCATTGATTGCATTAAGTGATTGTGCACCATAAGTACCATTATTTGCTTGTGTTGCAAGCGCTCGCAAGCGCATTAATTTATCTTCTATTAATGACAATGATTCGCTTGCAGTCGCTACCATATCCAAGCCCATCATCGTGTTGCTTTCTGCGACTTCATAAGCGCCGATTTTGGTTGACATATTGGTCGATATGGAATAATTCGCAGCATTATCTTTCGCATGATTAACTTTATACCCACTGCTCATGCGCTCTATCGCCTGGTTGAGCTTGTTGGTGCTCGTTTTCATGCTATTTTGAGTGATTAGACTTGAAAG
>JAEIGA010003837.1_pt1 | contig 23373 bp, 19 predicted proteins | sample 9270691 | NCBI WGS metagenome assembly JAEIGA01 (sample SAMN17057246, study PRJNA624740) | gut metagenome | biome: biome; isolation source: fecal sample | host: Bos grunniens | place: China: Xizang | collected 2019 | reverse complement strand
GGAATCCTTTCGCTAAAGATAAAGGGACGGGCAAATATCCCGTCCCTTTCAAGTTTTGATTACTGAGCGATCTCGTAGACAGAAACCTGCTTGCGGTTCTTGTCTTTCGGCTCAAACTTAACTTTGCCATCGACCAGTGCGTACAGAGTGTCGTCCTTGCCCTTACCAACGTTGGTACCCGGGTGGATCTTCGTTCCGCGCTGTCTGACAAGGATATTTCCAGCCAGTACAAACTGACCATCTGCTCTTTTTGCTCCAAGACGCTTCGACTTGCTGTCGCGGCCGTTCTTGGTGGAACCCATACCTTTTTTATGTGCCATTCGGAATTACACCTCCATTAGTCAAAATCAGTTTCAGTCCATTATGCAGTGATGGAATCGATCTGCACTTTGGTATACGGCTGCCGGTGGCCCTGAGTTCTGCGGTAACCTTTTTTCGGTTTCATCTTGTAAACGCGAATCTTCTTGCCACGGCCGCTCTTTACAACACTGCCCTTTACGGAAGCGCCGTCGACTACAGGAGTTCCGAAAACGGTCTCCTTACCATTTACGATAGCCAGTACCTGATCGAAAGTAACTGCATCTCCGTCTTCAGCATTGAGCTTCTCCACGTAGATGACATCGCCTTCGGATACGGTATACTGTTTACCGCCAGTTACGATAATTGCCTTCAAAGTATTCATCCTTTCTTAAACAGGTCTCGCTCTCATAGGTGATATGTACGGGACACATTCTTCCTACCTATTCAATGCGGCTTGAATAGTTTACACCAAACCATCATGTAAAGTCAATGATATTTTATGGTGAAAAACAGGTTTTTCCATGGGATCCCTTTGGTGAAAAACACATAAAAAAGGGAAGAGCCGTTTCAGCTCTTCCCCTGAGACTTGCAATCGGATTATTTTCCGGAAACGATATCTCTGGTATCACGGGCGATGACCAGTTCTTCGTTGGTGGGAACCACATAGACCTTCACCTTGGAATCCGGGGTGGAGATCAGCTGTTCCTTGCCGCGGCATTTGTTTGCCTCATCGTCGAAATCAACGCCGAGATAGCCGAAGTACTCACAGATCGCCTTTCTGGTGGCGATGGAGTTCTCGCCGACACCGGCGGTAAATACGATGGCGTCAACGCCGTTCATTGCAGCGGCGTAGGAGCCGACGACTTTGGCAACCCAGTAATGGAACATATCCAGTGCCAGAGCGCAGCGCTCATTGCCTTCGGAAGCACCTTTGTCCAGATCACGGAAGTCGGAGCTGACACCGGAGATGCCGAGAACGCCGGACTTCTTGTTCAGGATGTTCATCATCTCGTCGATGCTGAGGTCGTACTTGTTCATGATGAACTGCATGATGGCGGGATCCAGGTCTCCGCATCTGGTGCCCATGGGAAGGCCGACCAGCGGAGTAAAGCCCATGGAAGTGTCGACGCATTTGCCACCGTCGATGGCTGCAATGGACGAACCGTTGCCCATGTGGCAGGAGATGACTTTCAGATCTTTCTCGGGAACACCCATGATCTCGGCAACACGGCCGCCGACATAGCGGTGGGAGGTTCCATGGAAACCGTAACGGCGGATGGAATCCTTCTCATAGTACTCATAGGGGATCGCATACATATATGCCTTGGCGGGCATCGTCTGATGGAATGCGGTATCAAATACTGCGACCTGCGGAACATCATCGCCCATGACTTTCTGACAGGCACGGATACCGGTCATGTTGGCCGGGTTATGAAGAGGACCGAAGGGGACCGCTTCCTGAATAGCTGCCATAACATCATCGTTTACCAGAACGGAGCCGGAGAACTTGTCCAGACCATGGAGGACACGATGGCCGACTGCGTCGATCTCGCTCATGGAAGAAACCACGCCGTGTTCCGGGCTGACCAGCTTGTCGATAACAGCAGTGATTGCTTCTGCGTGTGTGGGAAGTGCGATGTCTTCATCGTAGACGGTCTTGCCCTCTACCAGAGGAGTGTGTTTCAGATGGCCGTCGATTCCGATACGCTCACAAAGACCTTTCGCGAGAACAGTTTCGGTCTCCATGTCAAAAAGCTGATACTTCAGAGAAGAGCTTCCCGCATTGATAACGAGTATTTTCATGATGATTTCCTTTCCGTTGATTAATATACTTATTTCATTTACAATCAATAAGAGTAACTTAACACATTCTATATATATTTTTTTGAAAAGGCAAGGTATTTTAAGAAAATGCTTCAAAATACAGTAGGGATCGTTTCAGAATTCAATCCGTTCCATTACGGACATGAGTATCTGATACGAAAAACCAGGGAACAATACGGGGAAGACACCGGAATCGTCTGTGTGATGTCCGGTGATTTCGTGCAGCGCGGAGAACCTGCCTGCTTCTCCAAATATGCACGGGCGGAGGCAGCCTGTCTTCAGGGCTCGGATCTCGTTCTGGAACTGCCGGTCCCGTGGAGCTGCTCTTCCGCGGAATCCTTTGCTTCCGGTGCCCTTAGTATCCTGGAGGGACTCGGATGCATCTCCGTCCTTTCCTTCGGCAGCGAATGCGGAAATGCGGATACGATCATGCGTACCGCGGAAGCACTGCTGTCACCGGAGATGGAGGAAGCACTTCATCAGAAACTGCAGATCAACAAGAACTATGCCGCGGCCAGACAGGAAGCTCTGGCATCCGTTTCCGGTGACCTGGCGGATGTGCTGAGTAGCCCCAACAACATTCTAGCGGTGGAATATGCAAAAGCCATCCTCCGGAGAAATGCGGACATCGATCTGTTTACCGTTTCCCGTACCGGAGCTTCCCATGACTGTTACGGGGATGGAACGATCCGTTCCGCCAAGGAGATCCGGGAGATCATGTACGGGAGCCGACCGGCGGAAGATTGGATGGCTATGATCCCGGAAAAGGCAGCAGCGGTATATCTCCGTGAGATGGAAAGCGGCCGGGGACCGGTAAACACCGGATCTCTCGAGAAAGCGATCCTTTCCCGTCTTCGTCTTCTAGCTCCGGAGGACGTCATGAGACTGCCTGAAACGGAGGGAGGAACGGGAGAGCTTTTCCTGCGGTCCATTCAGACTGCCGGCAGCCTGCAGGACCTGATGCAGAGCGTAAAGCACAAGAGCATCGCTCTGTCACGGGTCCGCCGTCTCGTACTTGCCGCCGCCCTTGGATTCCGCAGGGATACGGAGAAAAAAGAACCGGAGTATATCCGTGTACTGGCTTTTAACGGGAAGGGAAGACAGATCCTTCATGAAGCGGATCCGCGTCTTCCGGTCATCACAAAAACGGCACATCTGCAGCGTGACGATATCCCTGGAAGAGAACTGTTTGAACTGGGAAGCCGCGCGCATGACCTGTATGTGCTGGGATTTCAGGACTCCGCTCAGTGGGTCTGCGGAGAGGACTGGAAGAAGGGTCCCGTGATCGTGGAACCGGAAATATAGGTCTACATAATATTGCTTTTTCGGGGAAGAACGATTATACTTTTTAACAATAAGCAAGACGAAAATGGGAAGGATGAACAGATATTATGCGCCTTAGAAAACTGCTGGCTCTGTTTATGACAATGGCTATATTGGTTTGCCTGTGCGCATGCGGATTTGATGAGGACGATGACTCCTCTCTGGATGATTCCCCCGCTGTCAAGGGAGGAACGATCCGTATCGGCGTATTTGAACCGCTTTCCGGCGAGGACGCCAGCGGCGGACAGAGAGAGCTTCTGGGCATCCGGTTTGCAAATGAGAAATTCCCGTCGGTGAAGGTGGGAAAGAAGACCTATGAGCTTCAGCTGGTGGAGATGGATAATGAATCCACCGTGGAGACCGCCTACGAAATGGCGGAGGATCTCATCAGTCAGGATGTTTCCGTGGTCATCGGATCCTATGGTTCGTCCATGTCCATGGCCATCCGGGATCTTTTCCTGGAATCCAAGATCCCTCTCATCGGCTGTTCCGATTCCAATACCTACATCACAAGAGAAAATGAATACTGTTTCCGTGTGGGACTTGTGGACTCTCTGCAGGGTGCCGCGGTGGCAAACTTCCTGAAGGAGAAGAAACTGTTCTCCGCAGCAATCCTGCGGGAAAACAATGATGATTATGCACTTGGTCTCACTGATTATTTCCGGGAAGCATATACGAACCTCGCAGGAGGGACGGTCGTCTATGACGGATGCTTTGAGCCGGGAACGCTGGATTTCACTCCGCAGCTTCAGGAGATCGCGGCTGTTTCTCCGGAGGCGATCTTCATTCCGTCCTCCTCGGCATATGCAGCGGCTCTGATCACTCAGATCCGGCAGATGGGCATTCCCTCCATGATCATCAGCGGAGATACCTGGGAGAACGTACAGGTGATCCGTTCCGCTGGAGCAGATCTCTGTGAGGGAGTAGTCATCAGCTCCTTCTTCCGCAATGATGACCGTGCGGCGTCCGGTTTCGTCCGGAGTTTCCGCCGGTATCTCAGCACTTCCTCGGAAAATCTGGCCATGAACGGCGGTACGGAAGATGTTTCTGCTTTTTCCGCGCTGGGGTATGATGCGTACCTTGCGGTTGTCGGGGCCATCTCCAGTATTGACGGAAAGGTTACCGGACAGACCATCCGGGAAGCACTGAATGAGCTGAACATCTCCGGTGTGACCGGCCAGCTTGCCTTTGATGAAAATGGAGATGATCTGAAGAACACCATTACCTTCAAGCAGGTGACGAACGGACAGTTCCGTTATATCGGCACCATGTCCTCCAACGGGACCTATACACCGCTGGAAAAGAAAAAGGCAAAAAAGAACAAATAGAGATCCTAAGATGATACAGCGGGATACCGGTGGGTATTCCGCTGTATTTTGTCGGTATATGGGATGACGATACGTCCCATTTGTGATAAAATCTCTAGACAGAATCTATTGAAAGAATGAGTTTTGATTTATGGTATTCGATCGTTTAAATGAACTCAATGACAGATATATCGAACTGGAACAGCGCATGGAGCAGCCGGAGGTCTATACCGACGCGGAAGCTTATTCCCGCTGCGCCAGGGAACTGAGGGAACTGGAGCCGGTGATTACTGCTTTCCGCAGCTATCAGGAGGCGGTGGCGGCCATCGACGATGCCCGTAGCCTGATGGACGATCCCGAGATGAAGGAGCTGGCGCAGGATGAGCTGGAGGATGCGGTGTCCCGCAGAGACCGGCTGGAACACGAACTGCAGCTTCTGCTCCTGCCGAAAGATCCCAATGACAGCAAGAATGTCATCATGGAGATCCGCGGCGGTGTCGGAGGGGAAGAGGGAATGCTGTTCGCTCACGATCTGTACCGCATGTACACCATGTATGCCGCTTCCAGAGGATGGGAGATCGAAGTGGCAAACTCCAACCTCACGGAACTGGGCGGGGTCAAGGAGATCAGTTTCATCGTAAAAGGCGAAGGAGCCTGGTCAAGGCTGAAATATGAAGCCGGCGGCCACCGTGTGCAGCGCGTTCCCGTGACGGAATCCGGCGGAAGGATCCATACCTCCGCCGCAACGGTAGCAGTGCTTCCGGAAGTGGATGATATCGACTTTAAGATCGATCCCAAAGATCTGAAGATCGACACTTACCGTTCCTCCGGTGCAGGCGGCCAGCATATCAACAAAACGGAAAGCGCCATCCGGGTGACGCACCTTCCCACCGGGACGGTGGTGGAGTGCCAGGATGAACGCAGCCAGTTTAAGAATAAGGACCGCGCCCTGAGCATCCTGCGTTCCCGGCTGTATGAACAGGAACTTCAGAAGCAGAAAAACGAGATCGCCGCGGAACGGAAGAGCCAGATCGGCTCCGGCGACCGTTCCGACCGCGTGCGCACGTATAACTTCCCGCAGAACCGTGTGACGGATCACCGCCTCAACGGTGAGATCCGCAATTTCAATATCGATTCAGTCATCAACGGCGGGCTTGACGGGATCATTGATGCCCTTACCGCACAGTATCAGGCCGAAGAGCTGAACAGACAGGCAGGGGAAGTCAATCAATGAAGACTCGGATTTTTAAAGAAATCAATAATGATGTGATCGACATCCTGAAAAGCGGCGGTCTGGTGGGCGTTCCCACCGAAACGGTCTACGGACTTGCCGCCAGCGCCCTGAATGAGGATGCCGTCCGGAACATCTATGAAGTAAAGGGCAGACCGGAAGTGAAGCCTCTTTCGGTGATGGTCTCCGGAAAAGAGGACATAGAGAAGTACTGTGAACATGTTCCCGCAGCCGCATACGCACTGGCAGATGCGTTCTGGCCGGGGCCGCTGACCATCGTTCTCCGGTCCCGAGATGTGATCCCGGAACTAGTGCGTGCCGGTGGAGAAACCGTTGGACTTCGCTGTCCGGACCATCCGCTGACGCTGGATCTTCTGAAACGTTCGAAACTGCCTCTGGCGGCTCCTTCCGCGAATCCTTCCGGTCAGGGAAGTCCCTGCAGCGCCGGCGAGGTGCTGGCATACTTTGATGGAAAGATCGAAGGGATCCTGGACGGCGGGGAATGCTTGATGGGAGTGGAATCCACGATTCTGGATCTTTCCCATACACCCTACAGAGTCCTTCGCAGCGGAGCCCTGGGAGAAGAGGAGATCCGGGAAACGCTCCTTGAAAACCTGAAAGTGGTGGGCATCACCGGAGGATCCGGATGCGGTAAGACCACAGCGCTGCAGGTGCTGAAGGAACGGGGCGCTGAGATCATCGACTGTGATGCTCTGTATCATGAAATGCTGCGGACCGATGAGGAGATGCTCCGGGATCTCGAATCGGCATTTCCTTCGTCCGTGATCAACGGACATCTTGACCGTAAAGTCCTGGCCTCCATCGTCTTCCATGACCCGGAGGCACTGCTCCGGCTCAATGAGATCACTCACAGTCATATCCGCAGAGAGGTCTGGAAGATCCTGGAGCGGTGTGTGATGGACGGAAAAGAGCTTGCTGCGGTGGACGCCGTTGCCCTGATCGAGAGCGGCCTGGCGTCGGAATGCGATACGGTGATCGGGATCCTTTCCCATCGGGAAAACAGGTTGAATCGTATCATGAAAAGAGATAATATAAGTCGGCAGGCAGCACAGGAGCGCGTGGACGCTCAGCAGCCCGACGGTTTCTTTGAAAAACACTGCGACAAGATCATTTACAACAACACGACAGAACAGCAGTTTGAGTCTGACTGCAATGCCTATTTCTCGGAGGTACTATAAATGGCAAATGAAAAAGACAATGGTTTGAGAGAGGAGCTGTTTTCCGCAAAGAAAAACGGCTATGACCGTATCAGTGTAGAGGAACGGGTTCAGATCGAGGAATATTCCAAAGGGTATATAGATTTTCTCAACAAGGCCAGAATGGAACGGGAAGCCGTCCGTTACGCGGTGGATCTGGCGGAGAAGCAGGGATTCCGGGAATATGTTGCCGGAGAGGCGCTGCAGCCCGGAAGCAAGGTCTATTTCAATAACCGCGGTAAATCTCTGGTCCTCGCAGTGATCGGTGAGAGATCTCTGGAGGAAGGCTGCGTTATCGCCGGTGCCCATGTGGACTCGCCGAGACTGGATCTGAAACAGCATCCCCTGTATGAAAGCGAGGAGATGGCTTTCTTCCGGACTCACTATTACGGCGGCATCAAAAAGTATCAGTGGGTCGCGATCCCGCTGGCACTTCACGGCACAGTAGCGCTGAAAAGCGGTGAGCTTGTTCACGTTGCGATCGGACATGAACCGGGCGATCCGAAATTCGTGATCACGGATCTGCTTCCGCATCTGGCTCAGGATCAGATGAAGAAGACCATGTCGGAAGGAATCACCGGAGAGGGACTGAACGTCCTCATCGGTAGTGTACCGTATGATGATGACGGTTCCGATCGTGTGAGACTTGCCATAATGAGCATCCTTCACGACCAGTACGGGATCCGGGAAGAAGATTTCATGTCCGCGGAACTGGCAGCGGTTCCTGCCTTTCCGGTGGATGAGATCGGTTTTGACCGTTCGCTCATCGGCGGATACGGTCATGATGACCGCGTTTGCGCCTACGCGGAACTGAAGGCGCTTCTGGATCTGAAAGAAGTTCCGGCGCGCACCTGTGTCTGCATCCTTGCGGACAAGGAAGAGACCGGTTCCGACGGTGTGACCGGAATGCAGAGCGCTGCATTCGAGTATTTCATGGCGGATCTCTGCAAGGGACAGAACGTGGATCTGCGTCACTGTTTTGCCAGAAGCTTCTGTCTGTCTGCGGATGTTACGGCCGCTTTCGATCCTCTGTATCCGGATGCCTTTGAGAAGAGCAACGATGCCCGCATCAATTATGGTATGGGGATCTGTAAGTTTACCGGCGCCCGCGGAAAGTCCGGCACCAGCGACGCTTCCGCAGAGATCGTAGCATATCTGAGACGGACCTTTGACCGTGAGAACGTTGTATGGCAGCTCAGTGAGATGGGCAAGGTGGATAAAGGCGGCGGCGGTACCATCGCCAAATACATGGCCAACCGCAATATCGATACCATCGATGCCGGTGTACCGGTGCTGTCCATGCATGCCCCATATGAAGTGGTCTCCAAATTCGACTGCTACATGACCTACAAAGGCGTGCTGGCGCTTTATACCGATTCGGATTACCGGTTCTGAAAATGCATATAAAAAATGGATCCCTGAGAGTTCTCAGGGATCCGTTTTTTTGTTCTGATGTCAGCCGTCGATAGTCGGCGTCCAGTAGTGCTGCTGATAGATGTCCGTGAACCGGTAGGAGACACGGACGGGGCCGCTGCCCACATCGGTATTGGAGATCTCCATGTCTTCCGTTGCGGTCAGAGCTTCGCCCAGCTGATAGCTTGCCTGATAGTTTCCTTCATAGGAGTAGTAATCACAGAGGAATACCAGCTCGTCACCGGGATTGATGGAGACCAGGTTTTTGGGGATGGCCTGGATCTCTTCGTCTTCATAGACTTCCCGGGCACCGCTGACAAATCCGTGAGGATGCTCTTCATCAAAGATGATGATCAGATCGACACGGGTGCCGTTGAGTTTTGCGGGGACATGACCGACGGTGACCGGGGTAGAGCCGCTGGTCTCGGTATAGTCATGATAATAGGCCACCGGATGACCGTTGATGGAAAGCCAGGTGCGGTCCGTCGTTCCGAGAAGATCACCGTTGCCGTCAAAATCAAAGGTGTTGTCATATCCCAGATCGATGTACCCTTCGCCGTCGTCATAGAACATGTTGACATCCAGCGTTTCCACCAGATCCCACTGTTCTTCCGACAGTGCAATGACGGGATCTCCGTCCTCGTTGGTGGACCATACAAGTGCACTGGGATCGAACAGATTCTCGGCAATATACGAAGCCGTATCTTCCGTGGACATGGACCGTCCGGTGAAGAAGCCGGTGTTTCCGCTGTTCAGTCCGCTGATGGAACTGCCGCCGCCCAGAAATGCACCGAGCAGGTTGGCAATATCCTCGGCACCGATGGTGGGAGTGGAGACGGAAGAACTACCGCCGTAGCTATTGTATCCGCTGGGACCTCCGAGAAGGATCCCCAACGGGCTGGAGGTTCCGCCGGTCGCCGCCTGTCCGGAGACTTCCATGCTGGCGAATTCCTGGATCGCCTTGGAGTAACTGGCGTCCATGCCGATGGCGTTGTAGGTCTTCACCGCGGAGTCGACCTGACGTGCAGTGCGGTACGGGAAGTAGATGGACACACCATAGGCGTTGGTCATGTTGGAGGATGTCCGGTTGTACTTCACCGCGCCGAGGATGGCGTTGGCGAGGTCATTGCCTTCGTTGGAGTTCATGTTGTAGGCAAGGTTCACCAGATCGATCTGGTCGATGCGGTTATTGGTGGCGAATTCACGGCTCTGGCTTCTGGCTTTCGAGACCTCGCTGTATTCCTTGTTGACGATCTTGGAGCTGACAGAGTTAGAGAATGCAGTCAGCTTGGATGGTACCGTGTTGGAGAACTCCGCCAGGTCGATGACAGACAATGTGGTGAGCTGTCCGGGGCACCGGTTGGCACATTCCCGAACAAATTCATCCGTGATCTCCTTGCCCAGCTCCACGGTGGACATGGAGGTGTTGGTGGAGAAGTCCGTGACCCAGTTGGTATAGTACCAGCCGACGCCAGGTTCCGTTTCCTCCGAGCCGATGAGATAGTCGGCGTAATTGTTCAGCATCAGAGCGGTCTCTGCCGTTGCCATCAGACAGGCGTCAAAACCGATAAAATCAAAGGTGACACCGCCGGCTTTCAGTGCTTCATTGATCCCGGCCAGCGTCATGGAACCGGCACGTTTGTTCTTTTCGTCATATCCGTATCCAAGAACAGAACCGGAGCCGTGATCCCAGAAGATGAGTTCATTTCGGTTTGCCGGGAAATTCTGAGAACAGTACTGAATAAACCATGCAAGATTGGAAGGATCCGTCATCGCACCGGAACCGGCATCGGCTACGAGACAGCGCAGACCGCCGTCTGCAACCTGATAGACCTGATTCTTCGTGTTGCTGATGATCTTGTTGTTCCATCTGGAACAGCCGCCGGTATATACAAGGATGTTCAGCTTGTCCGTATGCTTGGCATTTACCATTTCCATCAGATCGGAGGTGGCCATACCGTTTTTGGATTCCAGGTCCGTTCCACACATGTAGATCATCATGGTAACGGTATCCTGACCGTTTCCGAGGATCTGAGTGCGTTTTGCCCGGGATCCGTCTGCGACGGAAGTGTTCAGTTTACCGACATTGGATGTCTTTTTCCATCCTGCGGAACTGCTGGAACCGCCGCTGAGCGACGAGATCAGGGAGGAGGAATTTCCTCCGCCGGAGGACCCGCCGCCGACGAGGCCGGAGTTGAACAGTCCGCTTCCGCCTCCGAACAGGAGCATCGCGAGAATCAGAATAATGGAAATGGGACTGCGTGTGACAGAACGGACACCGGATTTTCTTCCGGAACTCTCCGAGGAACCCGTTCCCAGATCAGAAGTCCCAGGACCATGTCCGCTTCCAACAGGACCGGATGTCTGTACCTGATCTTTCTTGTAGACACCGGTGCCGTTCTCAGTGACATGCTTTTCACGTCCTTGAGGTCGATTTCTATCCATTTTCGTTCCTTTCTCTGAAGAATGCTTCAGAACGTTTAATGCAGTTGTCTTTACACTTTAATATAGCAAATTTTTGCATTTATAACAATAAAAACAAAAAAGAATCCAGACAGCAAAAACGAAGCATCCGTTAAAGATGCTTCGTTCCATTGTTTTATTCCGCTGCGGACAGCTTCCGCATTTCTATGATCGCCAGTGTGGATACCAGAAGGAATGCCATCAGATCGGAGAAGGGACCTGCCCATAGAGCACCGTCGATACCCATGCGGCTGGTCAGGAAGAACAGAGCAGGGATAAAGAAGACCAGAGGGCGTACCATGGTGGATATCATTGCGATGACCGGCTTTCCGATGGACTGGAAGAAGATTCCGGTGGGAACGGTGATGCCTGCCACACAGACCATGACCAGGAACCGGCGGAAACAAAGAACCGCAAACTGGTTATACAGCTCCGATTCCTGTCCGAATATATTGACGATATTCTGCGGAAACAGCTGGAAGCAGCACCAGCCGAGGACCGCAACGATACTGCCGATCAGGATGGTCCGGAGATAGGTCTTCTTGACCCGGTCATAGTTCTTTGCACCGTAGTTGTATCCGACGATGGGCTGGCTTCCGATGCTGATGCCGACAAGTACACTGATGATGATGGAATTGACTTTCATAACGATACCAAGGGCCGCAAGAGGAATATCCGGTCCGTAGATGCTCATGGCACCGTATTTTACCAGCTGGTTGTTCATACATACCTGAACAACGGCGAAAGACATCTGGGTAAACAGACTGGAGATGCCCAGAGGCAGAAATGCACCCAGTACGTTCCGTCTCGGTTTCATGTTTTCCGGTCTGAACTTAATGTCGCGAAAACGGGGAATGTAGGCAAGGCACAGGCAGAAATTCAGGAACTGTCCGATGACCGTTGCCCAGGCAGCGCCTTTGACGCCCCAGCCAAAACCAAGTACGAACAAAGCATCTAAAACAATGTTAGTGATGCAGCCGGCAAGCATGCAGATCATGGCGTATCGTGGATTTCCTTCCGCCCGGATCAGGGAGGAGATTGTCATGGCGATAAAGACAAGAGGAAATCCAACCAAAGTAATGGAAACATAATCATGGGCATAGGGGAATACATTTTTTGTGGCGCCGCAAAGTTTCAGAATGGGACTGAGAAAGATCTCACCAAGAAAGAACATGGTAAGACCGGTGATTGCGGCGATCATGACACCGTTGCCCATGGTGCGTGCGGCTTCCTCATAACGCTTTTCACCCAGTTTCAGGGAGAAGTACGCGACACATCCGTCACAGATCATGGTGCTTAAGGCCATTGCGACCGTCATGATAGGGAATGCGACGTTGGTAGCGGCATTGCCCAGATAGCCGACGCCCCACCCGATGAAGATCTGGTCCACGATATTATAGATGCTGTTGACGACCATGGAAATGATCGCCGGCAGCGAGAATTTAAGCATCAGTTTTCCAATGGACTGCTGTTCAAACATGAGCAGTCTGCTGGAACCTTGTTCTTCCAAAATATGGTCACCTTTTTTCGTTGATTTTGAAAAATACTAACACGGGAAGTATCCTTTGTAAACAAAATCGCCCTGAGAATCCATCGGGATTTTCAGAGCGATTTTCAATTTCGTAAATAATGATAGGAATCTCAACCTTTGATGGAAACAAATTGATGCATATTATCAATATCAAAAGACGTAGGAGCATGGTAGTGCTCGCCGTCCAGGGTCCAGTCGGTCTCTTCCTCTCCGGTCTCGATATGGAGGCTCTTGCTGCGGAAGAACTGAATGCTGTCACTCTTGTCGTAGTTCTGTCCGAACATGCCGGTGACGATATTATAGAAATCCTTGATGTTTTTCGGCTTCTTCACAAGGAAGACCTCGAAGATGCCATCGGAAACATCCACATATTTCTTCGGAATGTCAAAGGTACCGGCAAGAGAAGTGGAATTCAGAGCAGAGCCGTAAATATAATCTCCCTCATAGACGTTGCCCTGATCATCCGTTACCTTCAGATAAGTGGTGCGCAGTTTCAGAATAATGGGAAGTGCTCCGGTGAAGTAGGCAGCATGTCCGAACCTGTTTTTCATCTTCTGGGATGTGCTGTAGGAAAGAGAAGCCAGAGATCCTACCGCGGCGACATAAGTGAAGTAGCCGTCATGCATTTTACCGAGATCGCTGGGATGAGCTTCCTTCTCCATGATATTGACCGCTGCTTCAAGGACTTTCGTGGAAAGACCGTGGCATTCCGCGAAGTCATTGGTGCTGCCGGCGGGGATGTAACCCACCGGAACATGAATGCCAGCCTTGCCGAGTCCGGTGCAAACTTCGTTGAGCGTTCCGTCGCCGCCGAGACAAACGATGAGGTCAAAATCACGTCCGTATTCGATGGTGAAATTAATGGCATCGCCACGCGCGGTGGTCAGCATCGTCGTCGTCAGGTATCCGTATTCAAAGAAGATACGGATGATATCCGTTACATAGGGAAGTCCCTTTTTGCGTCCGGATACCGGATTGATGATGAAAAGAAGTTTTTTGTAATCATCCATGGAATTGTCTCTCCCTCACACTAGATCAGATAATATTGAACACGTAAAGCATGAACCACGAGGTCGGAATGGAGAACAGAAGGCTGTCCAGCCGGTCCATCGCGCCGCCGTGACCGGGAATCAGATTGGAATAATCCTTGATCCCTGCGGTGCGCTTGAGAAGGGAAGCGGCGAGATCGCCGACCTGACCCATTGTGGAAGCGACCAGTGCGACCAGCATGCTGATGCCCACCGGAACATAGAAACCGAGAAGTTTCAGGATCAGTGTTGCGATCAGACCTGCGATGACGGAAGAAGCTGCGCCGGTAAGGCAGCCCTCAATGGTCTTGTTGGGACTGGTATAAGGTGCGATCTTGTGAGAACCCCACCATTTGCCGCCCAGCAGGGCGAAAGTATCGCAGAGCCAGGTCGCGGCACATGCAATGATGATCACAGGCTGCCATCCGTGAGAAACGGAGATCACCATGACCAGTGCATAGGAGAAAAGGGGATACATAAGGATGCTGGTGTTGGCCATGGCTCCTTTGCCCCGGATGTTTTTGCTGCGAATTCCCTCAAACATGCTGAGGAACATTGCAAAGAAGAACCATGCGATGTAGAACACCGGCGAAAAGACTTTAGTAACACTGAGTGCTGCGAGAAGTGCCATGCCTACTGCAAAACAGTACAGAACCCATTCGGAACTGTGCATGTCTAGTTTGGAAAAAACATTGGATACTTCACGAATGCTGATCACGGCCGCGGCCAGAAGGATCAGTAGACGGGTATACGGTGAAATGACGAAGCAAGCAACAGCGACAACGATCATTATCACTGCAGATATGACACGTGTTTTCAAAGCGTATGCCTCCTAATAATGCATTTAAAATTTTAATTATTATAACATGGACATAATCATATTCAAAATAGTTTTTTAATTAATTGCTTATAAAAGAAAGCCGCCGGCAATAAGCCGGCGGTGCAGTATCACGAATACCAGGAGTCTTCGTTCGACGGGGTGTTTTGGATAATGATCTCTTCAAGGCGGTAATCGTCAAGATTGCGGATCCAGACAGAGCCGAGGATCATGCTTACGCCGCGGCAGACATTTTGAAGTGACGACTGATCATTAAAGACGTAACCGAAGATGCCGAGACAGCTCAGAATACCAAGAACGAGCATCCATTTTCTCAGAGGTTCCGCTTCTTCCGGAAACCATTCGGGTTTATCCATACAATCCCGAAGAGATTCCGTGAACTGGCAGAATCGGCGGTTGTACAGGATGTTGACAACCGCAATCACAACAGCCAGAAGAAGGAGAGCGACACCCAGCCAGATCACACCATACTGTGAGAAAAAGTCCAGGACAGAATCCAGCATTTCTTCCGAGCCGGGGCCTGTGATGCTGACGGAATAGTCAATTGCCGAAGAAACGACGGATTTTGGAATAAACATCAGCATAATTCCCACTACTGCGAATACTCCGGTAATGACCCAGCCGACGATCCACATGGCCTTTACCGTTCCAATGCCGAGACCAAATCCGGAGAGAGCTTTACCGGATTTCGCATTGCTGTAAAGCATCCAGAATGAGATCGCGAGGAGCACGCTGAATACGTCGATGGTTCCGCCGATAAGTCCAAGCAGGGCAGAGAACGTCATCAGGATGCTGATCGCAAGAAACAAAGTGGTGGTAAATATTTCTCGTTTCATTTTATGCGCTCCTTTTCTGATTTTCAGACAGAAACAATACTGTAATAGAATGAAATTATTATATTAAATTATCATATTCCGTTCAATATTATTCGTGAATTTTGTGCAAAACAATATTTTGTTTTCCGCTTACGGAAAATCCGCATGGCAGCACAGGATAATGTGGTTCGAATACTTGTGATTTCTATTTTTATATGTTACAATCGTTAAATTGAAGGGTTACATAATACTTTTATTATCTTCCCGATTCGCTGGGTTTCAGCGAAGTACTATTGTAGGAGATTTTTATGAGTATCTGGAATGCCATCCTGCTTGGTATCGTTCAGGGACTGACGGAGTTCATGCCAGTGTCCGGTTCCGGACATCTGGCCGTCCTTCAGCATCTGTTTGGCGTCACTACGGACGGAGATTATTATTTTCTCCAGGCGCTTCTGCATGCAGGTGCCCTGATCGCAGTCATTTTTGTGTTTCGCACGGAATTGAATAATATGCGGCAGCAGCTGATGCTCAATCGCATGCAGCAGTATCAGCAGACCGAGCAGAAGCGGTACCCCAAGGCACGTCTGTTTGCCATGATCGCATTTGCGAGTATCCCCATGGTGATTGCGGCGTTCTTCTATTCCATGTTCAGTGCGCTTGCGGTCAAGACAGCTTTTGTTTCCGTGATGCTTCTTTTGAACGGTGTTCTGATTTATGCCACCGATCAGATGCAGGAGGGAAAGTATTCCGAAGGCGCATTTCCTTTCCGGCGGGCAGTCATCGTCGGGATATGCCAGTGCGCGGCCATTGTGCCCGGGATCTCCCGTGTCGCAGCAGCATATGGCGCCGGTACCGCCTGCGGGCTTCGTCGTGAACGGGCTCTTCATTTTACTTACATGCTGGCGATTCCTGCTTTGATCGGAATTGTGATCGTGGATCTTGGTGTGGCGGTTTCCAGGGGGATCTCACTGGGTGAAGTTCCCGGCGCACTCATCGCAATGGTTTTTGCGATCGGTTTCGGAATCGTTTCACTTAAAATTATGAAAAAGATCATTGATGCGAAACAGTATGGGAACTTTGCATATTACTGCTGGGTGATAGGTGTGGTGTCCCTGTTGCTTACGTTCATTTTCTGATAACAGAAGGGGATTTGATTGTTTTATGGCGAATAACGCTGCAAAGAAAAAAACTACGACAAAAAAGAATACAGCGACGAAGAAGAGCAATACCAGCGGAAAGAAGACGACCTCTGCTGCAAAGAAGAGAACTTCAACCGCCGCTGCACCGCGGAAAACAACTCGTGGCGGAAGTCATACGGATCGCGCAAAGACCACACAGTCCAATAACCGTGTGATCGCCGGGATCATCTGTCTTCTGATTGCACTGATCTCCGCGCTGGGTTATTTCCACATCGATGCGATCCTTGTGGAGTGGATCCGTACACTGATCGGCGGACTGACCGGATGGGGTTTTTATCTTTTCCCGCCCTGTCTTTTCCTGGTGGCCTATCTGCTGATGCATTATCGGAATACTCCGCTTACCGGACGTGTTGTAGCCCTGCTTCTTATTCCGATCCTGTTCGGTGCAATGGCCCAGCTGCTTTTCTCGATGACGGATCTGGATGCAGCTGGAGGACTTGCTTCGATCATCTCCATCCTGTATAACGATGGACGCCAGCTCGCATACGGCGGCGTGATCAGCGGTCTTCTGGCGTATGGTCTGGAGAAGATCATCAGCATTTACGGTGCTTTTCCAGTTTTACTGCTTGCGTTTATCTATTTTGCGCTCCGCAGTTTTGATATTACTATTTCCCAGATCATGGAATGGGCAAACAGCAAAGAACAGCCTGTTTCCATCCGGGAAAAGATCGAAAATAAAAAGTACGACCAGTTTGACGATGATGAAGGTGATTTCCTGCCGGATGAAGAGACTCATTCGCAGGCAAATCCCAAGATCATTCAGATGCCTCATCTGGGCAAGGGAAACATCGATATTCCGCTGGATGACGAGGACGACGATCTCTTTGACTATGATAATGTCGAGTCGATTGAAGAACCCGTGCCCGTTGCGAAGAAAAGGAAAGTCACCGCTCCGGAGAAACTCCGTCACGAACCGATTGGCCATGCAGCCAAAGCCGCACCGGCCAGACCTGCCGCTTCCACTGAAAATGTGAAACCGATGTCCGTTCAGGAGGCGGAAGAGATCGCCGGCGTTTCTTCGGCAGAACCTGCAAAAACGAGGGAACAGAAACCCCGCATGAGCAGGGAAGAGATGGCTAATGAAACCGCCGCGGTTGCCGCACAGATCGAAAAACAGGAACAGCCTGCGGCAGAGTACAAGTTCCCGCCGGTGGATCTCCTGAGGCCCAGCCCCGCTGCGATCGGCAGCGGCCGGGAAGAGATCGCCATGACCAAGTCCCGTCTGGAAGATACGATCCAGAGTTTCGGTATTTCGGCAACGATCTCCGATGTGACCCGCGGACCCACGGTCACCCGTTATGATTTCGAACTGGAGCAGGGCATCAAGCTCTCCAAGATCACGAACCTTTCGGATGATATCGCTCTGGCTCTCGGCGTCTCCAGTGTGCGTATCGCACCGATCCCGAACCGCATCTCCACGGTGGGTATTGAGGTACCGAACCGTCAGAACAGTGCGGTTTATCTCCGGGATATCATCGACACGCCGAAGTTCAGAAATGCCAAGTCAAACCTTACAGTGGCTCTGGGCAAGGACATCGGCGGCGAGGGCATTCTCGGAAACATTTCCAAGCTGCCGCACCTGCTGATCGCCGGTACTACAGGTTCCGGTAAGTCCGTGTGCATGAACTCTCTGATCATCAGTCTTCTGTATAAATCAAGACCGGAGGAACTGAAACTGATCATGATCGACCCGAAGATGGTCGAGCTTGGAATCTATAACGGAATCCCGCAGCTTTACATCCCGGTGGTCACGGATCCGAAGAAAGCAGCCGGCGCGTTGCAGTGGGCCGTTGTGGAGATGCTCAAGCGCTATCGTCTGTTTTCGGAACAGGGAGTCCGGGACCTGGACTCCTACAACGAACACAAGAAAGCAACGGGCGAGGAGATCCTTCCTCGTGTGGTCATCGTGATCGATGAGCTTGCCGACCTGATGATGGCAGCGTCCAAGGACGTGGAAGAGAGCATCTGCCGCGTGGCCCAGATGGGCCGTGCCGCCGGAATGCATCTGATTATTGCGACACAGCGTCCTTCCGCGGACGTTATTACCGGTCTGATGAAGGCGAATATTCCCAGCCGGATCGCTTTTGCGGTTTCCTCCGGACTTGAAAGCCGCATTATTCTGGATCAGCAGGGAGCGGAAAAACTGGTCGGAAACGGCGATATGCTGTACTCTCCTCTCGGAACGAGAAAACCCGTGCGTATCCAGGGCGCATTCGTATCTGATGAAGAACGGGAAGAAGTCATTAATTTCATCAAGCAGGAAGGCACTGCCGAATACAGTGATGAGATCATGGCGACCATCGAAAAGGCCGCGGAAGACAAGAATCAGGACAACGGCAAAAACGGCGGAGCTGCCGCGGAAGCCGACAGTGATTATGATGAACTTCTTCCGCAGGCAGTGGATGTGATCTTTGACACGAAGCAGGCTTCGGTATCCATGCTTCAGCGCCGGCTGAAACTTGGTTATGCCAGAGCCGCCCGTATCGTCGATCAGATGGAAGAACTTGGTATCGTCGGTCCGTTTGAAGGCTCCAAACCCCGTCAGGTGCTGATCACCAAGGAACAGTGGCAGGAGATGCAGATGATCCATGGAACCGCGCCTACGGAGATCATGGAGACACGCATGAACTTTGACGAGGAAGAGGATACGTTCGACGATCCTATGGATGAAGTATAAGCAACCGAAAAATCCGGAACGATGTTTCCGGATTTTTCTTCAAATCATCGGACTAAAGGAATCAAATTATGGATTATTTCAATCCTCAGCTGGATATCAGGGAGATCAACAATCTCAGTATGCTGGGTCTTGCCCACGTGGGTGACGCCGTTTATGAACTGATGACTAGAACGCTGCTTTGCGCAGAAGGACATGCACAGGCCAGCGATCTTCATCACCGTACCGTAGAGTATGTGAATGCATCGTTTCAGGCAGCAGCTGCTGCCAAGATCCTCAGCCTTCTGACAGAAGAGGAACTGGGCGTCTATAAAAGGGCCAGAAATGCAAAGGTCCATTCCGTTCCTCATCACGCACAGGTCTCCGAATATCATGCGGCCACCGGACTGGAGGCTCTGTTCGGATATCTGTTTTTGCAGGGGAAAAAAGACCGGCTCAATGAACTGTTTCATGCGATCCACAGGGAGGAACCGTAAACCATGCCAATGGATGCTGTGATCATACATGCCATAAAGGAAGAACTGGAAAAAGAGCTGATCGGTGCACGGATCGATAAAGTGCAGATGCCGGAACGGGATGTTCTGCTTCTTTCCGTACGGGGCAATACGGGCAACCGTAAGCTTCTTCTTTCCGCAAATACGGGAAGCGCAAGAATCCAGTTTACGGATAACACCTATGAAAATCCGTCGGAACCTCCGATGTTCTGTATGCTTATGCGCAAACACCTGGTAGGAGCCAGGATTCAGAGCATCGATCAGCCGGATTTCGACCGGCTTCTCATCATGGATCTTTCCGTCCGTGATGAAATGGGAGTTCTTACCGGAAAACAGCTGGTCGTGGAACTCATGGGAAGAGCATCCAATATCATTCTGGTGGATGACAAAGGGAATATCATCGACTGCATCCGCCGCGCGGATTTCGGTGAGAACGCCATGAGGAGACTGCTTCCGGGTATGATCTACCGACGCCCCCGGCCGCAGGAAAAAGCGCCGTTTTTCCTTGCGGAAGAGGAACAGCGCATGAAGATTTGCAGACGGTGCTCTTTGTCTGCGAATCCGGAGAAGAGCATCATGGAAAGCTTTTCCGGTCTTTCACCGCTGATTTCCAGAGAACTGGTTTATCGATGCCACGGTCAGACGGAGTATCTTCCGGAAGCGATGTCTGCACTGAAGGAAAGCGTGGATAAAAGCGAGTTTGAGCCTGTCATACTCATGCGTGAGGGAAGCCCGTTTGATTTCAGCTATATGCGGATCTCACAGTACGGAGAGACCATGGAACTTGTGAACTATCCCTCATTTTCCGAGATGCTTGATGCATTCTTTTCTCAGAAGGATCATGCGGAAAGCATGAGAAGAAAAAGCCGCGATCTTCTTCATAAAACCAAGTCGGCCAGAGACCGCACACAGAGAAAGCTGAATGCGCGGAAGCAGGAAATGGAGAAAGCGGATAATCGTGAGGAGATACGAAAGGAAGCCGATCTGATCACTGCAAATATCTATAAACTGAAAAAGGGGATGGCTTCTTTCTCCTGCGAGAATTTTTATGAACCGGATTGCCCGGAACGGGTGATTCTTCTGGATCCGCTAAAGTCTCCGCAGCAGAATGCGGCCCAGAAATACAAAGAGTACAACAAACTCAAGAATGCCAGAGAGCATCTTACAAAACTCATTGATGAAAACACGGTTCAGCTTGATTATCTGAACAGTGTCTTGGATGAGATCGAACGGGCGGAATCGGAACGGGATCTGGCGGAGATTCGCCGGGAACTGATCTCAACCGGTTATCTGCGGACAAAGAAGAGTGCACGAAAAGAAAAAAGCCGGCCACAGGGGCCCCTTACCTTTGAGTCGGATGACGGCTTCCGTATCCTTGTGGGACGCAATAATGCGATGAACGATGATCTCAGCACCAGAAAGGCCCGAAGAACGGACTACTGGCTTCATACCAAGAACGTTCACGGCAGCCATGTGATCATCGTCTGTGACGATCAGATACCTCCCGCAAGAACAATCGAGCAGGCGGCATCCATTGCTGTATATCATTCCCAGGCCCGGGCAGGGGGGAAGACTCCGGTGGACTATACCATGGTCCGTAATCTAAAGAAACCGTCTGGCGCGATGCCGGGTTTCGTCATATATCATGTGTATGAAACCATTCTGGCTGAACCGGATGAACAGCTTGTTATGCGCTTGAAAACCGATCACTGAAAGCGGCAGATTCTATCTGCCGCTATTTTCAGTTTTTGTGACACTAACGGAGGGATTATATAGACAAAAATACGGTATCTGTATATAATTTATTCAGAATAATTCCTCTCATCCGATATGTTCAGTAGCTAGAACAATCGGTATACTTTCATGCATCATATCGTCGTTATACCCTCTGCAGCAATTTACATTGCTGCCTTTTTTACAGTTCGTTTCAGCGGAATGAATAAATTGAACAATATTACTTGGACGATTTATTAAAACTGTCCATACGAAATATTTGATTATTTATTGACAATTCCAAAAAGATTGTCATAATTGATATAAAGACATTACTATATTCTTTTATTTATTACTAATATTGGTCATGTTGCTCAAAAACATGCCAATATTCTGTTAAATAGAAGAGACTGCGCGAAGGGGGGCGCAACACTAATTTTGTATTAACGCACATTTTTTTTGTGCTAATTAGAGGTAATCAATTTGAGGGAGGGAAACTGTATTGAAAGATCTCAAACATCTGATTTATTTTGAAAATCTGCTTCAGCAAGCAAACAATGAGCTGATTGCAGAGGCAAAGAAAAAAGGCGGGATCGCAGTAGCCTACACGTGCGAAAATGTTCCTGAACCGTTGCTGAATCTCGGGAAATGCTTCTCGATTCGGCTTTCTGCACCGCAGACCGGTTCCATGGATATCGCTACGTACTACATGACGAACCTGCTTTGCGAGCCCAGCCGTGCATTGCTGGAACGTGCTATTGAAGGCGGATATAATTTCGCTGACTGTGTGATTACTCCTGACGGATGCACTATGATCAACCGTTGTGTTGAGAATATGGAACTGCTGAAGACCATGGGACAGGGCAATGATAAGTTCTTCCATGAGTACATGGAGATCGCATTTAAGGACAAACCGGCTGACTATGATCTGTCTGTGCTTCAGTGCACGAACCATATCCTGAAACCGCTGCATGAAAACTACGGAGTGGATATTTCCGATAAAGCGATCCGTAAGGCAGTGGAAAAACACAATAAGATGGTGAAGGTGATCCGTGATATCGGTGAGTTCCGTAAGGGCGACAAGCCTCGTATCACCGGCTATGAATTCCATGTGCTCTGCCTTGCAACCTATGTGTGCCCGGCCGATCTCATCATGAAAAAACTTGAGGAGACATTGGAAGAACTCAAGACCCGTGAGCCGGATGAAAAAGACTGGCGCTGCAAGATTCTTCTTGTCGGTTCCGAAGTCGATGACAGCAGCTTTATCAAACTGATCGAGGATAACGGTGCCATGGTCTGCTGTGACCGGTTCTGCTTCGGCTCTTATCCCGGACGCACTGAGATTGTATTGAACGATGAAGAGGATGCGCTGACTCAGGTCTGCCGTCATTACATCCAGAACTGCCAGTGCCCGCGTATGATGAACCAGGAAAAGGTTTATTCCCGCAAGCAGTATGTCGCAGATCTCGCTGATGAGTACAATGTTGACGGCATTATCTATCAGCAGGTTAAATTCTGTGACCCATGGGCATATGAAAGGATGCTTGGTTCTTCCATGCTGATCCATGATTATGGTTATCCGGTCCTGTCCATTGACCGTCCCTATAACGCTTCCTCCTCAGCTGGACAGCTTCGTACCCGTGTACAGGCATTTGTAGAAAGCATTGAGATTAAGAAAATTCAGAGAGGTGGGACGAAATGAGCAATATGAAAACAGTCGAAGTGGTTTATAATACCCGTGAACGCGCCGGCGAGAAATCACCCGGCAAGATTTACAGCGAAAAGCTGAAAGTCCGCCGCCGTCGTGAATGGCGCGGTCTGAAAGATACGCTTTTTGATTATTCCCGCTGGTGTTATCTGATGTTTGGCGTACTGGGCAAGTTCATTCTGCTTCCCCGAAATGTCAAAGGCTTCCTTCGTTATCGTTGGATGATGAGCTATCTATTTGTTCCTCATGGAATGGATAAGTTCACCATCGGCCTTCGTGATGAAGCTCTCCGGAT
>JAEIGA010003836.1_pt1 | contig 23373 bp, 37 predicted proteins | sample 9270691 | NCBI WGS metagenome assembly JAEIGA01 (sample SAMN17057246, study PRJNA624740) | gut metagenome | biome: biome; isolation source: fecal sample | host: Bos grunniens | place: China: Xizang | collected 2019 | reverse complement strand
GATTGGTATTCCTATGGACAGGACAAAGCGGTTGTCGGCATGAAAGCTGACTCCACTGTCGATGTCATTGATTCTTTCGCATCTGAAGGTGCGATTGCTTGTGGTGTAGCGGTTGAGAGGGGCACTGATCCTGCGACACAGGTCAAAGCATCCGTCACCGCATCCAAAGTTATTGGCATTGCGATTTTTGAAAACAAAGCAGATGCATCCCCCCTGTACCCGGACGAATATGCAGTTCCTGTCTGCACTTTTGGTGATGTCTGGGTAGAAGTAAGCGAGAGTGTAACCGCAGGTGCATCCGTATATCTGTCCACCGCAGGTGCATGGGGTTCTTCCACCGGGTCTGCGGTTAGTGGCATGACCTATTTAACGAGTGCAGGAAGTGGCGAACTTGCCATCATCCGTGTGCGTAAATAATTGGAGGTGACAATATAATGGCTCGTAAAATTTTCAAAGCTGACATGGACGAAGCGAAATATATCGAATCTTCTTCCGCAGGTAAATTCAAACAGGACGATGCTTTGTTCATCGCACAGGAACTCAACTACATTCGTTCTCGTGCTTTAGAAGTTGAACACGCACCTCTGAATTCCTTCCGTGTATTTCCGCAGGAAACCGATGTTCCTGCCGGGGCTGAAACCGCTCTGACCATCGTGTATGATTCCGTAGGCATGGCTAAAATCGTTGCAGACTATGGTGATGACCTGCCTCGTGCCGAAGCGGTTGCAACCACTATTCCTTCCAAAGTGTACACTGTTGCCGACTCTTACGGATACAACTATGTGGAACTTGAACACGCCCGGATGGCGAATGTCAATCTGGAATCTCGCAAAGCATTGGCATCTCGTAGGGGCATTGACCTCAAGCTTAACAATTTGGCTTGGTTCGGTGATGCAGATCATGGCATTGTTGGTTTCATCAACAACGCAAACATTCCCACTGTAACCATTCCTGCTGACGGCACAGGTTCTTCTCCACTGTTCGTGGACAAGACCCCGGATCAGATTATTCGTGACATGAATAGCATCATCAACGAAATCAGCAACAACACCAATGGTGTGGAAATGCCCGACACTGTTCTGATGGCTCCTGCGGTTTATGACCTGTTAGAATCCACCCCCAAGAGTCAGTACAGTGATCGCACCATCCTTGAATTCCTGCGTGGGGCACACCCGGAAGTGCAGAGATGGATGAAAATCGGTGAATTGGCAGGTGCAGGTACAGGTAGCACCGACATGGTCATCGCAGGTGTATTCCGTCCAGAGTATGTAAGGCAGGAAAATCCTGTGCGGTTTGACCAACTCCCGGTTCAGTACAGAAATCTTGAATATGTAGTTCCGTGTGTTGCACGGACTTTAGGTGTGACGATTAATGTTCCTGTTTGCTTCTCTTCTGCTTACGGAATGTAATTGATTCATAGGAGGACACACAATGAAAGTTTTAAACACAAAGGCAAGGGTGATTTCGGCAGGTAAGGTTCGCTTTATTCCTGCCACCCCCATTGATTGCGATATTAAAGGGATTGCAAAACTGTATCCTGCGATTCAAGGAATGTTGGACAGTGGTGAACTGAAAATCATCACCGAAGCAGAATCCAAGAAAGCAGAAGAAGACCTTGAAGTCAAGACAGTTGCGATGCTGAAAAAGATTGCATCCAAGAAGGGGATTGACACCAAGGGAATGCGAAAAGACGAAATCATCAAGGCATTGAAAGAGGTTTAATCATGGATGATGTGCTGAAAGTATTTAGGGTTATTGCCCCGGAATTTAACAATTTGACAGACGAAGAAGTGACGGCAATGTTGGAACTGTTCGCACCGATGGTCAGCAAAAATACTTTCGGCACGAAATACAATTTGGCACTTGCCTATTTTGTCGCACACATCATTGCATTGAATGGGTTGTATGCAACCGCACAGGGTTCTTCCACCGATGGTTCTGTCGCAGGAGTCAAAAGGGAAAAAGAAGGTGACCTTGAACGAGAATATGCAATCCCGGATGCATCTGACTATATGAGTCTGTTGTACAAGACTTACTATGGCAGGATGTATTTGCAGATCATGAAACTGTGTGCGATAGGAATCAAAACGAGGTTCGGTTGATGGCTGAAGTAATTGACAAAGACCTTGGTTGGAAACGGATTGTGAAGAAGACAAGGTTTTTGGACGGCAAACAAATCAAGGCAGGTGTTCTGTCATCGGCAGGAACTGAAGCGAATGGTGTGCCGATTGCACAGGTGGGTGCTTTTAACGAATACGGAACAAAGGCATCTCCCAGAAGACCTTGGGATGTTCCTGCAAGACCTTTTCTTTCGCAGACAACTGATGAAAAAAAGGGATGGCAGAACAATGTCACAAATGCGGTTGACCGAATCATCGGTGGTGCTGAAGTCATTGGCGAACTGAACACAGTGGGTGAAAAGATGAAGACCGACATCAAAGATGTGTTTGGAAGGGTTTCGAAGTTTCAAAGGCTTAAACCTTCAACCATCCAAAAAAAAGGTCACAATCTCCCACTGTTGGATTCCGGGGCATTATACGATGCAATTGACTATGAGGTGAAATGATGTTCTTTAATTCACAGGTGACCCTTTTTCGCAAAGCACAAAGCGGTTACAACGAAGATGGTGTTTGGCAGGATTCCGTGGAAACACAGACAACTGTCATTGCCAATGTGCAACCATTGAATGCAAACGAAAGGGAACAATACACACAGGTTCTGCCCGGTGGGAATCGCACTGTTTCGATGGTGAAGATTTACACCAATGCTTTACTGTTGACCGATGCACAGATGGGTGGACAAAAGGCAGACGAAATCCTGTGGTTGGGCAAACGATATAAAATCGCAATGAAAGAAGAATGGCAGAGCAACATCATTTCCCATTACAGGTACATTGGTGTGGAGGTGGTTCAAGATGAATTCGGCATCTAAAAAGTTTGTGCATGATTTGATTGCTGAAGGATTGAACCTCCCCAAAACCAAAGTGATCTGGTATTATCCCAATGCACCAAGACCTGCAAAACCATATGCCACATTGGAGATATTTGCTGAAGTTGGCGAATCGCAGGAAGACATTCTGAATACCACCACAACCGGGGTGTACAAGTTTGTTGTTCCTGTGTCAGCCACATTAAGGGTGCAACTGTATGGCAACCAAGGTGATGATGTTTGCGAACAGTTGAATGTGCTTGCACGGAGATTGGAAACAGATACCTTTGCTGACAAGTGTTTTGCCAACAATGTGGCATTCTTCAATGCGACATCGGTGCAGGACTTGACCGAAGTATTAGAACAGACGGCAGAAGTTCGTGCTTCTGTCGATTTTTATGTAAGAACGAATTCAGAGATTTTGGACGATTTGTCTGTCATTGAACAGGTTGAGGTGGAGGAAAAAATCAAAATTGATGATTCTGACATCCTCACAAGACAGTACACAATCGCAATTGAGTCGAATGGAGGTAATTAAAGCATGGCAAACATTGACCGCATAGTGTCGGTTAGCATAGCTTTGAACACCGCAGGTATTTCCAAAGAAGGATTCAGCACTCTGCTGATTGTGGGCGAAAGCACCAATGCACTTGCAAGGGTGTCTTCTTATACCTCAAGTGTTCAGATGACAGATGACGGATACAGTGCAACTGATCCGTTATATCTGATGGCAACCGACTTTTTCGCACAGATTCCCCATCCCAATGTTCTGAAAGTGGGCAGACGGCAGGTGGATGAAGTTGCGATCACAGTGAAGAATGTGCTTGCTGAAGGTGGGGTTTATACCCTGTCCGTAACGAGTGCAGATGCAACCAACACCTACACCTACACTGTTCAGAATGGTGATGGTTCTGCTGAAATTTTGGGTGGTTTGGAAACCGCAATGGCATCTGACCCCACTGTGACAAGCGTATATGCAGACGACACTCTGACCTTGACCAACATCACCACAGGAACGGCATTCGTGGTGAAGGTTGACAAAAACCTTGTGAAGACGGATGGTGCTTCTTCTGAAACGATTGCAGACACCATGAGTGCTTGTGTTGGATATGATGCTGATTTCTATGGTGTAGCATTGGCATCTCGCACCGATGCAGACATCCTTGCGATGGCAGATTGGTGTGAAGCGAACGAGAAGTTATATGGCACTTGTGTGAGTGGCACGGATGTCCTTGACGGAAGTGACAACACCGACATCGCAAGTCAGTTGATGTTGGGCAACTATTATCGCACCTTCTGTTTCTACCATGAAGATGCAAATGATTATCCAGAAGTTGCGGTCATGAGTCGGTGTTTTACGGCTGTTCCCGGTTCAGAAACTTGGGCAAACAAGCGGTTGGCAGGTGTGAAGGTTGACCCCTTGACCGAAACACAGTTTGTGGTGTTACGAAACAAGAATGTGAACACCTTTGAAAGATTCCGTAACTTGTCCTTGACCCAGACAGGCAAGGTCAGTGCAGGTGAATGGATTGATGTCATCAGATTTAGGGATTGGCTTGCTGAAGAAATCAAGGTCAATGTGCTGAATGTAATCGTAAACAACGAGAAAGTTCCGTACACCGACAGTGGCATTGCAATCATCGAAGGTGCAATCCGTCAGAGTCTGCGACAGGGTCAAGTCAATGGTGGCATTGCCCCGGTTGAGTATGACGAAAATGGTGACAAAAACTTGGGTTACACTGTGGAAGTGCCTTTGGCATCTAACATCAGTGCCAATCAGAAAGCAAGTCGCATCTTGACCGATGTGAAGTTCACCGCAAGACTTTCTGGTGCAATCCATGTTGTCGAAATTCGTGGTCAGTTGACTTACGAAAATCTGTTGGTGGGAGGTAACTAATCATGAAAACTTATGATCCTAAAAAAGTATTGGTTATCTTCGGTGCAAGACAGTTGAAGGGTATGGCAGAAGATAGCATCGTATCCATCGCACCGCAAGGTGAAGGTTTACAGACCTTTGTTGGTGCTGATGGTGAAGTTGCGAGAAGTTTAGACCCCAATGCAACCTTTGAAGTCACTGTCAGCCTGTCCACCGCAAGCACATCCAATGAATACTTGAGTAATATGTACAATTATGATCGTGAAACAGGGAATGGCATTGCACCTCTGATGATTAAAGACCTTGCAGGTGCAACCCTGTTTTCTGCCCCGGAAAGTTGGATTGCTAATTTCCCAGAAGCATCGAAAGGTCGCACCATTGACACACAGGAATGGGTTTTCCATACAGGAAATGTTGAGGATGCGATCATCGGTGGTCTGAACTAATTTAATGGAGGACACACATGGACAGATTTAACCGAAAAAGCTTTCAGTTGGGTGAAGACACATTCTTCATCCAACTGATTCCACCGAAGGAAAGTTTAAAGGCATGGACGGAAGTGCAGAAGGTTCTGCTTCCTGCATTGGGTGGGGCAATGGAAGGGATGAACATCGCATCTGCTGACGAAACGGAACATTGGACAAATGTGGTTGCATCTGCTTTTCAGACCCTTCCCTACACCTTGGATGCTGACAAGGTTGACAAACTGTATTCTTACCTTTTAAACCCGGAATACATTGCGGTTCAGAGGAAAGAGGACAAAACCCCCATTCGGCTGACAGAAGACCTTGTTGATGAAATCTTCACAGGTCGCACCTTTGATCTGTTTGTCTTGATGGCAAAGGTTGTGCAGGTGAATTATCTGGATTTTTCCAAGCTCTGCGGTTTGCCGATTGGATTCCGTCAAACCGCAGAGGAGATTCAGCGAAAAGTTACGGAAAGTTTCGCAAAGAATTCCAACCTTTAATCTTGATATATCGTGCGGTGCATAGTGGTATGGTTTCGATGGGGGAAGTGAACCGGGGTGATGTAACCTTGGTTGACCTTGTCGAAATCAATCACTACTTGGATGCATTGGATGATATTAACTATTTTTCAACAGAAGAAAGCAAAGTCAAAAACAGGTGGCATAGATGAATGTTCGTGAATTAGTCACCATTTTAAAATTTAAGACGGACACCGCAAGTGTCAAAACCGCAGAAACCACAGTAAACAAAATCAAGACCACGATGGAAAAACTGAAACCTGTGGATGTGAAGTTCAACATCGGCAAAACAACAAGGCAGATGAATGAACTACAAAAGCGAATCACCAACATCACAGGCGAAAAGCGGTTGAACATCAAAACAGACACCGCAGGAATCGACCAAGCCATCAACAAGTTGAAGGAACTTGACCGACAACAACAAAGGACGGCAAGGGGGTTCTATAAAGGCAAGGTGCAAGGTGCATCGCAAGGAAAACCGCAACCTGCCCCTTCTGGTGGTGGTATGGGTGCGACATCCATGATCGGTGGTTTGAAGGGAATGTTTGTTGCCTTGGGTGGCATGGCACTTGTCAACGAAATCAAACAGACGGCAGATGCAATGATGTCACTGTCAAGTCGCATCAAAATCGTCACTCAAAACGATGCAGAACGATTGAAGATTGAAAGTGCATTGTACCAGATGTCGAACAAGAATCGGTCATCTTTGGAAGACTTGGGTGATTTGTACTATAAAACCGCATTAGCATCAAAGCGGTTTGGTGCAAGTCAAGAAGATGTTTTAAAACTGACCGATATTGTTTCGAAATCCCTTGTCATCGGTGGTGCTGACACCAACCAACAGAAATCCACAATCCTTCAGTTGTCACAGGCACTTGGTAGTGGTGTGCTTCAAGGTGACGAATTAAGGTCATTGCGTGAGAACGCACCGATTCTGATGGATGCGATCGCAACATTCTTCAACACCGATGTCGGTGGATTGAAAGAAATGGGTGCAAAAGGTCTGCTGACCACCGAGAAACTGATGCAAGCAATCCTGTCAAGTGGGGATGCGGTGAACACGAAGTTCGCACAGATCACACCGACAATTGGACAGGCAATGACAGTGTTGGGTAACAAGTTCAGCAAACTGATTCTTGACATTCAGAATTCCACAGGCATCTTTGGAACTATCGCAGGATTGATTTTGCAAGGTGTGGATTTGATTGGTCAAGCAATCGATTGGGTGGTCAAGGAATTTGGAACGGCAACCCCGGAAATGATGGGCATGATAGAGGATTTCAAGGCACTGTGGGAATCACTGAAACCCTTGATTTCTGCACTTGGAACAATATTCGTGAACATCATTGTTCCTGCAATGAAACTGTTTGGAAGGGTGGCATCTGCGGTGTTGGGCATGGTGGCAACCTTGTTGCAACCGATTGCCGACATTTTAAGCACGATTGCAAACTTGATTGCAACCATCAGTGGTGGTTTACCGGGAATTATCAAAGGATTCAACAACCTTATTTCCAAGGCAGAAAGTGGTGCTTTGCAGAAATATCAAAACATCATCAACACCACCAACCAAACCAACAATGTCACTGTGTCTTCCGGGGAAGAAGCAGGTGAATATGTTGCAGAGGCAATGCCAAGAGTGGCAACTGATGTAGATTAAGGAGGAACAATATCATGATGACATATTCGACAATTGTTCCTGCCACGATTGGAACATTGCAATGCGATTGTATAGTTGACCATGTGACCTCGTTTGATTCGCAAGTGACGGAACACCCCATCGAAGGTGGGTTTGTAATTGCAGACCATGTCAGCCGTCAAGCGATGAAGCTATCATTGACGGCTATCATCACACCGACACCTGTTTCCTATTTTCGTATTATGGGTGGAAGCAACCCGGACAGACTTGGGGAAGCATCTGCATACTTTGAACAGGTGCATCTAGCAGGTGAACCCATCACCATTGTTCTTCCAGACAGAATCTGTGAGAACATGGTGATGACATCCTGCCCACTCCCACGAAATGTGCAAGATGGGTTCTGTTATCGGTTATCGCTGAATTTTTCCCATGTGACCATTGTCAGCCAAAAGACCGAGGAAATCCCGGAACAGAACGCAAGTGGTGATGCGGTTGGCAAGGCAGGTGCGACAGGCACGGATGCAGGTGCATCAAGTCAAGTGAACATCGGCACAGGGTTGATTGTGAGAGAAAACAAGAAATATTTGGCATTAAACACCAATCAGATTGATTTGCGAAATCTTGGGCAGATTCAGACAGGAATCGAATTGACGGCATCTCGTTGTGCCTATTCAGTATATCGTAGTTTGGGGGGAATTATATGATCAGTTTATCGATGTATGATGCAAACGATTTTATAATCTCCACCATGCTTGACGGCAACCCCTACAAGTTGCATTTTTCGTGGAATGACAAAGTTCCACAGTGGACAGTTGATGTACTGAATAATGACAACACCGAGATTGTCAGAGGGGTTCCTGTTGTACCGAATTTGCCCCTGTTTTCGTTTTACAGACGGCAGACGAACCTTCCACCGGGGGAACTCCTTGCGGTGGTTGTAAACCAAGACGAAGACGGAAACCAAGCGGTTGGCAGACAGGATTTTCTGAACGGAAAGTTCACAATGGTGTATGTGCCGAGGTCTGAAGTAGATGCAGTATTGGAAGCAAGTTTATAAGATTGTTTTTCCCCAATTGAATATAACTTTTGAGAATTCATTGCACATTGGGTTCAACATCGACAAGGACACCACCAAGGAGTCGAACAAGGCAAAGCTTGAGATTTACAACCTGTCTGAAGCGACACGCAAAAAGGTGGAAACCGCAGATGCAGAAATCGAAATCTATGCAGGTTATGAACGAGCAGGTGGGTCAATCCTTTGCTTCAAGGGAACTGTCACCTATGGGTTCACAAGGGATGCAGGTGCTGATTGCATCACAACCCTTGACCTTGCTGATGGAACTGTTGCCTTGCGTGATTCTTACTGTTCACTTTCCTATGCTCCCGGAACATCAGCAAAAACCATCATCCAAAGGTGTGCCAATGAGATGGGTGTGCCTGTGGTGTATGGGGAAGATGTCGGTGAACTTGAATCCTACAAGAATGGGTTTTCCTTCATTGGACAGGCAAAGGACGGATTGACCGAAATCTGCAATGCACTTGGGTTGAGTTGGAGCATCCAAAACAACATTCTGAACATCATTTTGGCAGGTGGCACATCAACCAACAGGGGTCTTGTGTTCTCCCCCCAAAGTGGGTTGATCGGTGTTCCAGAACGCATTGTGCAAGCCGAATACAAGAGTAATAAAAGCAACCCAAAGAAGAAACAAAAGGAAAAAGCGAAAAAGGAAGAACCGAGGAAGAAAGCAGGATGGAGAATCAACACCTTGCTTGTTCCTTCGGTGAATCCTGCTGACTTTGTGAAGGTGGAAAGCAAGTGGATCACAGGTTGGTTTCGTGTGGAAAAGGTCAGCCATCGTGGTGACTACAATGGCACGAATTGGGGTTCAACAATGGAACTGATTGAGGTGCAAAATGCAGAGCAGAGTTCAGACAAACAATGAATTCAAAGATGCCATCAAGGAATGGATTCGCAAAGGTGGGGAAAACATTCATGTGTCGATGATCGGCAAGATTGAATCGTACAACCCCCAAACCAATCGTGCATCCATCACCCCGGTTGGAACTATGACCTGTCCAGATTGGCAGGAACTCCAATACCCCACAATCCACAATGTGCCGATTCAGTACCCTTGTGGAAATGGTGGGAAGAGTGGTGTGACATTCCCCATTAAACAGGGTGACACCTGCATCATCGTTTTTGCTGACCACCAAATCGAAAATTTCTTGAGTGGTGAAAAGTCAGATGACATGAGGAATCATAGCATGAACGATGCTTATGCCATACCGACATTGTTTTCTGATTCTGTACCTACAGTGAAAAGCAATCCCAATGATGTGTGCTTCTTTAATGATGGTGCATTGTGCGTTCTGAAACCATCGTCATTAACCATTACATTGGCAGACGGAACATCAGCCACATTCGGTGGTGGTGACCTTGTAGTGAATGGAATCTCTTTGGTTCATCATGTTCATGGTGGTATCACAAGAGGTGGTGCAAAGACAGACCAACCACAGTGAGGTGATATGATTGTATGATTTAGCATTAAATGTGGATGCTTGGGATTTGGTGTTCTATAACAATGACTTGATGATAATTGACAATGCAGAAAGAATCGGTCAGCAGATAAAAATCACCCTTCAGTTTTGGTTTGAAGAGTGGTTTCTGGACACCACAAAAGGCATTCCGTATCTTCAATATATATGTGTGAAAAATCCCAATCTTCAGCACATCAGACAGATTTTTCGTGAAGCGATTTTGTCTGTTCCGGGGGTTGATTCCGTCACACAGTTGACTTTAAGTGTGAACGCAAGAGAACGAATCCTGTCGGTGGAGTACACCGCAAACACATCAGCAGGACTTTTGACAAGAAGGGAGTTGTTAGGGTATGAGTGACTATGGTTTGTCAGCAGAAGGTTTCAAGCAGAAACGATTGGCTGACATTATTCAAAGCATGAACTCCCGGATTGCTGACCAATTGGGTGTTCAGATTTCCACCGAAGCGAATTCGGTGTTTGGGCAACTTATCGGTGTTTTTTCCTATGAAATCGCAGATTTGTGGGAACAAACCGCACAGGTGTATGGTGCTATGTACCCCCACACCGCAAGTGGTGTCAGCTTGGACAACGCAAGTGCTTTGGCAGGTATCACACCGATTTCGGCTGAAGAAACCACAGTTGTCTGCACCTGCTATGGCACGGACGGAACAACGATTCCCTATGGTTCGCAGATTTCGTCTGCATCCAATAGCAACATTGTGTTTCAATGTACAGATTCAAGTGCAACAATCAGTTCTTCGTCTGCTTGTGATGTCGGTATCACATTGGAAGAAGTGGATGCGGTTACCTATACAGTGACGATTGACGGAACACCGCATTCGTACACCGCAGATGGAACGGAAACCATTGCACAGGTGTTGACGGCTATCGGTTCAACCATCACAGAAGTCAATGCACAGGTGGAAAACGATGTGCTTGAACTTGTTGAAAGCAACCAAGAAAACACCTTTTCCTGTTCTATCAGTGCAGATTTAATCTTTGAACATATCGGTTCGCCTGTCACTTTTGAGTGCATGACAACCGGGGCGATCACACCTGCGATTGGTGACTTGACCGACATTGTCACCACATATGCAGGTTGGGATTCTGTCAGCAACAATGTACCTGCCAACACAGGAAGGGAAGCAGAAAGTGACACCGCATTAAGGCAACGATGGAACAATTCACTGTACACCCGGTCTGTGGGCATGACCGACAGTATTGCATCTGCTTTGCTGACTTTAAATGGTGTCACAAGTGCATATGTCTACGAAAATGACCAAGATACAACCGATGCAGACGGCAGACCTCCCCATTCAATCGAAGCGGTTGTCAATGGTGGCGAAAATGACGAAATCGGTCTTGTTATTTGGCAGAAGAAATCGGCAGGTATTGACACCTATGGAAGCGAGTCTGTCAGCATAAACGATTCACAGGGATTCCCCCATACAATCAACTTTAACAGACCTTTGGTTGTGAATGTGTGGTTAGACATTGCGGTGACCGAGTACCCGGAAGAATCGTTGCCACCGAATGCACAAACGATGATCGTGGATGCGGTTATCAATTATGGCAATACACTTACAGTTGGCAACGATGTGATTCTGCAAAGATTCATGGGTGCAATCTATCAGAATGTTCCCGGTATCGGTTATATTACAGTAACCGCAAGCACGGACGGAATCACTTATTCTTCCACCAACATCCAAATCGATGCTCGTCATGTAGCAACCTTTGATCCGACCAGAGTGCAGGTGACCATATCATGAGCAGATCAGAATCAATGATTTCGCATCTGTTGATGCAATTCTCCCAATCCGTCAATATGCACATCTTCCTTGATGCTTTGGGGCAGGAACTTGATGAACTGACCCAAGCATTGGAGGATTTGCAGAACAAACGATGGATTGACACCGGGAGTGGTGTTCAGCTTGACAACATCGGTGTTTTGATTGACAGGTCAAGGGAAATCGCAGGAAGTATTCAGCTTGAATTCTTTGGTTTCTATGACCAACCCAACACTTTAAGCTTCGACATTGGCAGGTTTCGTGACACACCCCTTGTGCCATACACCGCAACATCCACCCTTGATGACGAAACTTACAGACCTGTTCTGTGGCACAAAGTTTCGAAGGATACCACCACAGGAACAACAGAATCAACCATTGAATCGGTCAAATTCATTTACCAAGCACCATTCGTTACTTTGACGGAATTGGGGAATGCCAAAATCGGTATTGGTATTGGTAGAGAACTGACCGACAATGACATTGTTTTGGCTCGTGCATTAGACCTTTTTATCCGTGCAGGTGGTGTCGGTTTGGATTTTGTCAGTGAAATCCCGGAAGACTTTTTTGGTTTTGTTGACCAACAAGGTGCAAAAGGTTTTGAGGTCGGTGTATTTTCTGACCTTATTGAATTTTAAAAAGGAGGTTTTAAGATATGCCAACCCCGGATTTTTCAAAGGTTTGGGCAACCAATTCCCCTTTACCTGCATACACATTCAGCGATGCAGATTACTTGACAGGATGGGATTTCGTAGGGAGTGCTCCGCCCACCAAGAACGAATTTGACGCATGGTTCAAAATGGTTGACGAAAAACTGAATTACTTATATTCGCAATTACAGGACACCGCATCGAAGCTTTATCCTGTCGGTTCGGTGTACATTTCATTTAATTCGGCAAATCCTTCCACCTTGTTTGGTGGCACTTGGACAAGGTTGAAAGATACATTCTTGCTTGCGAATGGTGACAGTTACGCACCGAACACAACAGGTGGAAGTGCAACAAAAACAATCGGTGTGACCAATTTACCAGCCCACAACCACACAGTAAACGCAAGCACCCATTCGCATTCCGTAACAACCGCAGGTGGTGGTTCGCACACGCACACCGCATCAAGCAACACAACAGGTTCGCACAAGCACGAACGAGGCACGATGAACATCACAGGCAGGGTGACAAGTAGTGTTGAAGAAACTGGCTCAAGTGCGAGCGGAGCTTTTGCACTTGATAAGACTCTATACGCAGGTGCAGGTGCAGGAAACCAAAGTTGGGGTTTCACATTTGATGCTTCAAAATCTTGGACAGGCGAAACATCATCCAATGGTTCGCATTCCCACACCATCACAGTAAATTCTGTTGGCAACCACACACATACTGTGACAATATCCAATGGTGGAAGTCACACACACACAACCAACAACACAGGTGGTGGAACTCCGCTCAACATCCTGCCACCTTATATGACTGTGTATATGTGGCGAAGAACCGCATAATAAGGAGGACATATGGCAATAAATTTGACAGATTTCGATAAAATATGGGCATCTTCTTCACCACTCACACCCTATTCCTTCACGGATGCAAATTACGAAGAAGGATGGAATTTTGTGGGTTCTACACCTCCTGCAAGGCAAATGTGGGATGGCTATATGAAATGGAGTGATGAAAAGCAACAATGGATTGTCAATAATTTCCTGCCTTTAAGTGGTGGCACATTGACAGGTGCGGTTGAAAGTGTAACACCTGCAAGCAACGATAATAGCACAAAAGTGGCAAACACCGAGTGGGTTGTTGAGTTTTCAAAAGACAACCTTTTTCTGTTGAAAGATGCGAAAGTGCCGACAATTCCCAACAATTCAGACCTAAACGACTATGACACCGCAGGAACATATCGCACAAGTTCTTCTGCAAGTTCTGCGACCTTATCAAACTGTCCTGTATCAAGTTATGCGATAAAATTGTTCGTCATTGAAACAGGTTATGGTAGTTCCAATTATTGTATGCAGATAATTTTGGCAGGTGCAAGGTCACTTTACTTTAGGACTCGCACCACATCTACTTGGACAGCTTGGGGTAAAATCAGTTACACCGATGTATAAATAAAATGAAAAACATTATTCAAGAAGTTCTCTCAAAACTAAACATACAAAAAGCACTTGATTCACTTGCTGACCACCTTCCTGCGAAATTAGTGGGAAGTGTGGTCATTTCTTCCCTTGCCGATATTGGCACACTTTTGATGTTGTTTTGCGGTTTGGAATTCCTTGACCTTTTCACCAAATGGATTTCGTTATCGCACGATTATTGGGTGCGTACATATGGCAAGGAATTCACCGACAAACACGGATGCTTGTGGGCATATGTCAAATGGTTGCCTGAATGTAGGAGGTTCAAATACATAAATTCTTCTGCGATGAAAAACCAATTTACATCGAAGATGTTGACCTACACCATACTGATATTGGCAACTTGTTGGGCAGACCTAACCATCAAAAAAGTGGGTGGAGTTGCTTTCATTAGCACCATTGGAATCAGTATGATTTCACTCACAGAATGTCTGTCAATCGTGGAAAATCTCGCATCGGCAAACATCGGTGTGGCAGATTCCATCAAAACACTTTTGCAGAAAAAGAAAGATTCAATGAAGGGGTGATAATTTGTATAGGGTAGTCAATAATAACATTTCAATCATTCGTGGTGACTCTGCCACGATTACACTAACAGTGACGGATGCGAATGGTGACCCCTATGTCATCCTGCCAACCGATTCCGTCACGATGATGGTGCGACAAACCCCCACAAGTGAAGTGGTAATGTCAAAGACATTTACTGATGCGACATTAAGCATCGCACCTTCTGACACATCCTCATTGCCTTGTGGGAATTATGTGTACGATGTTCAGCTTGTACACGCAGACGGATGGACAGATACAATCATCCCTGTGCATCAGTTCATCGTTCTCCCGGAAGTAACATATGGTGGTGATTGATATGTTGAAGGGAAAACTTTCAGCAACATCGCAGAACCTTTGTGGTGCATTATCACCTGCATCGGCATCTTTTAATGGAAGATTATCGGCAGGTTATTTGTTGCAGGAAAAAACGATTGTTCCGGGGGCAGAAGAACAGGTTGTGACGGCTGACATCGGTTTCGGTGGTTTATCGTCCGTAACAATTGCCCCCATTCCACAGAATTATGGATTAATAACCTATGATGGCACAACAATAACAGTATCTTAATGGAGGAATTACAATGGCACAAAATGTCAAAATTAATGGTGTAACCTATTCAAATGTTCCGTCTGTCAGCATCCCCAAAGATGCAGGTGGTGGGAATGCCACTTTCTTCGACACATCAACATCCACCGCAACCGCAAGTGACATTGTCAGTGGTAAGATTGCATTCAATGGGAATGGTTCTGTGACCGGGAGTTTGACACAGGTCAGTGTTTCGCAGAATTCCACCACGAAGATTCTGACCATATCGTAATTGTGAGGTGCTGACAATGGCACAGAATTTAGTTATTGCGAACGCACAATACAATGATGTTCCGTCCGTCACCATCCCCAAGCAAGGTGGTGGGGTGGCATCTTTCATCGACACAAGTGACGGAACAGTTGTGGCAGAAGATGTACTTGCTGACAAGGTTTGCTATTCAAACGGCACAAGGATTGTTGGCACAGGCACAGGTGGTTCTGCAACAAAATACGGAATCAGTATTGATGATATATTGGGCGAAGTAAACGCAAGTGGACAGTTGCAACACCCCACAGGTGGAGATGTTGACCTTGTTGTGAGCGGTTTCACAAGTGTTGCCAACTATGTGCTGAACTACAAATTCGCAAGGTCTAGTGCGGTAAAAAGCGTGGTGTTCCCCGACCTTGAACACGCAAATGGTACATCGTGCTTTGACCGAGCATTCAACAACTGTACACAGTTGATTTCCGTATCGTTTCCAAAGTTGGTTTCGGCAAATGGACAGACGGCTTTTTCGTATTGTTTTCAGGGCGACACCAAGTTGGTAAGTGCATCGTTTCCTTTGCTTGAGGAAACAACATTAAGCACATCTTTTCAATATGTGTTTGGTGGGTGTACGAACTTGGAAAGCATTGACTTTTCATCTTTGCGTGTAATCGGCAACCCATCGGCTACAACAAGCACAACCTATCGACAGTTTTACTATGCGTTCCAAAATTGCAACAAGTTGACAAGTATCACTTTTCCCGCTCTTGAGGAAATATGGTGCAACGGCAGTTCCGCCAACACGGGAACATTCTCTTACAACGCAAAAGTGACAAAGTTTTATTTTCCCAAACTACATACAATATCCAAAACGGACAGATACTCGGTAACAACGGGTGCAGACAACATCTTCTACAGTTGTACGGCATTAACAGAAATTCATTTCGGTGCAACAAACCAAACCGCTATCCAAGCAACAACAGGGTATGCAACAAAGTGGGGTGCACCATCTTCCTGCACCATTTATTTTGATTTATAAGGGGTGATTGAAACGATTGCACCGACAATAACTGACTATGGATTAGAATTCGCATATCTTTACGCAAGGGAATCAACCGACCTTATTGTCATCCACCACACCGGGAATCCCTATGACGATGACATGAGTGCAGAACAGATTCATGCATCGCACATCTATAATAATGGATGGAGTGGGATTGGGTATCACTTTGTTGTGAGGAAGGACGGGTCAATCGAATTCGGCAGACCAGAATGGGCAATTGGTTCTCATGCATATAGGTACAACTCCAACAGTATTGGAATCCATGTGTGTGGCAATTTTGAACTTGCAGAACCCACACCGCAACAGATTGAATCAACATCTTACTTGATCGGTTGGTTGTGCGACAAGTATGGATTGGTTGCTGATGCAGATCATGTCAAAGGTCATCGTGATCTGATGGCAACCGCTTGCCCCGGAGAAAACCTATATAATATGATGCAGACCCTTCGTGGGAAGGCTATCTGGTACGAACAGAACTACAGAGGTGGTGACTAATGAATGAGATTAAGGACGATAATAAATTCCTTGTTGGTATCCTTGTGCTTGGTCTTGTGTGTGTCATCGCATGGTTCTGCCATGACCTTGCAAGAAACAAACCAACATATAACAATACCGATTCAACAATGGCAGATATTGACAAGCGAATGCAGAACATTGAAGGAAGACTTGATTCAATGTCGCACCGACTTGACGAAAATCAAAAAGCCGTCAACCGAATTGCTGAAGGAATTGGACGAAGCAGAGAAAATGCTGAAATCGTTGCAGGTGGAATTGACCAAGCAGAAGGAAGACTTGATTCTGCTATCCAACGAAGTCAGCGAATTGAAGACCTTATCAGAGAAATTGAAAAAGCAAATAAATAAAGAACGAGCAATCCACCGAAGACAGGTTTGGCAGAACCGGGTGTGGTGTCTGCTGATCGGTGTGGGTGTGGGTTGTGCGGTGAAATAAGCTAGTACGGATAGAAGTATCCGTTTGGGTGTGTCCTCCGGGATGCACCCTTTATTTTTTTGCAATTTTTCTTTCATTAAACAATGCTATCATGGTATAATACACCAATGGAGGTGTATGAAAAATGGAGGAAAAAAAGATTGGAAGACCACGAAAATATGAAGGAACAGAAAAGGAAAGACGGAAAAAAGCGAATGCAATTTACTACAAAAAGACATTTAAACAACTGAATATTCGCATTCCGTTTGCCTTGTGGGAGGAATTACAGATCAAAGCTGAAGCGAAAAATGTGTCTGTGAGGAAGTTTATCATGCAAAAAATCAGCGAATAATTGTATACAAATCACAAACAATTCGATTGTGACCAAAAAACTTTCACAAACTAAAGACCCCTTTATTTGCCCCCAAAATCGTTTTTGGGGGTTTTTTATTGACTTACGATAAATTACATTAATAGCTAGATAAAACATTAATACAAACGATTTTGCACTGTTTAACTTTTCGATGTGTCAACCATGCGGTTTTGAATGCATACTTTTATGCCACTTTTTTGTTCATCGGTACAATGTGCGACAAATGTGCGTGACCGATGGACAAAAATTTTTCTTGACATTTGTCTAGCTAGTATGGTATAATATATATGGGCAGGTAATGACACCCCAAAAAGGGAAGGTACGCAAAGGAGGACAAAAAATGTTGGTGGACGGAGTATTAAGCAAAAAAATTATGAAGTATGTGCCGAAAAGCAAAATCGAAGCAATCAAGGATGCATGGATTGATGATGATGGAATGTGGATTGTGGTGAAAACAAATTGGAACGCAGACAGGATGGATTCCTGTTGTCACACGATTCATGAGGACACGATCAAAGACCTTCGATACCAGATCGCAGGAATCAGAAAGCTGACCCCGGAAGAATACGAAGCATCTTACCATCAGCAAGCACTTGAAGAATACAATAATATGATGGAAAGAATAGGAATGAAAGAAATGACCACAGGCGAAGATGGGTGGTTTGAAGACCTCACAATCAAAGAGATGGTTGATCAAGCCGAATTCCAACTGATGCAGGTGACGGACATCAAACATCAAAACAGGTTGGCAAGTTTCATTGAATACTACCAATATAAATAATGAAGTTTCCGGGGGTGACGAAAGTTGCCCCCATCTTTTTTGCCTAAATTGACCACAAATTAAAAACAATTTAAAAAAACACTTGCAAAACTATATGACAAGTCATATAATACCCATAGTAGGATTATATTTTTAGGAGGGTATGGACATGGCAAAGGCAGAAAGAATCACCACAATCGTCACTCTGGTTGGCGAATACAGTTTTGCAAACAGATTTAATCCGTATCTTGGGAACACCACTATCTACAAGATGCAGGATGCTGAAGGCAAGGTCTATGTGTGGAAGACCTCCTCCTGCTTGCAATACGATAATGGCAACGATGACGATTATCGTGCCATCATCAAAAACGATGTCATCGAAATCACCGCATCCGTCAAAGGCGAAAGAGAGTACAAAGGCGAACCGCAGACCGAATTGACCCGGGTGAAGGTCAACAAGGTTGTCAAGGAACACATCACGAAAGCATTACGCATCGCAAACCTCAAAAAGGAACAGATGGAATCCCTTGGTGAAGGTGACAGACTTTGGGAGATGCCTTACAGACAGTACAAGGAACACTATGCAGATTGTGAAACCCTTGCAGGTTCTTACCGGGAAATCGAACGAGGAAGGGATGCAGGTTCTTACATCACGATCATCCTTCGTGAAGGACGGCTGAAAGCATCTGGTGTCCGGGGCGAACATTTCAGTGGTTACCTCTGCGAAAACGAGATTGGTGAAAAAGTCACCTATCGTGCAGTAAGTGAAGAAAATGCGGTTAAACGAGCAACCAAAGAGTTCCCGGAACACACTTGGGAAGTAGTAAAGGTTTACAGGTATGAATCGTATTAAAGGGTGACACCAAGTCACCCTTCATGGTAAGATAAGGAGGATAAAATGAGCAACCGAGCATATTGGGTCAAGTACAAGTCGAACCACTACGAAGAAGAAAAGGGAATCGATGTACTTGCAAAGACGAAAGAAGATGCCTACTACAAAGCACTTGACAAGATTGAAGAAAAAGAAGGTCACATCCCCTACAGTGCATGGGTGTACAGTGCAACCTACCAAAACGGAAGACATCAAGTGTTCAAAGGCACAAACGAACAGAATCCATTCTAAAGGAGGAACATCATGAAATTAGTAACATTCTACAACAAACCGAAGAAAGTCATGCATGGCAGAGTGGCACACCTGCACAAAGACCAGAATGGTGTGGAAACCTTGACGGCAGATGTTATCGAAGTAAACAACTACGAACGCAAAGTCAAATTTGATTTTGACGGCAAACCCTACGAACGCAAGGTGAAACACATCAGCACATGGGTGGACGGATTCACCTTCATGGGCAAGACATGGGAAGCAGATGCATGGAAAGTAGAATTCAATTGGTAGGAGGGAACATGGCATACAGTAAAGCCGTCAACAAGGCAACCAAAAAATGGGTCAAGGCGAACAAAGACCGAATCACCTTCAACGCACCAAAGGGATTCAATCTTCGGCTGAAAGAATATGCTGAACTACAGGGAATGTCAAAACAGGCATTCATCATTGCAACTTTGGAAAAAGAAATGAATTGGAAATAAAACAACCTCACAAAATCGTCTGTATTGCATTTAAACGAACCCACATGATAAAATGGTCATGTGGGTTTTTAATTTGTCTGTATGGGCAAATTAAGTGCCTTAAAAGGGATTTAATATGGTTTGTGATTTGTCTATGGGCATAGACAAGGTGTAACACACATTAAGAACGAAAAACAATGGTCACATCAAGGTCAATGTCATGGATGTCAGCGAAATCTTTCCGTAAAATGATGACTTTTTGAATGTGCTGAAGAATGAATTGCCTTTTTTCTTCCGGGGTGATTACATGACGGACATCCTTCACGATTTGGTCGGTGGGGATGTCTTCTTTTTTTGTTGTCAATCTGTCCTGCAAAGATTGTTCCTGCTTTTTGAGTGCTTGAAGTTTTTGTGTGGATTCTTCGGCTGAAATCAAGTTGGCAGAAAACCATGACATGATTGCTTGTCTTTTTGTTTCGATGGTTGCCAATTGTTTCTTGATCGCATCGGTGTTGTCCTTCTGCTTTGGTTGATTCTGCTGAATGTACCTTTTCAGCATGGTTTCGTTCTTGCAAACCTTTTTGATGATTTCCCACACAATCCCATCGGTTGCTTCGATGCTTACAGAATGGTTGGTGCATGACTTGTCTTTCTGCGAAACCGCATTGCATTGGTAATAATAATACAGACCATATTTCATCGGCTCGTGGGCAGGTCGCATCTTCCTGCCACAACAACCGCAATAGATGACCCCGGACAGAAGTGCAAGATGTTTGGTTTCCCTTATTCGTTGTTGTTTGTTCCTTTTCAGCTTTTCTTGTGCCTGTTCAAACAGTTCCTTGCTGATGATCGCAGGACAGGTCATGGGAATCCATTCAGATGAATCTCGTTTGATGTATTCAAATTTGTTTGCAGAAATCTTTTTGTGGTATTCAGTATAGGCAAAGTATTCGCCTGTGTACATCTGCCTTTTTAGAAGTCGCATCATGCCGAAGTCAGACCATCGTTTTGCACCTTTGGGTGATGGGATTCCCTGTTCCTCTAACCAATCAATGATGTACCGATACCCACCCAAAGAGTGGACATATTTTTCAAAGCATTGACGGACGATTTCAGCCTGTTCTTGATTGATGACATAATTCTGACCATCCCATGAATACCCAAACACTTGATGATCTGAAATGGGCAGACCCTTGCGTAATTTTCCTCGCATCCCCCTTTGGAATCGGTCACGAATCTTCACTCTTTCGTATTTTGCGAAACTCCCACGAATTTCGAAGAACAACTGTCCTTCCGGGGTTCTGCTATATTCAGAATTAACATACACAACTTTGGAATTCTTTTCGAATTCTTCGGTCAGCAGAAGCAAGTGCATCGTATCCCTTGACAATCGGTCAATGTCATAGATGACGATGCAATCATGCAACTTTTGTGCAACCGCATCACGCAAATCATCCAAGGCAGGTCTTTCCAGATACGCACCAGAAAACCCACTGTCACGATAAACCTTGATGGATGTCGCACCCAATTCCAATGCCTTTTTCCTGCAAGCATTTTCCTGTTCTTCTATTGAATATCCGTGTTCTGCTTGTTGTTGTGTTGAAACCCTTGTGTAGATTGCTACATTCATTTCAGTAAATCCTTGTAATTGATATAATAATATTGACGGCTTGGATTTGTTGTCACATGGTGTCACCTCAAGCAAGGAGTGATCAACCTTGCTGACCACCCTACTTGCTCGGTAGGGTGGTTTTACTTTCAGTAAATGAAACAATAGGTTAAACTATATACATGGCAAATCCTCCAATTGCCATAATCACCCCTTTTAGTTGTACTCCTAATTTTATTGTTCTCCTTTTTTCGTTGTACTTTTTTCATACCTTCCTTGTAAAGACCCCATCACTTGACGAAGTGGTGGGGTTCTTTCTTTTTATGCGAACATTCGCCTTATTTCGATAACCTTGCCCACGATGTGAACAACTGTCTTGTCAATGCCTGTGAAGACCCTTGGTGGGAAAGATGGGTTTGCTGATTCAAGGATGATTGCATCGTTCTGAATATGCACCTTTTTCAATGTTCCTTCGTCACCATTGATGACCACGATGGCAAGTTCACCACTTTCAACTTGGTCTTGGATGCGAACAATGGCAACATCCCCATCGTGGATTCCTGCACCAATCATGGAATCGCCTTTGCATCTGAACGCACGAAGGTCTTCACCATGCTTCTTTTCCACATTAATAGTGCCACCATCTTCTTCGAAAGCAAGACCATTGACACCGCATTTTACTGTTGCGATGATGGGGATTTTCAGCATATCTTCCGGGAGTGGAATTTCATTTGTGTATGGATAGTCGGTTTCCATCTGAAGATAGGCAACACTGACACCCAAAAAGTTTGCCAATTTCGGCATATTTTTTGCAGGTGGCAATGCTCTGCCATTCTCATATGACCCAATTGCATTTCTTGTCACATCCATCAATTTGGCAAGTTCTTCCTGTGTCAGACCTTTTTCAATTCTTGCTTTTTTTATTCTGATACCCGGTGATTCTTTCATTTTGCATCACACCTCCCTGTGTGGATATTATACGATAAAAATATTATCTTTTAAACGGAAAAAATTTTTCCAATACCCATTGACAGGGAGATAATTTTTCCGTATAATGGTATAGGGAAATATTATTACCATAGGGAGGTGGTGAACATGGAAAAGATAAACCGCAACATCGCAAGGTATCGCAAGAAAGCAAAGATGTCGCAGGAAGACCTTGCCAAGCAGATGAAGGTGACGAGGGGCACGATTTCAGCTTGGGAGTTGGGCAGAGCAAATCCCCCGGTCAGCCGTCTGAAGTTGCTTGCGAAAAAATTGAATTGCACTGTTTTGGATTTAATTTGACCCAAAAGGGAAAGAATCTTGTCAGTAAAAAATGGTGGCAAAAATGAAGCTGAAGATTAAAATCGGCAAATACACCTGCCGATGTGAATACAAAATCGTGGGGTTGACGAACCAAACGAAGGAAGATTTCAACAGGTTACTTGCAAAGGAGGAATGCAAAAATGTTGAAAAAGGTTGAACTGAACCGGGAAGAAATCATCACCGCAATGGAGTTGTCATTGGCATTTATTCTCCCCATTTGGGGTGGGATGTACATCATAGCGAAAGTGTGGGGATGATGCTGAACCGCAAAGACATCCTGCTGATGGTAGGAACAGGGTTGATGATTGTGATCGCAACCGAATGTGTTGTGTACGCAATCACAGGTTATGGAATCTGGACAAGATAGGAGGAAGAACAATGAAAGAGTACAGATTAGTGAAGGTGAAAGATTACACAGTGTCTGCCTGTGCTGAATACAGTGTCTACTGTGCCGATGCAGAAGATGTGTTTGAAGCTGAAGAACAAGCCATCGAAATGGTGGAAACGGAACTGACCAAAAGGGATGTTGACGAATGCGATTCCTTCATCATC
>JAEIGA010003835.1_pt1 | contig 23381 bp, 17 predicted proteins | sample 9270691 | NCBI WGS metagenome assembly JAEIGA01 (sample SAMN17057246, study PRJNA624740) | gut metagenome | biome: biome; isolation source: fecal sample | host: Bos grunniens | place: China: Xizang | collected 2019 | reverse complement strand
TTTGCAGTATTTTGTATGGAGCGATATATCATTTCAGAAATCCGGGCCAGGCCATTGAGAAGGTAAAGAACAGAGTCGTTATCACCTTTTCTATAGTTTTCTTTGGAGCCCTGGTGATAATACGGCTTGCTCAGATTATAAATGCATAAGTGGAGTATTAAGTTCATGCCTCCTCTCAAAAGGTATATGAAATACGAGACTGTTTACAACAAGTGGTGGTGAAACATAACAGGAAATATGATCATGGAAGAGTCTAAATCAATCAGGGTACGCGCCACGTTGCGTGCGGCCGAAGCTGCGGTGCTGTTCTTGGGGGCTTTCGTAGAACTGCTGCTTTTAATAATTGACACGGAAATACATCCTGTTTTTGCTGTGCTTATAAGCGCTTGTATGGCGGCTCTATGCTTCTTTTCATGGCGTACGGCAAAATACTTTTCAAGCAAACTCGAAGAAGTGAAGGCCAATGATCTCATATTCGCTTTTGTCAAGCTGTCAATGTTAGTCGCAGTGATATTGTTTGCCGATCCGTTACGAGAGTTTCTGGCAGGTCTTGTCTGGATAACGTCTGCGCTTATAATCACCTGCATACTTCAGCTGGCCGGATTATGCGTGGGCTATTTTGCCGGCCAGAGTTCCAAGTGATTGAAAAGGATATATTTGAGTGTAATGGATTGTCCAGAAGTGTGTTGAGAGTACGCGGCGATGCTGATATTTGCCAATTATAAAAAAGTGATCGAGACGCTAAAGCATCTCGATCACTTTTTCCATTCTGGTACCGCGGGATCCTTTGATCAGGCAGGAGAAGCCTGCAAGCGGATGTTCGGACAGCCAGAGAGCCAGGTCTGCTGAGGTATCAAAAACCGATGCGCGAGTATCTGACAGCTGACCGACTGCTTTTCTGAACTCCTTTCCCACGAAGCAGACAGTCTCGAAGCCAGACTCAAGTGCAAGCGAGGCAACACGTATGTGCTCCCCTATTGAATCTTCACCCAGTTCCAGCATATCACCCAGGAGGGCAGCTTTATGATCGGCCTGGAGTGAAGCGAAATTCTTCAATGCCGCCTCCATACTTGTTGGATTGGCATTGTATGCATCTACAATGAGGGTGTTGAACTTTGTACGGACCATCTGCGAACGATTGTTCGACGGGACATAAGCGGCAATGGCAGCAGCAGCCTGGTCAAATGATACGCCGAACTGGGCACCGACCGCAATGGCAGCCATGACATTGTCAGCATTGTATGATCCTACGAGATTAGTCTCGACCAGCTTACCGGAAACCGAAATACGAAGGAAGGGCTGGTCCGGAGACGATGGAAGCACCGTTGCCTTCTGATATCCTAATCCATACGGAATAAGAAGCGAATATGGCCTTTCAGGATCACTCTGAAGATTTCTTTCTGACGCCATCTGGCAAAGGTGAGGATTATCTGCATTGATGAATACCTTGTCAGAAGTTCTGCGCAGATAATCATACAGCTCTCCCTTGGTCTTCTTCACACCTTCGAAGCTGCCGAATCCAAGCAGATGAGCCTTGCCGACATTGGTCACCAAACCGTAATTAGGAAGGGCTATATCTACAAGTTCCTTTATGTCTCCCGGATGACTCGCCCCCATCTCTACCACAGCAAGTTCTGTTTCAGAATTAATTTTTAAAAGTGTAAGCGGGACTCCGATACTGTTATTCAGGTTACCTTCTGTAGCGGTAACCTTATACTTTACCGACAGAACCTCACGGATAAGTTCCTTGGTGGTGGTCTTACCGTTGGTTCCAGTCAAAGCAATCACTGTCAATGGTTTACCATTAACGATTGTCATAGACCTATGCCATCTGGCAAGATCCTGAAGAGTCTTCAAAGTGTCATCTACCTTCACAAGGCGTGGATCTTCAAGGTCTCCTGCCGCAGAATCCTTATTTACCACAGCATAGGAAGCTCCAGCCTCGAGAGCCTTCATCGCATATTCATTACCATCGAAATTCTCGCCTTTGAGAGCAAAGAAAATTTCACCTCCCTTGAGGGAACGGGTATCTGTAGAAACGCCTGAGCATTCCTTGAACTTCTTATATATTCCTATTATCTCCATATTATCTGCCTGTGCTTCCGAATCCGCCTTCTCCCCTTAGAGTCTGATCAAGTACCTCGACCTCCTCCCAATCTACCTTCTCATATCTTGCCACCACCATCTGGGCAATCCTCTCACCGGGATTCACCACAAAAGGTTCGTTGGAAAGATTCACGAGAATGACCTTGATTTCGCCACGGTAGTCTGCATCGATTGTTCCAGGAGAATTCAGTACTGAAATTCCGTATTTGGCAGCAAGACCGCTACGAGGTCTCACCTGGGCCTCGGTACCGTCCGGAAGTGCGATGTAAAGGCCAGTCGGCACCATCGCTCTTTCGAGAGGATTCAATGTCAACGGTTCAGTGATGTTTGCCTTGAGATCCATTCCTGCTGACTTCTCGGTAGCATAGGCAGGTGTCGGATATGCTGATTTATTTACAATCTGTACTTTCATATATGACTGATTTGAGTATCACGCAAATTTACAACAAAAGGCACAGACCTGCAACTGCACCACCTGAAGTATTCGACCACTTAAGAGCAAACAGAAACAAGCCCGTGCCTGGCACGCGCCTTCCTGAGTTTTCCTGCTCATCATTAAAAGTGTCGAATTTCCGGTGGTGAAGACAGGAAGAAATATTGTATGTCGTTTTTTTCAAAACCTTGTCATGCAAATATAAGGAGATAATCTCAGAATACAATGAAAATCCGGGAATTTTACGCCAATGAATCAACTATCCTAGGCTTTGCAAACTCTGGCGCCACCCCAAAAACAACACAACTGATAATCAACACATTACAAGGACAGAAAAGAGAAAATGTCAAACTTTTGTTATTGATTTCCTGTCACCTTTATCCTAACTTTGATAAACATACACCATTAATTATTAACCAAAAAACAATTATCATTATGAAACGATTTTTTATCTTTGCAGCAATGCTGCTGTCGCTGACAATGAGTGCCTTTGTACTGCCTGACGAGCCACCTCTCATCCTGCCGGGAACTGAGGATTTTGTCACAACTCCGACCAATATGCACGATATTGACAGGAGTATCCCACGATGCATTTACACTTATATTCCTGAAAGGGGAACAATAGATTTCTACTGCGAGGGTATCGGGAATGCTGATTTTTATGTTGTCGATCAAAACGGATGCACCTTTGATTACGCCCGGTTGGACAGCAGCCTGACAAACAACATCAGTTTAAGACTGCCAGACGCAGCGGGAATCTATTACATTTATTTAAGATCAGAATCCCGTTACGGAGAAGCTATGATAATCATTGAATAAAAAGACGCAAGTCAGGTATGGTTCCACGAAAGTATTCGACCACTTGATGAGCAAGCCGTACCTGCCTTGCGTTCAATCTTTTAGAATTTCTAAGAATGAAGATGCCGGCGTTACTTCCGATCATTTTCCTGTCATTCGTGCTGTCCTGCTCATCCGGCACAAAGGAGAAGATCCCAACAGCTGATATTCTTGAACAGATCAGCATTATTGCAGACACTAAGCCAGACAGTGCCTTAGTGGCAATCAAGAAAATCAGGCACAATGATCTGGAAGGCAGGAAATGCATTGCAAAATACTCTCTTGTATACAGCAAGGTATTGGATAAAAACTACATAGACGTCACATCCGACAGTCTTATCGCACCGGCGCAGCAGTATTACGGGAGGAAAAGATCCGGGAAGGAAAGATCCGAGACTTATTACTACTCGGCCAGAATTCAGGAAAACATCGGTAACTACAGCAGAGCTATGGAGTTCCTGCATAAAGCTGAAGAAAGTCTCCCTGATGAAATCAGAGAGATGCACGGCCTGATATACTCAGCTAAAGCAAGGATTTACCATAATTCAGTCGAATATGAGTCTGCCGCAAGCAATTATCGAGAGGCTGCGAAAGCGTATGAGACTCTGAATAACCAGAACAGGTATTGGATCAATAAATTACGAGAAGCAGACTGCCATATCAAATGCGGCCTTCTCGAAGAAACTGAAAGGATAATAACTTCCATAGAGCCCGTTCTGGATTACCTGCCGGAAACGACAATAAACAAATATTATCAGGTAAAGACCACCTATCTGAAGAAGACAGGGAGCAATGAGATCGACAGCATCGTGAACCAGTACATAAGCCGCATACGGAACAAGCAGATCATAGACTGGATAATGATTGCGCAGATTATGGTCAGCAAGGGAGATGCCGACTCAGCATTGGAAGCATTGGAGATGCACAGGTCTCACAATTCCGCAAGTGCTGTTTATCATTATTACCTGGGAAAAGCCTGCGAGATGAAAGAAGACTGGAGCAACTCGACCAAGGCATACAAAGAATATATCAAGTCACATTCCTCTATAGGAGCCGGAATACTCTCTCAGGACACAAAATTTGTAGAGGAAAGGGAAATGCACCAGCAGATGCATGAGAAGGAGAAAAGTCGCAGAATAATTCTATCGTTGACCATAGCTGTAGCCCTGCTCGGACTTTCACTTGCTTCAGTTTGCATAGCCAATATCAGAAAACGATTAAGGATAGAGTTTCTTCGGAAAGAAAATCTCCAAAACCAGCTCGACGGCCTGATGCTGGAAAGAGAAGAGCTGGCAACACTTGAACAAAGAAACCGAGAGGGCAGAAAAATCATATCCGATAGGCTCCGCATCATAGACCAGTTCGTAATGAGCGATGCATTCAACGACAGTATATTCGAAGCCAAGGCATCGGAAAACCTTAAAGCAATCATAAGCGACAGGGCGGAATTCGTCAGACAAAACCGTCTTATTTTCAATCAGTCTGCCTCAAGATTCATCAATCACCTTACAGAAAAGGGGCTGACAGACATCGAAATCGACCATTGCTGCCTCTACGCCATCGGAATGAACGGCAAGATGGTAACCACCTTCACCAACGCAAAACGTCACTACCATATAGGCAGTGACGTCCGCAAAAAACTTGGATTAAGTACCCACGACACCAATATCAGCATCTACATCCGTAATCTTTACCAACAGATGCACAGCTGACAGGCAGCATGAAACTTAGTCAATATTAGGCTGTTCCCATACAATTGTCTCAGTGCAGTTGATGGTCTGGTTCTGGTCTCCTACTGAAAGTGCGAATTCACCTGCCTCAAGAGTCCATTTTCCATAATAGTTTACAAATGCAAGATCCTTTGCAGTAACTTCGAGCTCCACAGTCTTGGTCTCACCTGGAGCGAGGTCGATCTTCTCGAAGGCACGCAGACGGCGTACGTCAGGAGTAGAGCTTGCATAGATATCGCTTGAGAAGAGGAGAACGCTTTCCTTTCCTGCTACATTACCTGTATTTGTAACATCTACTGTCACCTTGAGTACATCGTCAGCCTTGAACTCCTTGTGCGATACTGTCATATTCGAATATGCGAACTTGGTATAGCTCAAACCGTGTCCGAACGGCCACTGAACGTCCATAACCGCATTGTAGTTATATACGCCTTCCATAGTACCCTGGTTCTCAGCCGGCTTATAATCGTATACAGCGAACTTGTTGGTATACTTAGGATAAGTGAAAGGAAGCTTGGCGCTGAAGTTAGCCTCACCTGCAAGAAGTGTAGCAAGAGCGTCTGCTCCGTAGTTACCAGGAAGAAGGATATCAACGATTGCTGTTGCAAGCGGCTCGATCTCACGGATGATTCTCGGACGTCCCTCGTTAAGGATAAGAACGATAGGTCTGCCTGTAGCAGCCAGAGCCTTCACAAGCTGGATCTGATTATCAGAAAGGTCCAGATCCTCATCATTACCAGGAGTCTCGCAGTATGTATTCTCACCGATGCATGCAACGATCACATCAGACTTGCGTGCTGCCGCAACAGCCTCCTTGATGCTTGTAGCCTCATCGAATTTCCAGTTACCGCTCATAAGGTCGTACTCTACACCAGGCACATAAGTAACATTCTCGAACTTGGCATCGAGGGCCTCGTAGATGGTATTGTACTTCTCTGTAAACTGAGGGATAGAAGCGCCCTCACCCTGCCATGTGTATGACCATCCGCCGTTAAGAGTTCTGATCGAATTGGCATTAGGACCAGTCACAAGAATGCGTACATTCTTCTGGAGAGGGAGGATACCGTTGTTCTTGAGAAGAACCTCAGATTCGAGAGCCGCCTCATAAGCGAGCTTTGCATGAGCCTCGCCGCCAAACTCAGGATAGTCCTCGAGCATTGTGTCAGGCTGGTCAAAGAGACCGAGACGGTACTTCAGACGGAGAACTCTGCGGGCAGCATCATCGATACGCTCCATTGAAACCTCACCTTCCTCAACGAGTTCCTTGAGGTCGATGGCGAACTGGCACTCATAAGGAACCATTGCCATGTCGATACCTGCATTGATCGCAAGTTTTACAGCCTCCTTCTTTGAAGAAGCCACGCGCTCGCGTGTGTAAAGGTTATTGATGTCAGCCCAATCTGTCACGATCATACCGTCCCAGTTCAGATCTTCCTTCACCCACTGTGTGAGGAGTTCTGTATTACAGTGGAACGGCATACCGTTATTGCTGGCTGAGTTCACCATGATACTGAGTGCACCAGCGTTCATCGCCTCCTTGAAAGGCTCGAAGTGTTTCTCTCTGAGCTCAGAAGCAGCGATTGAGGCAGGTGTACGGTCCTGACCTGTCACAGGCACACCATATCCCATGAAATGCTTTGCGCAGGCAGCGATATGATAAGGTCCCACGTGATTAGGATCCTCACCCTGCATACCTCTTACCTCAGCTACAGCCATCTGGGCATTCACATATGTATCCTCACCGAAGCTTTCCCACATACGAGGCCATTCAGGATTTCTTCCCAGGTCCATTGTAGGAGAGAAGGTCCATGGCACATTTGCCGCACGGCTTTCGTAAGCTGTCACCATACCCATATTGTAAGCGTGAGTACGGTTGAAAGAAGCCGCAAGGTTGATTTCCTGTGGGAAGAGAGTTCCTCCAAGCACATAGGAAGTACCGTGGATATGGTCGAGACCATAAAGAGTCGGTGTACCGGTCGCCTCGAGGGTGATACGGTTGATTTCCTGAACGAACTTGTCATATCCTTCAGGAGTCTGTGCGATTCCGCCCGGAGTGTTAAGGATAGAGCCTACTTTGTAAGTCCTGATGATAGAATCACCTGCTGGAGTGATTTCAAGACCGTTTGCAATGGCTGTGGAAGTAATCTGGGTCATCTGACCGATCTTTTCCTCAAGAGTCATCTCCTTGAGAAGTTTCTCCACCTTCGCCTCGATATCCTTGTCCTGAGGAATCGCAGGGGCTACCTTAGGCGTAGTGTTGCAGGCAGTCAGAGCGACGAGAGCCGCCGTCAAAGCAATAAATCTGTTCTTTTTCATAATTATTTAGTATGTAAGTTAGTTTCTCGATGCAAGCAGAAGCTCACCAAGCTCCTTTATGTCGCGGCAGATAAGGTCAGGCGGGAAGAATTCCGGTGCCGGATTGGTACGGGCATCCTCTGCCACTGCCTCAGCAGTTTCCAAAGTGGTTTCTCCCGAAAGTACCAGCACTCCGAATGCGCCGGCATTATGGGCCATAGCTGTATCAGTATAGATTCTGTCACCCACCATAGCTATCTCCTCAGGCTTCAGTCCATGACGTTCCAATATGCCTTTGAGCATATTCGGATCCGGTTTTCCGAGGGTGATGTCAGGCTTGCGGCCGGTGGCATGCTCGATACACTTGCAGATGGAACCGCAGTCCACAAGTACTGTTCTCTGATCTGTCGGGCAGACACGGTCCGGATTGGTGGCAATATATGGAATACCCTGCGAAGCCCACCATGAAGCGCGGCAAAGCCTTGAATATTCCAATGTCATATCGAATGCCGCAACAAGCACGTCAGGCACATCGTCAGGATCATCCGCACAGCTTTCGAAACCGGCTTTCTCGAACTGGGAGATCATGCTTGGAGTTCCCAGAAGGAAAAGACGCTTTGCAGAAGGATAATGCGCCTTGATGTAATCGATTGCAGCCAAAGATGTTGTGTACATGTTATCTTCATCTGCCTCGATTCCAAGTCCTTCCAGTTTCTTCAGATAGTCAGCTACAGACTTTGACGGATTGTTGGTAAGGAAGGAGTATCCGATCCCGTTTGCCTTCATTTCAGCAAGAAAATCGATGGTGAACGGAAAAAGGGTGGTACCCATATAAATCGTTCCATCCATATCGAGGGCCAGATGGCGGATCTTTGAAAGCTTCTCCTTCAGCTCCGGAGAAAGGTTCTGGTTATGGTTTGGTTTCATATACTGCTATAATTCAAACATTTGCGAAGGATATTGTCTTGGAAGGCAACGGAGGGATATTGTTCCCTTCTCCACCCCCATCTCACGAAGAGCTTCAGCCGCGCTCCTGTAAGCAAGATCGTGCGTATTGTTATTCTCGCTCAGGTGGCACAGAAATATATTCCTCAGACCCGGATGCCAGAATCTCTTGATAGCACTTGCACATTCGTCATTGCTCAGATGGCCGCAGCCCTGGACAATGCGCATCTTAAGTTCATACGTATATGGCCCGCTCATCAGCATATCCATATCGTAATTCGACTCCACTACGACCGTATCAGCCTGACGGGCGAATTCCACCGCCTCATCAGTCATACGACCTATATCGGTCATTATCACGAACATGCGATTATCCACCACAATAGCATAACCCACTGTCTGGGTCGCATCGTGCGGAACGATGAAATAACGGACCTTCATACCCGCAACTTCATTCCACTCCCCTTCACTCAGGATTTTCCTGCACGGCCCGATTGTAGGAGCCGTAAAGGTATGACGGGCAAGTGCGTTATGGATGGCCTCAGCCGTGTATACCGGCTTGCTCAGACGCTTGCAGAAAGACCCCAGATGACGGATATGGTCCAGATGGTCATGCGTCACCAGCACAGCCGAAAAGGAATCCGTCGTAAGATTATATTCCTGGAGCGCCTTCTTGAGACGACGAAGACTCACGCCTGCATCGATCAGAATGCCACCATTCTCAGTTCCAAGATAATAGCAGTTGCCACAGCTTCCGCTTGAAAGACTCATGAATTTCACCATCAGTTCCAACCCTCCAATACTTTATCGAGCAAGGCCTCAAGGTCGGTTCCCGGTTCATAATATACAGCCGGAAGGCCAGCCTTCACCGATCCTTCCACGTTTTTCTGCGAATCATCAATAAAGAGCATATCTTCCGGAGCACCTCCGATATCCTCCATCACAGCCTTGTAGAAGGCCTCCGAAGGCTTGAGTGCCTTCATTTCGAATGAAAAATAACATTTCTTGAAAAGTTCCTCAAGCGTAGCTCCTGCCTGAGCGAAGAGCTGCCTCGAACGCGGAAGACATATAGCATTATTGTTGCTCAGCATATACAGATCGTAGTCCGCGGCCAGCCTCTTCAAAAATGCGATCTTATAAGGCTCGATACCGGTCAATATATGCCACATTGCCCTGTCCACATCTTCTGCCGGAGAACCGGGGCGGGATTCAGACAGTACGATCTGTCGGAACTCCTCGGCTGTAAGCTTGCCCTCTTCCAGGTCTCCATATATTCCTTTCTGGTGACATGGATCTATGATTTCATCAATCCTGTCATATCCCAGATACTCCTTGAAGGCTCTCTTGCAGTCCTCTATATCCAGGTCCACAAGTACTCCTCCCATATCGAAAATCAATGCTTTCCTATTCATTTTCCTCCTCACAATATTTCTTGATCACGCCATAGGCATCCTGTATTCCCAGCTCACCGGCACGCGACAGGTCGATACAGCCTTTCTCCTTATCCTTCAAATAGATAAGAACCAATCCCCTGTTAAAATACGCATCTCCCATATATGGATACAGTTCTATGGCTTTGGTATAGTTTTCAATTGAATTTACATGTTCCGACGACAGGCAATAAAGATTGCCCAGATTATAATAGACATACGGAAGATCCGGAACTATCTCCGCAGCCCTCTTCATGTCCTCGATGGCATCAGTGTAATCGTATTGGCGTATCACCTGATCCTTCACCCTGGCCCTTGTATTTCCGGAATCATCCATTGAAAGGACCTGCACATTACTCTCGATGGACGATATGAAATCGATCATCTCAGCCCTGAGCACGCCACGGTTCATGTGATAGAATGCCGAGTACAATGCATTGAATCCGGTAGCCTCGTCTTCGGTCTTCTCAATGGCCTCACCATAATAATTCAGCGAAGAATTGAACTGCTTGCCATCATAGTCATACAATGCCCTGAGGAAAAGCATTTCTGCCGAAGGATTTCCTTCCCACGCCACAGTCTCCACCGAAGCAAGCTCCGACGCTGTAAGCTGTTCATGCGCATTGAGCACCTTCACTCCGACCGGAAGAGCGGCCTCGAAACGTGCAATGAGAGGATTTTCGTAACCACGGTTCAGAGCATAGACAGTATTGTCCTTTTCTCCTGTGAGAACAAATTTATACAACGACCTCAGGCGGATGTCGATATCACGATGCTGGAGAAGCTCATCATTGAAGTCCTTCTTGGCGAACTCGGCATCAAGCGAGATGAGAGAGCTGTATTTCTTGGTCGTATCCGCGAAAGATCCTGCATCGGTCACATTCTTCGCCCTATACTCCGCCACCTTCCTCTGGGCTATATCGTAGTCCTTCTTGGCTTCTCTGTTGCGTCCCAGAAGATTCTTCACATAAGAGCGGTTCATATAAGCCTTTGCAAAATCCGGATACAGTTCGATAGCCCTGTCATAGTCCTCCAGGGCATTCTGATATTGTCCAAGCTCAATGAAGATAGATGCTCTGTTGAAAATGGCAAGGACATTGTCCGGATTGATATTCAGTACTCTGTCCATATCATCCAGGGCATCCTCATATGCTCCGAGCTGAGCATGGATAAGGCCTCGGTTATAAAGAGTCAGAGCATTGCCGGGTTCGTCCTGAAGCACTCTGTTCAAGTCATTCATCGCCTCCTTGTAGCGTTCCTGCTCATAAAGCATTATGGCTCTGTTGAAGTATGCGAACGTATTGGCCGTATCCAGTTCGATGGCCCTGTCCATATCAGTCATGGCGAGGTCATACCTTTTCTGAGCGGCATACAGACGTCCTCTGCGGACATATCCCTCAGGGTCGAAACGGTCCAGTTTGATCGCCTTGTTATAATCCTGGACAGCCTTCAGAGTATCTCCAAGGAAAAGCCAGCTGGCTCCTCTGTTCAGATATGCCGAGGGATCCTTAGGCTCCTGTCTGATATATTTGTCGAAATCTCCTATGGCATTGTCGAACTGCTGGGCCAGGAAGTATGTTACTCCACGGCTGAAATACAGGCCTACATAGCCGGGACGCAGATCGATGGCCTGCTGAAGATCCGTCAAGGCCTGTTCATAGTTTCCGAAACGGCTTTCCGTGATGCCTCTGTAATGCCATCCTGAAGTGAAGACCGGGTTCAGCCTTACCGAGCGGTCGAAATCGCGTTTGGCTCCGCGGAGGTCACCGAGATTGTATTTCGCGATTCCTCTGAAGAAATATGTATAGTAATCTGTCGTATCCAGACGGGAGAGCACATTGAAATTTTCTATGGCCAGGGCATACTTCCCGTCTGCAAGCGCCTGCCTTCCACGCATAAAGAATACATCTTTGTCGTATTGGGCGGAAGCCTCACGTCCTCCGGCAAGCAGGAGGATGAATATTACGGCAAGACACTTTAACACTTTATGCATATGGACAAAAAATTTTCCGTTGTTATTGTTTTTTCCTAATTTTGGCGGGCAATTTACAAATATAGTCATTTATTGCACGGATGCAGACAAAAAACATCAAAAAATACATATCAGCAGTCATTTTATCGGCAATCCTTCTTCTTTCGGGTCTTGAAACAAAGGCGCAGAACAGCAGGTTGACGATGCACAAACCGGCAAGAAACCTTGTCACACAGGAGAGGATAGAGCGCGAAACAGCCTTCCTGGCCGACTCTATCTGTCAGGGAAGGGCTACAGGTACCAGAGGAAGCGTAGAGGCAGCATTCTGGATTGCAGACAAATTCAAGGCTGCCGGACTGCTTAAGCTCGGAGAAGGATGGGGACAATCCCTGACAACCGAAAACGGCACCATCGGCCATAATATCATCGGGCTTCTGCCCGGATCGGCCAAGGTTCACCCTGACAGATACATCATCGTAGGAGCCCATTACGACCACCTTGGCATGGCAGGTAAAAGGCTTTATCCCGGCGCTGACGCCAATGCATCAGGAGTCGTAGCCATGACCTCAGTGGCAGAGATGCTTTCCATGACCCGGTCGATAGGCCGTTCATACAACTGCAACATAATTTTCGCGGCTTTCGACGCCAAGGAAATGAACATGGAGGGATCGAAAAGACTTTGGGAGGCTATCGCAGCCGGAGAATTGACCGACCCGGTCAGCGGAAATCCGATAACAAGGAACAAGATTGTCTTCATGGTCAATATCGACCAGATCGGAAGCAGTCTGGCGCCTCTGAACAAGGGCAGGGAGGATTACATGATAATGCTCGGCAATCCTAACCTCAAGAGATCATACAATGACATGCTGAAGGTCTGCAACGACTCATATGACATCGGTCTCGACCTTGGATTCACATATTACGGAAGCGACAACTTCACGAAACTGTTCTACAGACTTTCAGACCAGAATGTATTTGCCGAGCACAGGATACCTGCATTCATGTTCACATCCGGCATCACGATGAACACCAACAAATCCCGCGACACGGTAGCGAACCTCAACATCGAAGTCTTGCAGAAAAGAATCTATCTCATCTATCACTGGCTGGAGAAAATGCTTTAAATTCAGATATTATTGCTATATTTGTGATTTGCGCGCACATGCATAATGCGCGAGATTACAAAACAGCTGAAAATGAAAGCATTCTGGAAAGTCCTCAAGCGGTTTGCCGCTCCATATAAGAAATATCTGGCAGGATCTGTGATTCTGAACCTGTTCTCGGCGGTGTTCAACATATTCTCATTCGCCCTGCTCATCCCCATCCTGAACATCCTCTTCAAGATGGACACCAATGTCTATGAGTTCATCCCTTGGAACGGAATGCCGGACAAGGAGACATTGATGAACAATTTCTACTGGTATGTCAGCCAGCTGATCGACAAATGGGGAGGTTCGACCACCCTCCTGCTTCTCGGAGTAATCTTCGGACTGATGACCCTGCTCAAGACAAGCTGCTACTTCGCTTCCTCCGCCGTCATGGTGCCTCTGAGAACCGGCATTGTAAGAGATATAAGGACAATGGTCTACAACAAGCTCCTGAGCCTTCCTATGGGATTTTTCTCAAGGCAGAAAAAGGGAGACATCATTGCCAGGATGAGCGGTGACGTAACTGAAATCGAGGTATCCATCATCAGTTCGCTGGATATGCTCATAAAGAATCCTATCCTCATCATCTGCTATTTTTCAGCCCTGATATATCTCAGCTGGGAGCTCACCTTGTTCACAATAACCGTAGTTCCGGTAATGGCATGGGGAATGAGCGCCATCGGAAAGAAGCTTAAAAGACAGTCACTGGAGGCTCAGAGCAAATGGAGCGAAACAATGGCCCAGCTCGACGAGACCCTCGGAGGTCTCCGCGTGATCAAGGCATTCATCGCTGAAGACAAGATGAAGGACAGATTCGCAGCCACAGCAGACGAATACCGCAAGGCATCAGCGAAAGTAGCTGTGAGACAGGCGTCTGCACACCCGGTAAGTGAGTTGCTGGGTTCGATAATGATCATGATTGTCCTTTGGTTCGGAGGTACTCTGATCCTCAGCGACAAGGCCCCGATCGATGCTCCGACCTTCATATTCTACATGACTATCCTTTACAGCGTCCTGGCCCCTCTGAAGGAATTCTCGCGAGCAAGCTACAATATCCCTAAGGGACTGGCCTCAATGGAAAGGGTGGACACAATAATGAACGCCGAGAACGACATCAAGGAACCGGCATCACCTCAGGCTCTTGAAGGATTCAATGACTGCATCCGTTTCGAAGGAGTTTCATTCAGCTATGAAGAAGGCAAGGAAATCCTCCACAATATCGACATAACTATACCAAAGGGCAAGACAGTAGCCCTGGTCGGACAGTCCGGATCCGGAAAATCCACATTGGTGGACCTTATCCCAAGGTATTATGATGTCTGTCAAGGCAGGATCACCATGGACGGAACAGACATCAGGGACTTCCGCGTCAAAGATTTGAGAAGCCTTATCGGAAATGTGAATCAGGAGGCCATTCTGTTCAATGACACCATATTCAACAACATAGCTTTCGGAGTGGAAGGAGCGACAATGGAGCAGGTAGTCGAAGCGGCAAAGATAGCCAATGCCCATGACTTCATCATGGAAAAGGAAGAAGGCTACCAGACCAACATAGGTGATCGCGGAAGCAAGCTTTCCGGAGGTCAGAGGCAGAGGATAAGCATTGCCCGCGCCATTCTGAAGAATCCTCCGGTACTCATTCTCGATGAGGCTACATCGGCTCTCGACACCGAGTCCGAGAAGATTGTCCAGGAAGCTCTCGACAGACTTACATCTTCCAGGACCACCATCGCCATCGCGCATCGCCTGTCCACCATCAGGAATGCCGACGAAATCTGCGTTATGCATGAGGGAAGGATAGTCGAAAGAGGAAAGCATGAGGAGCTCATCGCCAAGGATGGCTATTACAGGAAACTGAATGACATGCAGGCACTCTGATGAAACTGAAGAAGAGATATATATGGGCCTTTGTCCTCTGCTGCTATTTTGCAGTGGTATTGACCTTATGCCTTGTCAAGCCACAGCAGATTCCGGCTCTGGACAGAACGATACTGGGGATTCCCGCCGATAAAGTCGCACATTTCCTCATGTTCCTCCCGTATCCCGCTATAGCCTACATCGCATTCAGGCCGTCAGAAGGGAGTAAATGGAGACATCTTCTGGTTCTTATCGGCGTATTTGCAACAGGAACAGCACTGGCAATGGGTACAGAACAGCTTCAGGGACTTTCGGACTACAGAAGCTACGAGATTGCAGATTTTTATGCAGATGTCTTTGGCATGGAATGTTCCGCACTGCTGACCGCCCTATACATTATTTTCAAAAAAGACAAAACCGACCTATGCGAAAATTCATAATCACCATATCTGCATTTTTTTCACTCTGCTCAGCTTCATTCGCGCAGAGTGCCATCATAAAAGATTTCCAGCCAGTCTGTGATTCCCTCGACGTCATGCTCAAGAAGAACAGAGACGTAAAAGGTCAGCTCAGAATTAAGTCAATAATGAAACGTGGAAATGTCCTTGACTTTTATTTCACAGAGTCCTTGGGCGATTTCCCTTGGAGAGAGGGTGAGCCGGCCTGGTTCAGGAAAGAGTTGAAAAAGCGTTTTCCTGAAAAATACAAAAGCTATAGTCTGGGAGTAGTGCACAGCAAGAACATCTCACTGGACAGACTGGTAACGGCTGAACTGGGATTTGACGGACAGCCCACAGCATTGAAGGATCCGGCAAAGCAGCCTTCAGGGAGAAAGCTCCTTGTGACTGAAGTCGGACGGGATAACTATCCAGAAGGATTGAGTGGCAAGAACATAGCGGTATGGCAAAGCCACGGAAGATACTTCGACGAGGGAGCAGAGAGATGGATATGGCAGCGCCCTTGCCTGTTCCAGACAGTGGAAGACATGTTCACCCAGAGCTTCGTACTCCCCTATCTCGTTCCGATGCTTGAAAATGCCGGGGCATATGTAATGTTGCCACGCGAAAGAGATGTCCAAAGAAACGAGGTCATAGCTGACTTCGATGTTATCGATCAGGCTTACGGAAATGCATCATATAAGGAGAGCGGAAAGTGGACAGATGCAGGAGCAGGGTTTGCAGCCCTCAAACCTGTATATACAGGATTGGAGAATCCTTTCACGACAGGATCGGCACGAAAATGCGGCTGCGTCATGGAAGGAAACAAGGCAGAAGCCACCGTCATCTGGCGTCCCGAGATACCGGAAAGAGGAGAATACGCTGTCTATATATCATACAAGTCACTTCCTGAGAGCACGACAAACGCTCACTACACCGTGCACCACCTGGGCGGCAGGAACGAATTCATTGTCAACCAGAAGATCGGAGGCGGAACATGGATCTACCTCGGCACATTTGAGTTCGGCAAAGGTGACCATGGGTATGTAAGCCTCACTAATGTGACCCCTTCCGGATATGAGCACGACAAGCGCAGCGTTGTTACTGCAGACGCAGTCCGTTTCGGAGGCGGTATGGGAAATATTGCAAGGAAACGCAGGAATTCTGAGGAAGATGCGGTCACCTCAGGTATGCCGCGATCGGCAGAAGGCGCGAGATACTGGCTGCAATGGGCGGGAGTGCCATCTGATATATTCAGTCCGAACGAGCAGAAAAGCGATTATAAGGACGACTACATGTCCAGAGGAGACTGGGTGGAATGGATAAGCAGAGGTTCCGACATGAACCCGTCAAAGAAGCCTGGCAAAGGTATTCCCGTGGATCTCTCGTTAGGATTCCATTCCGATGCCGGCATAACCCCTAATGACTCTATCGTAGGTACGCTGGCCATCTACACATTAAGGTCCGAAGGATCGGAAAAACTTCCCGGCGGTGAAAGCAGGATGACAAGCAGAGAGTTTGCCGACCTGGTTCAGAGTCAGATAGTCAATGACATACAGGCTTCAGGAAATCCACAATGGAGCAGAAGGTGCGTATGGGACAGATCCTACAGAGAATCACGCACGCCATCCAGCCCGTCAATGCTTCTGGAACTTCTTTCCCACCAGAACTTCGCAGACATGAAATACGGACTCGATCCGGCATTCAGATTTACTGTCAGCCGTGCTATATATAAAGGTATGCTCAAATACATGAGCAACCGATACGGAACCCCATATGCAGTGCAGCCTCTTCCGGTCAGTGATATGGGAGTCACATTCGCAAGCAAAGGCAAGGTCGTGATAAGCTGGAAAGAGACAGTCGATCCTATAGAACCCACAGCCGATGCCACCGGCTTCATTCTTTACACAAGGGTGGATGACGGAGGATTCGACACCGGAAAAAAGATCAATGCAGTACGTGGAAAGGATGGAAAATATCTTGCGGAAGTGGATATCAAGCCTGGAAAGATCTACAGTTTCCGCATTGGTGCGTACAATGCCGGAGGCGAATCATTCGCTTCGGAGACTCTCAGCATAGGTCTGCCTGCCAAAGGCACATCAGAGAGAAAAGTCTTGATTGTAAACAACTTCGACAGAATCAGCGGTCCGGCTTTCACCGACACCCCTGAGTATGCTGGATTCCTCAACGATCTGGACAGCGGAGTACCGCATATCAGGGACATCGCTTACATCGGACAGATGTATCAGCTCAGACGAGATGCGGAATATGTGTCGAACGACAATCCGGGTTTCGGAGCCTCATATGACGATTACGCAGGAAAGATTGTAGCAGGAAACACGTTCGACTATCCTTATATCCATGGCAAGGCGATAATGAAAGCGGGATATGCATTCTTCTCCTGCAGCAATGAAGCATTTGTCAGCGACACGACTTTCAGAAAAGCGGCATGGGCCACTGACCTTGTCTGCGGAAAACAGGTTACCACTGTCACAGGCAGCAATAAGGAAGAGAAATTCACTGTATTCAGCCTTGAGATGCAGAACGTGCTCCGGGAATATGCTGCGGAAGGCGGACATATCCTCACAAGCGGAGCTTATATTGCTACAGACATCTGGGATCAGGTATACCCCGTGCAGACCGACAAGGCGTTCAGGGACCAATCGATAGCATTCGCACGTGAAGTTCTTGGTTATAAATGGGTGAGGAATCACGGAAGCAAGCTGGGAACAGTCAGATATGTCAAGAGCACAAGATTCGACAGCCGCAAAGGAAAGGCTTTCGGCTTCCATAATCAGATAAACGAGAAATGTTACTGCGTGGAGAATCCGGACGGAATAACTCCGGTTTCAGCAAAGACAGGCAGTACCTTCATGCGTTATACTGATACCGACATTTCAGCAGCCGTATGCTACGAGGGCAAAGGCTACCGGGCGGTAAGCATAGGCTTCCCCATCGAGACCCTCAAGGAAGAAAAGAATATTGACAATATAATTAATACAACCTTAGAATTTTTCAGCAAATGACCGCAAGAGAAGCAGAGATCATTGAACTGATCCGCAAAGAAGTCAAGCCGGCACTCGGATGCACAGAGCCGATCGCCGTGGCACTTGCCGTTGCAAAGGCAATGGAGATCATTGAAGAGAAATATGCACTTGGAAGCGCCTGGAGGATGGGCAAGGACTACGGCCTCAGAGTAGAAGTCAGCGGCAATATCCTCAAGAACGGTATGGGTGTAGGTATTCCGGGGACCGGAATGGTCGGTCTTCACATCGCCGCCGCTCTTGGCGCTGTATGCGGAAGATCGGAATACGGTCTGGAGGTGCTTAACGACCTGGACGAGGCTTCTATCGCTCACGCAAAGGAACTTGTCGAGGATAAGTCAGTTACAATCGGACTGGCTGAGACCGCACTAAAACTTTATGTAAAGGCATACGTTGATTACAATGGGCACTGCGCATCAGCTGTCATAGAAAATGACCACGACAACATCGTGGAAACCAGCCTTGACGGTACAGTATTGACCTCATCACGCAGGGATACAGGTGCGGAATGTCCGGATCAGAAGACAACTCTCGACTATCACCTTACAGTAAAGGAAATTGTAGATTTCGCGTCGACAGTAGCATATGAAGATATTGCATTCATACTTGAATCACGCACATTGAACCTTGCGCTTGCAAAGGAGGGTCTCTCAGGAAAATACGGTCTGAAAGTAGGTTACGCCATCAATCTTGATGACAACCGCGAAGTATTCGGAGGTGACTTCCTCTGCTATGCGATGTCTCTCACCGCCGCAGCATCAGATGCACGAATGGCAGGCTGTACCCTTGCCGCAATGAGCAACTCCGGAAGCGGAAATCAGGGTATCACAGTGACAATGCCGGTGATCGCATACTCCATCAGATATGGTACAGATGACGAGAAGCTTGCAAGAGCACTGGTACTGAGCCATCTTGTAGCAATTCACATCAAAGGATATCTTGGAAAGCTTTCCGCACTTTGCGGCTGCGTGATAGCATCTACAGGATCTGCCTGCGGACTTGTATACCTGCGAGGCGGAGACTACGGTCAGATATGCGCTGCCATCAAGAATATGATAGGAAACATCACGGGAATGGTCTGCGACGGAGCCAAGGTAGGCTGCGCGATGAAAGTGGCTTCCGGCGTATCCAGCGCCCTTCAGTCTGCTGTTCTTGCACGTGAAGGGATATGCATCTCAGCACACGACGGAATCATCGAAAACGACATTGAAAAGACTATCCGCAATCTCGGACAGATCGGTTCCGTAGGAATGCAGCATACTGACAATATGATCCTCGACATAATGGTCTGCAAATAGTCTTCTTATAAAGTCCAGGACAGCCAGTCAAGCGCCCCCTTTGTGATTTCGTGACGTATGAATTGACATATCGACTTAGATGGGAATCAGCGTAGCTGAATTTCGTGTTTTTTTCGACTAGTTAACAAAAATAATTTCATATCTTTGCCATAGTTTTTAAAACCTTTTAAAATATGAGTAAATTCACCTTGCCAAAAGACGGAGGACTTATCGAGGCCGGACTTCCTATCGGAATCAAGCATAGCTACGAAAGAATACCCGCTCATATCTTTGAAGATGAGGCGGCTGCAAGCGAAAGACTTGCTGAAAAAATCGCAGAGGCGATAAACAAATGCGACGGCATATATCGACTCGGCCTCAGTACAGGTTCATCACCGGTTCCTCTCTACAAGTCTCTGGTCAGACTTCACAAGGAAGGAAAGGTTTCATTCAGAAATGTGGAGATTTTCTGCATTGACGAGTATTATCCTGCACCGGCAGACAATCAGAGCCGCAACCGCAGACTGTACGCCGAACTTCTGGCTCACATAGACATCAAGCCTGAAAACGTACATATACCGAAGCTTACCGAAATACTGGACACTGAGGTTGTAGCTGCTTTCTGCGCCGATTTCGACGCCAAGGCCAAAGGGCTTGACCTTCTTGTCATGGGAACAGGACAGCAAGGCCAGATCGGTTTCAATGAGGCCGGCGCATCAGACAAGAGCAGAACAAGAACTGTCCTTCTGCCATATGCTTCAAGAAAGAGAGAATCAAAGAACTTCGCCAACATAGCAGAGACTCCAGACAAGGCCATAGCAATGGGCATCTCCACCATGCTCTCTGCAAAAAAGATATATCTTATCGGCTGGGGTGAGGACAAGGCTCAGATCGTAAAGCAGTTCACTGAGGATCCTATTGACCCTATGTGTCCTGTTTCATTCCTTCAGAGACACGAAAACATTTCATCATATATTGACGAAAATGCTGCGAGCCTGCTTATCAGAAACGTGGCTCCTTGGCTTGTTGGCCCTTGCGAATGGACTCCTAAATTCATAAGAAAGGCTGTGGTATGGCTCTGCGAGCAGGTGCACAAACCGATCCTGAAGCTTACCCAGGGAGACTATCTCAAGCATGGTCTGGGAGAACTTCTGGAACAGCATGGTCCATATGCTCAGATCAACATAAAGGTATTCAATGACCTGCAGCATACAATTTCAGGATGGCCGGGCGGAAAGCCTGATGCGGACGACAGCACAAGACCGGTACCGTCAGCTCCATACCCTAAGAAAGTCGTTATATTCTCGCCACATCCTGACGATGATGTGATATCGATGGGCGGTACCTTCATCCGTCTGGTCGAGCAAGGACACGATGTACACGTAGCATACGAGACATCTGGCAACGTTGCCGTACATGACGACGTAGTACTCCAGCATATGGATGCGGCTCGCGAACTCGGATTCGGTGACCGATTTGACGAAGTTAAGGAAATCATTGCATCAAAGAAGCCGGGACAGCCTGAACCAAGAGCACTGCTGAACCTCAAGGGAGCCATAAGACGTGCAGAGGCCAAGAGTGCAGTACGCTCATTCGGTCTCAACGACCAGACTAACTGTCACTTCCTGAACCTTCCGTTCTACGAGACAGGCGGAATCAAAAAGGGAGAACGCACACAGGCTGACATCGACATCATCATAGAACTTCTCCAGAAGGTTCAGCCACACCAGATCTATCTTGCAGGTGACCTCGCGGACCCTCACGGCACACATCGTGTATGTACCGAAGCTGTGCTTGAAGCCATCAATCAGCTCAAGGGAGAGGCATGGCTCGAAGAATGCCACGTATGGCTCTACAGAGGAGCTTGGATGGAATGGGAGCTCGGAAAGGTGGACATGGCAGTTCCGCTCAGTCCGGACGAAGTGATCAAGAAGCGTCACGCCATCTACCGCCATCTTTCCCAGAAGGATATCGTGCCGTTCCCGGGTGAGGACCCACGCGAATTCTGGCAGAGAGCAGAAGAGAGGACACAGAATACCGCACGCCTTTACGACGAGCTCGGAATGGCTGAGTACCAGGCAATCGAGGTGTTTGTAAAATTATTTTAACCCCTGTGGTCTCAAGCAAAGGAACTAAAGAATTATAAGAATATGAGAGTAATCATCAATGAAAACAGCGCGAAGGGCTCAGTTTGGGCTGCACGTTATATCGTCTCGCGCATCAAGGCAAAGGCGGCCGTGACCGACAAGCCTTTCGTACTCGGACTCCCTACCGGAGGTACTCCTGTGGCAACATACCAGGAGCTTATCAGAATGTACAAGGCCGGAGAGGTATCCTTCAAGAATGTAATCACCTTCAACATGGACGAGTATGTAGGACTCCCGGAGGAGCATCCTGAAAGCTATCACTCGTTTATGGCAAGAAACTTCTTCGACCATGTGGATGTACCGAAGGAGAATATCAACATCCTCAACGGAAATGCGGAAGACCTCGCTGCAGAGTGTGCTGCATACGAAGAGAAGATTGCAGCAGCCGGCGGAATCGACCTCTTCATGGGAGGCGTCGGCGAAGACGGTCACCTTGCATTCAACGAGCCATATTCTTCTCTTGTGTCACGCACTAGAGTAAAGAGTCTGACCTACGATACAATCCTTGTGAATTCACGTTTCTTCGACGGAGATCTCAGCAAGGTTCCTACTACAGCTCTTACAGTAGGCGTCGGCACAGTAATGGACGCAAAGGAAGTACTCGTACTCGCCTTTGGTCACAAGAAGGCCAATGCACTCAAGGCTGCCATCGAGGGAGCATATTCTCAGGCATGCACTCTGTCTGCTCTTCAGGCACATCCTCACGGAATCATCGTTGCAGATGAGCTTGCAGTAGGAGAATTGAAGGTAAATACATACAGATACTTCAAGGACATCGAGAAGAACAACCTCTAAAGATTTCCCTTCCACCTATAATCCCGTACCAGTCACACGGCTGATACGGGATTTCATTTGTTATGAGGGTAATTTTTGATTAAGTTTACGAGATTATTTTTACTTTAAAAGCGCTATGACAAAAACCAAGATTTTCTTTATTCACCTGATGCTTCTGATCTCAGCATCAATTTTCGCGCAATCTCCGAGGAATATTGCATACCAGGAAGATTGCGTACGTTTCACGGTAATTACCGACGGAGTGATCCGCCTGGAATGGCAGCCGGAAGGCCGTTTCACCGACTTACCTTCATTCGTAGCTTCAGAAAGAGACTATCCTGCTGCAGACTACAAGATCAAGAAAAGCGGCAGGAAGGTCAGGATCGAAACCTCGAAGATGATCGTTGAATACAAGACAGGAACAGGCAAATTCGATGCATCCAATCTCACAATCAAGGCCAGAGATGGATTTTTCACCTGGAAGCCGGGAATGGAGCAGAAGGAAAACCTCAAGGGAACATTCAGAACTTTGGACGGACTGGACGGTGACCTGCAGACCCAGGCATGGGTAGCCGACATGAAGAAAGGCGAAACCCGTCAGTTCGAGAACGGAATCCTGGCAAGAGACGGATGGACACTCATCGACGAATCGGAAAGTTACCTTTTCGACGACTCTGACTGGGCTTGGGTAAAGGAAAGAGAAGCCAAGGAATGCCAGGACTGGTATTTCATGGCATATGGACAGGACTACAAGGCTGCATTGAAGGACTTCACCGTATTTGCAGGAAAGATGCCGCTTCCTCCACGCTTTACATTCGGTTACTGGTGGAGCCGTTACTGGGCATACTCGGACAGAGAGATGCGTACCTTGGTAGATAAATTCCACGCATACGACATTCCTCTGGATGTACTCGTAGTGGATATGGACTGGCACTATACAGATCCGGGA
>JAEIGA010003834.1_pt1 | contig 23384 bp, 23 predicted proteins | sample 9270691 | NCBI WGS metagenome assembly JAEIGA01 (sample SAMN17057246, study PRJNA624740) | gut metagenome | biome: biome; isolation source: fecal sample | host: Bos grunniens | place: China: Xizang | collected 2019 | reverse complement strand
GGTGTATAAATGAAAGAAAAAACATCCATTAACTTAAGAAAATCAATGAATAGAGGCTCTGTTGAACAAGAAACTAAAATTCATGATAAGCAAGGAGAAATTATGAAAATAGCATCCAAAGATGTTGTATCCATTCCTCCTACCAAAAGTATCAAAGATACTGCTAAAGTAATGATGGAACACCAATTCAGAAGGTTACCAATTACTGACCCAGGATCCGGTAAAATTTTAGGTTTTGTTACAGTAATGGATATATTGGATTTCTTTGGCGGGGGAGACAAATTTAATATTATTGAAAAAAAATACCAAGACAACTTTTTAGCAGCTATAAATGAGCCTGTCCGTGAAATTATGTCACGTGATGTTATTGCTTTATCCGACAAATCTTCAATCAATGAAGTCGTTGATGTAATGTTGGCTAATCAAATTGGGGCTCTTCCTCTTGTAGATGCTGATGATAAACTCAGTGGAATTGTTACCGAAAGAGATATTGCATTATCTCTTGCAACAGATATTGATGATAGGACTGCACAAGATTATATGACTACAAAAGTGTTCAATACCACTCCAGGTACTCCAATCGAAAGTGCATGTAAAATTATGGTTAGAAATGGATTAAGAAGAATTCCTATTGTCGGTGGAGAAGCTGACATTTCTAAAGCAGCTAAAAAATTATTGGGTATTGTAACTTCAACTGACATTATTCGTTTCTTTAATACTAAAGAATTCTTTGATAATTTAAATTCAAATGCTGCTAGTGAAATATTAGAGCAAACAAAATTATCTGACATTATGGTTAAAGATGCTATTACTGCTGAACCAGAAGACACTATTGGTGAAATCTGCGAATTATTTAAAATAAGCAATATTGGTGGTGTACCAGTAATTAAAAATGATGTTGTAATAGGTATTATAACTGAAAGAGATATTTTAAGAGCTGTTAAAGGATTATAATGGAGGCAGACAATGCAAATCAAAAATTTAATGTCCACATCATTAATTACTATTGATAAAGACCAAAGTCTTGCTGATGCTTTAAAATTACTTAGGAAAAATAGAATTTCACGTCTTCCAGTTCTCAACAATAAAGAATTGGTTGGTATCGTTTCTGAAAGAGACATTGCAAAAAAACTTGGTTCTTCAAAATATGAAAGTATGCCTGCTTCAAGGCTTCATGTTTCATCCGTAATGGTTAAAGACATTATTTCTGTTCCACAATCAATGCGTTTAGCTGAAGTAGCTAACATCATGCTTGAAAACGGAATAGGATCCGTACCTGTTATGGATAATGATGAAATGATTGGTATTGTTTCAAAAGCTGACTTTGTAACATTGGCTATCGATGGTGAATACGATAACATTTGCACTAAAGATGTAATGACTAAAGGAATTATTTCAGTTTCACCGTCTGAAAGGCTTATTCATGCAAGAAGAGTAAGTATAGATTCCAATGTCGGTAGACTTCCAGTCATTGATGATGAAGAATTAGTTGGAATGATTACTTCTAAAGATTTAATGAGAGCATTCATTGACTTTAGAAAAAAAGTTCCAGAAAAATATCAAAAATCTCAAATTAAAGAAGTATTGGTTGAATCTATCATGTCTACAAATCCTCTTGTCGTAAAAAAAGAAGATTCTATTTCTGATGTTGCAAAAATTATGATCGAAACCGGTTATAATGGTTTGCCTGTTGTTGAGGATGATAAAGTCATTGGTATAATAACTCAAACCGATATCTTAAGATTAATTTCAAAATTAGAAGCATAGTGTAGCTGTTCATCAGCTATGCTTTTTAAACTTTTTTTTAGTGATAATATGAAAGAAATGATTTCTTTTCTTGGCCCGAAAGGAACATTTTCTCATGAAGCAGCATCCCTTTTGGGAGATAATTTAGTTCCTTATTGTACAATTCCTGCAGTTATGAAGAGTATTGATTCAAATCAATGTGGTATGGGTATTGTGCCTATTGAAAATTCTATTGAAGGTCCTGTTGGGATTACTTTGGATTCCCTAGCACATGATTTTGATTTGAATATTGTTGGTGAGGTTATCATTTCAATTAATCAAAATTTAATTGTTAATCCCGGAACTAAACTGGAGGATATTAAAGACGTTTACTCACATCAGCAGGCTATTTCTCAATGTCATGACTTTATAGAAAAAAATAATATTCAGCCCCATTATGCGGTCAGCACTGCAAGTGCTGCAAAAAGCATCATAGGTGATAAATCTAAAGCGGCCATTGGACATACTAAAAGTGCTGAATTATATGGTTTGGATATTCTTTTAAAGGATATTCAGGATGTTGATAATAACGAAACACGTTTTGTCGTATTGTCCAAGGAAGAAACTGATCCATCAGGCAATGATAAAACATCAATCATCTTTTCAATTTATGAAGATCATCCTGGTTCTCTTTATAAAATACTTGGAATTTTCAATGAATATGAAATTAACTTAACTAAAATCGAATCAAGGCCATCTAAACAGGGATTAGGAAAATACTTGTTTTTTGTTGATTTTTATGGTCATTATAAAGAGGATATTATTAAAAAAATTATTATGGAAATTGAAGACAAAACTTATTTCTTTAAAGTCTTAGGTTCCTATCCCGAATTTAAGTAAACTATAAATTAATGTTTAGATATAATTATTAATATTCATTAATTTAGGGAGGGTAGTATGTCTAGTGATAAGGATAAACTTCTACAGATTATGGCGAGTTTAGAATCTGATTATTCTCATGGAAAGATTTCTAAAGAAAAATATATATATTTCCGTTCTAAATATGAAGATAGACTAAATGCTTTGGATGCTAGAGAAGCTACTAATAGAATTAGATCAATGCAAGGTAAACCTTCTGATTCTCCTAAAGATAAAAAACCAACTAAAAATGAAAAGAAAGAAAATGAAGATTTAGTTCAAAAATACATTATCAATCCAAAAAAGGGAGACACTCAAAATAATAAGGCTCCAATGGATTCCGGAACTTTTAAACTTGTGGCTATTTTAATTTTAGCTATTGGATTTACTGTTGGTGCAGGTTTTGGTGTATTTAATTTTGATTTTGGATCTTTTACTGGTACTAATGCATCAGCTATTGTTACTGATACAGCATTTCCGAATGTGGCCGATGTTCATGTTAATAATACAGCCACCTCTAACCATACTTCGACTGTTCAAACAAATACGTCTTATAATACATATAGTGGCGGTTCAAGTTCAAGTAATACTCCAGTCACTCCTGATGATACTGGTGGCGGTGGAAGTTCTGTTGATCCTACGCCTACTCCTAGCCCTACGCCTACTCCTAGCCCTACGCCTACTCCGGATCAGAGCGGTTGAAGTAATTAAGGATAATTATATTAATTTAATGGTGAATTTATGAATAAACTTACGATAATTGGAGTTGTAATACTTTTAGTTGTTATTGCAGTATTCGGATATATTGTAATTAATGATGTTCAGTTTAATAATAACAACCAAAATACAGGCAATAGTAACTCTAATGAGACAGTTACTATGTTAACTACATCTAAGGAGGGAGTTATTGTTAATTATCCATCAAACTGGGTATTATCTCAGGCTACTTCTAATAACTCCATAATTGCAATTTCTAAAGAAAGTGCTATTGATAACCGTGAAATTGGTCAAGTAAATATAAACGTTGAGAAGAAACAATTTACTGGGGACTTTAATTCTTTTGTAAATAATTCATACACTAATATTCATGCAGATTCTAAGTTTAATTTACTTTCATCTGGTGAAGTTGATGTTAATGGTAAAAAGGCTTTGCAATATGTCTATACTTCAAGTTCTGATAATGGTGTTATGAGACAGCATAAAGCTTTATGGTTTGAAAAAGGCGATCAGGCTTATGTTGTAATGTATAGTGCACCTGTCGATAAGTATGAAACGAATTTGGCTGCGGCAGATTATATTATGAGCCATATTCAAATTTAATTTTTTTATATATTCGAGGTATTTTATGATTGTGTTATGTGTTACTGGCAGTGTGGCTGCCAGTCAATCTGTTAAATTGGCAAGGGAATTTAAAAGACAGGGTATGGAAGTCAAATGTTTTATGAGCGAAGCTGCTTGTAAAATAATCCATCCAAATTCTATGGAATTTGCTACTGGAAGTAAAGTTATCACTGAATTAACTGGGGATATTGAGCATGTTAAATATTCTCAAGAGGATTTAATACTTGTTGCTCCAGCTACTGCAAATACAATTAGTAAATTTGCATATAAAATAGCGGACAATCCTATTTCTACTTTATTGATTACTGCATATGGACATGACACTCCAATTTTATTTGTTCCGTCAATGCACGATTCAATGTTTAAAGCTATTGAAGAAAATATTGATAAAATCAAATCTGAAGGTTCTGCTTCATTCATGCCTCCTTTAATGGATGAAGGAAAAGCTAAATTTCCTTCAAATGATGATATTGTTCTGGAATCTTTAAGATGCATTAACTTAGCTAAGAAGTGATTCTTATTCGTGGAAAAAAAGTTTTAATTAGTCTTGGTGGAACTTTTGAACCAATTGATTCTGTAAGAGGCATAACCAATAAGTCTTCTGGAAAGATGGGTCTGGCTCTTGCAAAACAAGCTTATATTTTAGGTGCTGACGTTACATTGATTGCTGCTAAGGTCAGCGTTGAAATTTCTCCGCTATTTGATGTTATTCATGTTGAAACGTCAAAACAAATGGCAGAATCTATTTTTGATATTGTTGGAGAATATGATATTTTTATTTCTACTGCTGCTGTTTCTGATTTTGAAGTTGTAGATTATAAGAATAAAAAAATCGATTCTGAGTCTTCTCTATCAATCAGCTTAAAACCTACATTAAAGATTATTCGTCATATTAAAGAGATTAATCCTGATATTTTTTTAGTTGGGTTTAAAGCGCAATTCAATATTTCTAAGGATGATATTATTTATTGTGCTAGAAAACAGATAAATGATGCAGGAACGGATATTGTCGTTGCAAATGATGTTTCTCAAAAAGATTGTGAATTTGGATCCGATAAAAATGAAGTTTTAATCATTGATGATGATGTCATGTCTGTTCCACTTGCAAGCAAGGATGAAATTGCAAAAACTATCATGGATGTCATTTCTAAAAAGACTTCATGTAGATGATTCTAATTATTTTTTCATTTTATATTAGGACATATCATAATTATTAATTTTTAAGATAATATTTTTAATTTATTTTCTACAACTATTAGTTTAATAACATCTAAAATGCATTTAATTGATAGGGGAGTGTCCGCTATTTTCTCCTTTGAATTTTTCTAATTTAATTTTTGAAATCTATGATTTTTTCATTTTTTATTATGTAATTATTAGTCCATTTGTCAAATATATCTATATTTAGGTGTTGTTTCTTTTTTTCTTTTTTTATTTCTTTTAATATTTTGTTTAGGGTTTTGTTGTTGATGTGTTTGTGTATTTTTTTGATATTATGTGTTATTGTTGTTCGTGTCATTTCGTTGTTTGCTTTTTTTACTCCTTTTGTTTTTATTCCTCGAAAATTGCGGGATTCCAGTAAAATTCCAAATCCTCCTTCAGCATGTGATCCTCTGCCAGAATATGCAGTTTGCCCGTATTCTGTGTAGTATTCTTTTTTTATTTCATCTAAAATTGGGTCAAATTTGTCTTCGAGTTTTCTTCCATATTCATTTTTCGCACATTCTACAATATATCTACATTTCTGGCATTTTTTGGAACCATATCTTTTTTTAGAGCCTTCTTTTTTTATTATATTATTTATTCTTGTTAATTTTACTCCTGCGGGACATAAATATGCGTCTTCTTTTGGCAGATACTTGAAATTATATTTTTTGAATCTTTGTTTTTTGGCTCCTTTTTCATCAAATCTTATTTGGTTTCTTTCTCTTTGTTTTGCATTTCTTCGCATTGCTTCTGTTCTGCAGGGGATAATGAGCTTTGTTGGAGTTCTATATACTCGGTGCAATATGTTTATATTCCAATATCCATGATCTACTACTAATGTGAATTCTTTTTTGTTTAATGCTCTTTGTAAGCGATTTACTAATTCTATGGCTTCTTTTTGATCGTTTGGATGTTGTGTTATGTAGTGTGTGACTATCATTCCGTATTTATCGTCAATTGCTTGTTGATAATTGTAATTTAATCCAGATATTCGTTTTTTATCGTCCATGTGCCGTGTTTCTGGATCGACAGTGTTGATGCTGTAATCTTTATTTATATTTGCTTCCATTTTTTTGATTCGTTTTAAAACTCTTTTTAAGCTTTGGTGGCCTTTTAAACTTAATTTTAATAAGCGTATTCCAAATGAATTGATTGTTTTTTTGAGTTTTTTATATAAATCTTTTAATTCTTCCTGATATTTGTCATTGTAAAAAAATTCATGGAGTTTTATCCATAAATCTCCTGTATTATTTTTATATTCCTTGTAATGCTTTAAAATGAACTTTTTAAGGTATTTTATTTGATCTGGATTCATGTTATTGAGTGGATTGCAGTATCCTTTTAGTACTGTTCCGTCTGCATAAATTATGTTTCCTTCAATTAATCCTGTTTTTATTCCAAATTCCACTAAAAATTTGTCAAATTCATCAATAAGGTACATATTGTCGTTTATGAAGTCATTAATTGTTGTTTTTGATGGTTTTTTACAGTTGAGTAAGAATTGGCATGTTTCATCATTATTTTTCCACCAGTTTTCCAGCTTTCTGCAGCTTGTTATTTCCATAATATGTCCAAAACTGATGAAAGGAAGCATTTCTCCAGTTTTATATATTCGTTTAGGGCCAGGTCGTGCTTTTTTATCTTTTTTAAATAGTACTGGGCGAATTTCTTTAAAAATTTCAAATAGAATTTTAACTGTAAAAACAATATGATTTTTATCCAAATTTGAACCTACTTCTTTTAAAATAAAACAAGTTTGACTATCAAATCCCATTTTGATTCATTCCTTTTTATTGTCTGTTATTTTTAAAATTAACAACAATTAATACAAAAAAGAATTTTAATAATTTTTCCCATTTTTTGGGAAAAAATTTGTTAAAATCGAAAAAAATAAATCATATTAAAAACAGTAAATTATAACTGAAGGTGATTTATTTTTATTGTATGTGTTGTTGTTAAATAATTATAAATCCCTTCATATTTATAATTATTGATTTAAAACTAAAATCGAGTTTTTTTAACATTTATTTTAAGAAATAAACAATTATTAAACCTTTAATATTTCACTTGTTTTATCTATATCAAATCTTGTAAAAATAACCAATTTTTGCTGTTAAATATCGAATATTTGATTATTTTATTGTTAAATTTGATATTTATGGTGAAAAGTTGTTTTTTAATTAAATAAAAAATAAATTTAGCGGATTTTAAAAATTTACATTAAATTCATTTGAAATTTTTAGTAATATCCATTTTAGTGATTAGTATTAACATAATTGACTAATTTCGGACACTCCCGATAGAATTTTTCAAGCTATTTTTTAGATATGGATTTTAGGTTAAACTTAATCACTTTCTTTATTGTTGTTTCGTGAAACTTAATTGTTATTCTGATTGTTTTTTCTAAAATTTTTGTTGTAATAAGTTAATGTCAATATTGCTTTTAGGCGGTTTAATATATGTTGTAAAATTAAGTTTTAGTAATACTTTTTTGATAAAAAGACATTATTTTAACTTAAATATTAAAATTCATAAAAAAGAGTTATATTAAAAAATAAGTTCACTCCTTTAGGTTTTAATTAAATGAAGTGATTAGTAGAGTGAATATACCTAAAGGATTATTTAGTGAACTTTTAATTTATTTGCATTAGCATATATAATATTTAATTTTATGGTATAAAAAGGTATCGAAGTAATACTTTTTTGCCCATTTCTTCACATTTTTGAATAAAATTTTAAGGTGGTTATTCACTAAATATGAAATGAAAATTTACTGTTTTTTATTAAAAATTTTTTTCTACTAGGAATGCCATATGGTCTTTTTCGTAAGGTTCCAGTTTTATTTTTTCAATAATTTTAAATCCTTTCTCTTTTAATTTTTTTTCTTCTTGCTTGAAAATCTTTTTAGGTTTTTGTATTACATCAATACTTCTGGCTTTGAGCATTAACATGCCTATTGCATTATCATTTCCAAACAAGTTCATATTTTTCATAAACAATTCTGATTGTGTAGGCTGAGCAACATCGCAGTATATTAAATCAACCTTTCCAATAATATTCATATATTCTTTAGGTTTGGTGGCATCTCCAAGTATAGGATAAATATTAGGCCTTTGGCGTGATAGTCTAGTTAATTTTTTAGCGGTCACAGGAGAAAATTCAACAGCATAAATTTTTCCATCATATGCTATGTCTGAAATATGTGAAACGGTAGTTCCAGTTGATGCACCTAAATATAATACTTTAAAATCATTTTTGATATCTAAATTTTCTAAGCCATTTAAAATAGCAGCAGATAATTTTGACCTTCTTGGATTCCATAATCTATATTCAACATCTTCTGCAATTAATTCTTCACCATAAACACTAATGCCCGGAGTTAAATTGCGTGTTGCAACTTCATTGCCCTTTAAAAAAACATCCATTTTTATCTCCTCCTTCTTTTTTTGCCTTTTCTATATCTCTTTTTTGATTTTTGTTTTTCTTCTTTTCTTTTTTTAGTAGTTTTTGTTGGGAATGGATTATTTTTTTCTATTTCTTCGGCTTTTGCATTAAATTCATTAAATATTTCTGGATCAAAATCATGAGTAAAAACATCTTTTCTTACAGCTAGTGATATTCTTCCTGCAAGCAATCTGGCAATTTTTCCACGGTTCCACCATTTTGCACCGCGAACCTGTGGATGTTGGTATATTAAACCATATTTTGGAGGGTGATCTCCACTTTTTAAATGTCTGAATAAGGCTTTTTCAGCCCCCATGATTTGAACGGTACTTGAAGGATAAGTAGCTAATCTTTTGAGTCCTCCTGCATGAGATATTAACTTAGCACCCAGTGAAGAACCAACAAGCAATCTTAAATTGGGTGCTATGGTTTCCATTTTAATATCTATATAATTGATAATGTTTTTTCTTGTTTGCTGAAGTTCATAAATGGATTTGGCATAATTATTCATAATATCCAAATCATCTGGATTAATGTCATCTTCAATATCCAGCATATCGATAGGGAATGCATCACTTTTAGCATTAACTATTTCTTCTTTAGTTTTATTTTCATAAATTAATTTAATGTAAGTTTCATTATTTTTAATCAAATCCATTTCTGGGAAGTATAGTGCATACCATTCACGAATTCTTTCAATCAGTTTAGAAATTGATTCATCTATCTCATCTATGGAATTAATTGCCTGAATCAGGTGTTTATCCTCACCTGCCTGAGCCTTTTTCATTTTATAAATTGCCAACTTTTGATAAATGTCATTATCAACATCCAAGTCAAAATCACTTCTTAGGATTTCTCCTGCAAGATTAGGATTTTGTACTGTTATCTTGTCACAATTATAATCTGATGCACGTTTATTGGATTCGATAATAATCAGGTCATAATTTTCAGATAATTCCTCAATTAATTCACTTTCTTCCTGAGGTATTTCTTTATTATCTATTTCAATCAGTTTCTGGAGAATTTCATCTTCTTTAAATAATTTTTCTCCAATCAGTTCCTTATTTTCATTAAATGCATAAAATCCTTTAACACTGTAAGTTACATAACATTCCATGTGTTTTATTTTCTTTTTATTTTTAATATATTTTGCTTTCAAAAACTTTTAAATTATTTAAAATCAAATATTTCTAATAATGTCAAAACAAAGTTTTAGAGATTTAAAAGAAACAATAGAATTAAAAGATGGTGAAATAGATGAACTCACCATGGAACTTGAAAGCAAAAAAGATGAAATTAACAAATTAAAATTATATTCTACCAAATTAAAATATGAAAAGCAAAATTTGGAAGATAAGTTGGATAATGAAATCAATAATGAAAAAGCCAAAATGAAAGAATTGGATGACTTGGATAATAAAATAAAAGAAAAACAAGTTATAATTGATGATAAGCAAGACCAGGTTAAATATCTTAGATTATTGATTGATGACTATAAAACACAAATCAATGAGAATACTGAAAACTTGGAAGTGCAGTTAAGAAAAATTTCTAAAACTTATGAAGGTTTGCTTGCTCAAAAAGACCAGATTATTGAAAATCAAAATGAACAGATTAAATTATTAATAAAAGAAAAAGAAGAAATGATGAAAACTCATAAAACAACTATTATTTCTTTAAAACGTCAGAATGATAATTATCGTCAATTGCTTGAAAAGTAATTGATATCTTATTTTTTTAAATATTCCACTAATTTTAAATTATTTGTTTTATAAACATTAATTTATAATAAAATATTGGTGGAAGATAATGTTAGAAACAGATGTTTGTGGAGTTCATTTTAGAAATCCTTTGATGTTGGCTGCGGGAATTATGGGAAGTACTGCTTCTTCAATGAATTGGATTTTAAAATCCGGTGCAGCTGGTGTTGTTAGCAAATCCTTTTCTTTAAATCCTCATCCAGGATACAAGAATCCTACAACAGTTGGTGTTGATGGAGGAATTATCAATGCAATCGGTTTGTCTAATCCGGGTGTTGATAATTTTAAAGAAGAGCTAAAACAAATCAACAGAGAAAATAATGTAGTTATTGCATCCATTTATGGTGCCACTCCTGATGAATTCAGTAGTTTGGTAGAACAAATCAATCCGTTAGTGGATATGATTGAATTAAATATTTCCTGTCCTCATGCTATGGAAGGTTATGGTGCTTCCATTGGTCAGGATTGTAATTTAAGCCATACTATTGTAGCTGCTTCAAAAGATGCAAGTGAAGTTCCAATTATTGCTAAATTAACCCCTAATGTTACGGATATTACAGAAATAGCTAAAACTTGCGAAGATGCTGGAGCTGATGCTCTAAGTTTAATTAACACGTTAGGTCCGGGTATGAAAATCAACATTGATTTAGCAAAACCAGTTTTATTTAATAAATTTGGTGGAATGAGTGGTAAGGCCATAAAGCCTATTGCTGTCAGCAATGTTTATTCTGTTTATGAGGCTGTTGACGTACCTATCATTGGTGTTGGAGGAATTTACACCTTTGAAGATGTTGTAGAATTTATTTTTGCAGGTGCAAGGGCAGTTCAAATCGGTACGGCCATTATGGATGAAGGTGTTGAAGTATTCTCAAAAATTAATGCTGATTTGGAGTTATTCATGAAGGAAAAAGGTTATTCATCTATTGATGAGATGATAGGCATTGCACATGGAGGTGACTAAAATGATTAGAGCACCTGAAGCTGTTAAAATTAAAGAAATCATTGACGAAACTCCTACAATCAAAACTTTCAAATTCGACACTGACATTGATGCTAAACCGGGTGAATTTCTAATGCTTTGGCATTCAACTGATGAAAAACCAATGTCAATTTCCAATATTGGTGATGGTGAACTTTCAGTAAGTGTTAAAAACATTGGTGAGTTCACTTCCAAGCTCCATGAATTGAAAGTTGGGGATATGATTGGGGTTAGGGGCAGCTACGGCAACGGATTTAAAACAGATTTTAAAGACAAAAAATTATTGGTTATTGGTGGTGGGGTAGGTATGGCTCCAGTTACTGGTTTAACTCGTCAATTAATTAAAAATAATGATGTTGATGTTTTAGTTGCTGCAACTACTAGAGATGAACTATTATTTTTGGATGAATTGGAAAAATTGGATGTTAATCTTCATCCTTGTACTGATGACGGATCTTATGGATTTAAAGGGTTTGCTTCCGATTGTCTTACAAGTTTGCTTGAAGATATGACTTATGATTATGCATTTGTCTGCGGACCTGAAATAATGATGATAGGAATATTCAATATCCTTGAAGATGCTAACATTCCTGCAGATTATTCTCTTGAAAGATACATGAAATGTGCTCTAGGTGTATGCGGACAGTGCTGTGTAGACAATACAGGGTGGAGAATATGTGTTGAAGGCCCTGTTTTTGACAGTGAACAAATTAAATTAATAGAGGAATTTGGAAAATACAGGCGTGATGCATCTGGCGTAAAATATTAGAATAGTGATAAATATGGAAAAAGATTTAAAGGAATATATAACTCCTCCAGTAATGTTAATACTGTTTTTACTTGCAGTTTCACTGATGTTTGTATTTCCAGTATTAAACATGATAATATTGGGGGCAATTTTAGCTTATGGTATAAGGCCAATTGCTAAAAGGATACAATCCAAACTAAAATTCCAATCAATTTCCATATTATTGGCGATGATTGTTGTAATCATACCATTAATACTTTTGATAGTTTATATTGGATCGGTAATTTCTGGATTTTTAGCTAGTTTTTTCGCTTCAAATCCAAATTTGGATGTCAATTCAGCGGTAACTCAAATATCAACATATATTCCGGAAAATCCATTTCTTAATGAAAATAATTTTCTTCCAACAATTGAAAGTGCAGGCAAATATGTATTAAATTATTTGGTTAGTAAATTAGGTTCATTTGCTAACATTACGCTAGATTTATTCATATTGGTATGTTCCGTTTATTATTTCATCAAAGATGGTGATGCCTGTTATGATTTTATAAAGTCCTTTGTTCCGGATAAACATATGGAGTTTTTCAATAGGACTGTTAAATCTATTGAGGATGTATTAAAAAGCATATTCTATGGCCACTTTTTAACATCTGTCATAATAGGTATATTCGGTGCAATTGGATATACTATTTTAGGTTATCCTTACGGCATTTTTTTAGGTGTAATAACCGGAATCTTGCAATTGATACCAATATTCGGGCCATGGCCGATTTACTGGGCACTGGCTATTATTGATGCATTAAATGGAAATTACCCAAGGGTGATTGTTGTACTGTTATTCGGATTTTTCTTAAGTCTTATAGATATGTATATAAGGCCAGCTATTTCATCACATCATGCTGATATCCATCCATTAATACTTTTAGTTGGATTCTTGGCCGGACCGTTAGTTTATGGTATTGTAGGTTTTATTGTGGGGCCATTAATATTGAGTATTACTTATGTGGTTTTAGATAATTATAGAAAAGAATTAAAGGAGTCTAAATAATGGAACGAGAAGTTGTTATTTTGGACATAGATTATGTAACCTATGATGATAAACCTGTGATTAGGTTATTTTCAAAAGATGGGGATAAGAATGTAGTATTAATTGATGATTCATTCACACCATATCTGTATGTTTACAGTAATGCTCCCGATGAATGTATTGATGATTTAAATGAACTGTTGGATGATGTTTTAATTGAAAAGGTCACTAAAAAAGATTTTCAAATAGAAAAAACATTCATAAAAATAACCTTCACTCATCCGCAAGTACTGTCAAAACACAGGGATGAGATTAGGGATTTGGATAGCGTATTGCAAATCAGGGAATTTGATATTCCATTTTATAGAAGATATCTGATGGATAAAGATGTAATACCGATGACCAAAGTAAAGGCCTCCGGTGAAAAGCTTGATTCATTTTTATCACTGGACAGCGAAAAACATGATATTGAAATAATAAAATTAGATAAGCCTCTTGAAAGAATTGATGACAATTCCAATGATTTCAGAATACTCAGTTTCGATTTGGAAGTGAGAAATCCTCATGGAATGCCTGATTCGGCAGATGATGAAATAATCATGATTGGTGTTGCAAGCAACTTTGGAATCAATCAGGTAATATCAACAAAAACAAATTCCGAAAGTCGTGACGACTTTGTATATCAGGTATCATCAGAAAAAGAGATGATACAAACATTTGCGGATATCATAAAGGAAAATAATGTGGATATCGTTGTAGGGTATAACTCAGATAACTTTGATTTTCCGTATTTGATTGACCGGGCAAAGATTCATGAAGTGGACCTGGATTTGGGAATGGACGGCTCCGACATTCGTTTCATTAAAAGAGGATTTGCCAATGCTGCTTCAATGAAAGGACTAATTCATGTTGATTTATATTTGGTAATGAGAAGATACATGACTCTTGAGAGATACACATTGGAGAGAGTCTATTATGAGCTTTTCGGAGAGGAAAAGATAGATGTTCCGGGAGACAGAATTTGGGAGTTCTGGGATAATGGCGGTGAAGAATTAGACAATCTCTTTGATTATTCGCTTGATGATGTAGTATCAACATTAAAAATTGCAGAACAAACCTTGCCGCTTAATTTAGAATTGACTCGTATAATAGGTCAGCCGTTATTTGATGTAAGCCGTATGGCCACAGGTCAGCAGGCAGAATGGTTTTTAGTAAAACAGGCTTATTTTGATAATGAAGTTGTACCAAATAAACAGGGCTCAAACTTCACAGACCGTGCAAACGCCGAAGATAATGAGGGAGGATTTGTGCTAGAACCTGATAAGGGATTGCATGAGAATTTAGTGCAGTTCGATTTCAGGAGCCTGTATCCAAGTATCATCATTTCCAAAAATATTTCTCCTGATGTTTTAGTGGAAGATGATGTGGTTGATCCTGATGAATATAATATGTCTCCAGAGCATGAGCTGAAATTCAGGAAAACTCCTCAAGGTTTCATCCCGTCAGTTATTGATAAAATCCTGCAGGAACGTTTTAGAATCAAACGTGAAATGAAGGCATGTGATGACCCGACTGAAAAAAAGGCTTTGGATGTACAGCAGCAAGCCATTAAGCGATTGGCAAATACGATGTATGGTATTTATGGTTTTCCACGTTTCAGGTGGTATTCATTTGAATGTGCAAAAGCTATTACTTCCTGGGGAAGGCAGTATATTAAGCATGCTATGAAAGAATCTGAAAAATATGGTTTTAAAGCTATTTATGCTGATACTGATGGATTTTATGCAAAATATGTTAAAAAATGATTATTAAAATTTTTTTTTTTTTATCTTAATGGTGCAAGTATGGTAGTGATGCAATATTGTATTTTTTCAATGAAAATAGGTAATGGGTAATGTTTTAAGTAAAAATATTAAATTAGTTCTTTTCTAATATCGTTTCCAGCGACGACAAGCAATAAGGAAAATAATAAAAGTATTATACTAAAACCGATAACTATGAAATTCAATATTGCTATTACAATATATAATTTCCATAATGTGTTATCATTATCATATTTAACTGAAAGTAAATATATGACTATGGCAAAAATAAAGTATAATGATACTCCAAATACTAGCATATCAATACTGGCTCCTCTTTGAGCCAATGCAAGCATGCCAGTATCTGAATTAAGTGCAAGGGTTACTATTGATAATAGAATACCAATAGCAACATATCCGTAGGATACTATTTTTGCTAAATTTCTTCCTTGCGGTCTATTTTCAATCATTGGAATCTATTCTTCGAGATATGAATCAATATCAATACTTAAATCATCACAGATTCCTTTTAACTGTTCGTATAATTTAGCATCAATTTCAATTCCATTTTCTTCGGCATCAGCGATTCTTTTAACTTCTAAATCTCCAGGAATTGCAACAGTCTCACCAGTTGCTCTTACTTGGGATACGAAGTCTTCGGTATTAGCTACAAAATCGCCAAAGTCTCCAAATTTGGATGGATCAATTGCTATGTATAAATCTCCTTTAGTACAGTCTTTATCTGGTGAAGCAGTACCGCTAACTCCTGTTCCATAGCCTGCCTGTACTAATGGTCCGGTTAAAATTTCAATCAATAATGCAATTGCATAACCTTTAAATCCACCGAATGGTAAAATGGAACCTCCATCTAGAGCTGCTTCAGGATCGGTTGTTGGATTTCCTTCTTTATCTAAAGCCCATCCTTCAGGCAATTCTAAACCTTTTCTTTTTGATTCGATGATTTTTCCACGGGCAGTAACTGATGTTGCCATATCAACAGTAATGTAACTTTCAGATGGAATACCTATGGCTAATGGGTTGGTTCCTATTAATGCATCTTTTCCACCTAATGGTGCAATTGCAGGGTCAGTATTGGCCATTACAATTCCAATAACATTTTCCCTTAATGCTAAATCAGAATAAAATCCAGTAACACCAAAGTGGTTTGAATTATGTACACCTACACAACCAATACCTACTTCTTTTGCTTTTTTAATCGCAAGTTTCATTGCTTTGTAGGATACTGCTTGTCCAAATCCGCTGTTACCGTTTATTAATGCAATAGCAGGGGTTTCTTTTTCAATTGTAATATTGTCTTTTAAATTGATGGTTCCTGCTTTAATACTAATTAAATATTGTGGGAATCTTCCAAGTCCGTGAGAAGTAAATCCTTTTAAATCAGCATCGATTGTAGCTTCAGCCACTAACTCACAGTCTTCATCACTAGCTCCTAATTTTTTTAATATTTCTTTTACCAAAGCTATTTCATTATCCTTATAAATTTTCATTTTCTCCCTTCCTAATATTCAATTGTTGAGCCTTCGAAAGCTTTAACAACAATTTTTTCATCATCAGTTACTTTACCAATAATTTGGCATTCGCAATATTCGTTTAAAGTATCCATTATTTTTTGTGCTTCACTTTCTTCAGTGATTACAACAAATCCTATTCCCATATTGAATACTTTATACATTTCTTTAATATCGACGTTCTGTTCGTAGATAAGCTTGAATATTTCTGGTGTTTCAGGCAAGTCATTTATTTCATATCCTATACCTTTTTTCAAACGTCTAAGGTTTGTAAATCCTCCACCAGTAATATGAGCTAATCCATTAATTTTATATTCTTTTTCAAATAATGCTACAATAGGTTTTACATATAATTCAGTTGGTCTTATTAATTCTTCACCAATAGTAGTTTCACCATTAGGCATTTTATCGTCAACGCTAAGTCCAGCATCTTCAAATATTGCTTTTCTAGCTAAACTATATCCGTTTGAATGAATACCATTACTGTTAATTCCGATTAAAACATTTCCTGGCTGAATGTCTTCTCCAGTTATGATTTTATCTATATCAACAAATCCAATACCTGTTCCGGCTAAATCAAAGTCTTTAATAATTCCTGGAAGTGAAGCAGTTTCTCCTCCGATAATAGCTATTTTTGATTCATTAGCTCCTTTAACGAGACCTTCTGCTATTTCAGCCGCTCTTTGTGGATCTGGTTTTTCAACAGCAAGGTAATCAACTAATGCTATCGGTTCAGCACCAACGCATAAAATATCGTTTACAACCATTGCAATACAGTCAATTCCAACAGTATCGTATTTGTTCATCATTTCAGCTATTAATATTTTACTTCCCACACCGTCAGTACTCATAGCAATAGCTTTATCGCCTAATTTAACTAAAGCAGCATAATGTCCGCTATCAGTAATTATATCTCTACATTCTAATGTTGATTGAAGTTTAGATGCAATTTCTGATACGGTTTTTGCTTCTAAATCAATATCTACACCGGATTCTGAATAAGTAACCATATATTCACCATTAGCATTTTTTTTTAAAAATTTTATTTATACTATCTATATATTTGTCTTGATTAGTATATATTTTTTATTAATGTATTCTAACACAATCTAAATTGATAGGGGTTCTTGTTTCAATCTTATAACTTCTATGGATTGATGAAGCCAAATCAACTGCTTTTTTAGGGTCACCGTGACAAGTAATGACCTTTTCAGGTCTTGGATTAAGTCTTTTTACATATTCCATTAATTGTCTTCTATTGGAGTGACCACTGAATCCATGGATAGTTTTTGTTTCCATGTTTACATGGAATTCTTTGGTTTTACCATCATCATCTTCAAGAGGAACATCTTTTCTTCCTTTTTGGATTCTTCTACCAAGAGAACCTTCAGACTGATATCCTACAAATATTAAAGTATTTCTTTCATCTTCACATAGCCATTTGAAGTATTCAACAGAATTTCCTCCAGTTAACATACCTGAAGTTGATAAGATAATTGCAGGTTCAGGACTTTCAACAATATCTTTCCTTTGATTGTAATTTTGAACTTTTATAAACATGTCTGAGACAAATGGATTTCTTCCCATGTGAAATATTTGATCCCTTAAATCTTTACTTAAGTATTCAGGTCTGGCTGTGTGGATAGCTGTAGCCTCCCAAATCATACCGTCAATGTAAATTGGCACTTCGTCAATCATTCCATGTCTCATATATTCTTCAAGCACTACCATAAGTTCTTGTGCTCTTCCTACTGCAAATACCGGAACCAATACTTTTCCGCCACGTTTTAAAGTTTTATAAATGCTTTTCATCATTTCTTTTTCAGCGGAGTTTCTTGATGGTTGAACATCCTCTTTACCACCGTATGTACTTTCCATAATGACAGTTTCCGCACGAGGGAATCTTATTGTTGCAGGTTCAAGTAATCTTGATGGTTCATACTTAAAGTCTCCAGTATAAACAAGGTTATATGCACCGTCTCCAATATGCATATGTGAAATTGCTGAACCTAGGATGTGCCCTGCATTATGTAATGTTAATCTAATGTCCGGTGAAATATCAGTAACTTCCCCATAATCTAGCGTGAGCGTATTTTTAATTGCTTTGTGGATATCCTTTACAGTAAAAGGTAATGGATTTCCTTCTCTGTGAGCAATATCAATATGATCCAGTTGCAATAATGTTGTCAAATCTCTGGTAGGAGTTGTACAGTAAACAGGTCCTTCATATCCGTAGTGATAAAGGTATGGTACAAATCCGCAGTGATCTAAGTGAGCGTGAGAAATAATAACTGCATCTAATTCTTCAATTGAAAATTCCGGAGCAGTTAAATAAGGAAATGCAGTCTTATTGTCCGGTGCAGCTACATTAACACCACAATCTAATAAAACACGACTGTTTGGAGTTTGTAAAAGCATGGATGAACGTCCCACTTCTTTAAATCCTCCCATGGAAGTTACTCTAGCCCAATCGTTAGGGTATTTGCTTCCTTGATGAATTTGACGTCCAAGTCTTTGCAATAATTTTTTTCTGTCCTTACTACTATTTTTCAATGTAGTTCTAATTTTACCAATAACATCTGAACTGATAGGTGGAGTCCTTAAAATTTTAGGTGCCCAACCAGTATTTTTAACAATATTTCTTGAAGTTGCTCCATATTTACCAATAACAAGTCCTGGTTTTTTAGCAGTAATAACAACTTCACCTGTTACAGTATCAAAGTATATGTCGGTAATTTCCGCACCTTCAGGAACAATTTCATGAATTTTATTTATTGTTTCTTCAGGTTCAAGTAATGCACTTTTGTCAGATCTAATAATAATTCTTTTTCTAAGCTCTTTTGCAAGTGACCTAACCAAATCACCATTTTCAGTAATGACCTGTGGATTTTTAGTATATACCACAACTTCAGGTCCCTCAAATTCAACTTTTGAAACCTGTGTGTCTTTTGGTAATTTAGCCAAAATCTCTTTTTTAATTTCATCTAAAATGTCTGAAGTCATATAATCCCTTCAAAAATAGTTAGTGTATTAAAATAGTTTGTGAAAAGCTTTTTGCTATAATTAGTTAAACTTCACAAACCATGTACACTATATTATATAAAAAAATAGTTAGTCTATGAAAAATTAGTTATCGCTTAAATTTTTTCTAGAATATCATTAATTTTTTCATTCTCTAACATTTCAAAGCCGTTTTTATCTACTTTAGCGACTAAATATCCGTTACCGGAGAAAGTGTCACGTTCAGCAGCAGCTCTTATAGCTCTTATGGCTATTTCTATTCCTTCGTCAGTTGTAAGATCATCTCTGAATCTGTCTTCTAATACACCATATGCTACGATAGAACCAGATCCAGTTGATATATAAGTATCTTCAATCATACCACCAGCTGGGTCGAGTGAATAAAGGGAAGGTTTATCCCCATCCATACCACCGAGTAATGTTTGAACATACATAGGTCCTGAACGTAATATGTTTGCAGTTAAGGATGCAGCAGCTCTAACACTAATTACATCATTGTTTCTCATTTCATAAAGAGAAACTTCTGCTTCAATTATTTTCATAAGACTTTGCGCATCTCCAACAGAACCAGCTATGGTTGTTACGATGTGATCATTAATTTTAAATATTTTTTCTGCGACTTTATGAGCTACTAAATTTCCCATACTAGCTCTTCTTTCGCTTGCAAATACAACACCATCTTTACAGGTAATACCTACGGTTGTTGTACCTTCTAAAATTTTGTCATCCATTCAAAAACACCTCTACAAGTATTTAAAATATAATTTAACACTCTTTTAGGTTATCGTCAATAAAATATTATTTAATTTTATTTAAAATCAGAATCAATATGTCAGTTTAAACTAACAATTAAATATTAGCTATCGAAGTATATAAACTTTTCTTAATACTTTTTATATATTTCAATTTTGTTAGTTAATTTTGTATAATTTTTATTCCTTTTTTCTTTTACAGGAGGGATGTTGTTTAGGTTTGGAACAATTTTTCTATATCGACAATTTTTATTAATTAATAATTTTTAAATACAATTCTATTCATATATACTTTTTAATGAAATATAAAAAGATTGGCGATATTTTAATTTTAAATCATGATCCAAGTAATTTGGAGGAATTGGCTCAAAAACATAACGTTAAAACCATAATGAAAATTGACCATATTCAAGGAACAAAAAGGGAGCCTGTGTATAATATTTTATATGGCAGTGAAACCGAAACAATCAATAGAGAAAACAAATGCTTATTTAAGCTGGATTTATCCAAAGTAATGTGGTCAAAGGGTAATGTCAATGAACGCTTGCGAATAGCCAATTTGGTTGAGGATAATGAATCCGTCATTGATATGTTTGCAGGCATAGGCTATTTTTCCATTCCCATTGGTGTTCATGCTAATGCAAAGGAAGTTGTTTCCATTGAAATCAATCCCAATTCTTACCATTACTTGTGTGAAAATATTAAATTGAATAATTGTGATAACATCACTCCTGTTTTAGGTGATTGTTTGATTGAAACACCTAATTATAAGGCTGACAGAATTTTGATGGGCTATGTTAAAACAACTCATCATTATTTAAAAGTAGCTATCAACAGCTTAAATAAAGGAGGGATTATTCATTATCATGAAACCGTTCCTGAAAAATTAATAGAAACAAGACCTCTTTCACGGATAAAGCAGTCTGCCGGTGATAGGGGTGTTGAACTGTTAAAAATAAATAAAATTAAGAAATATTCTCCTGGAGTATGGCATGTAGTTATAGATGCTTTAATAGATTAAGCGTTTTTTCGAGTAATACATCGTTTAGCCATTCGTCAGTTACATATTTTTCATAAATGCACAATCTTTCAGTTAATTTAAATCCCGTATCAACTGTTAAATTATTCAATACATCTATTGTCGGCCAGGGGGATGTTGGATTCACATAATCAACACTGACTGGTGACACTCCACCCCAATCATCTGCTCCACAAAGCAAAAAGTTTTGAGCAGTATCATAATTCAAATTCGGCGGAACCTGAATACTGACATCCGTATCTCCAAATAATAATGTTGCGGCGGTTACTGTACGAATCATATCCAAAAGACTAGGTTCGGGCCAATTCTTCATTTCAATGTAAGGCGTTCGTGTAAAGTTTTGTATGATTATTTCCTGAATATGACCATACTTATCATATATTTCACGAATGTCAAACAATGAATCAACGATTTCTTCTTTTGTCTCGCCAATACCGATTAATATCCCTGTGGTATAAGGAATTTTTAATTTTCCAGCATTGGATATGGTTTCCAGTCTTAATTTGGGATCTTTTCCCGGACTTTTTTTGTGTGCTGGAAGTTCCATTAATCTTTCGGATGAATTTTCAAGCATCAGTCCCATTGATACATTAACTTCCTTGAGCTTTTTCAATGCATCATAGGAAAAGTTTCCTCCATTGGTGTGCGGAAGCATATTGGTTTCATCCAGTGTCATTTGACAGATATCAACAATATAGTCAACCATGTTGTCATAGCCAAATTCATTCAATCTTTTTAAAACCACTTCTTCTTCATCTGCATCTTCACCAAAAGTAAATAATGCTTCTTTACATCCCTGTTTTTCAGCTATTTTTAATTCTTCTAAAATTTCTTCTTTTGTTTTCAGAATAATAGCATCTTTATCTGTAGGATTTTTCTTGAAATTGCAGTATCCGCAATCATTTCTACAGATTTCAGTTAATGGAATAAAAATATTTTTAGAATAAGTAATGAGATTATTCTTCCGATATTGTGCTGCCTCGGCAGTATATTTTAAAATATCCAAACCTTTTGCATTCAATACTGAAAGAATATCTTCTTTTGAATAGTTTGTCATTTTCTACTCTTCTTTTTCAGAAACAGTCACTTCAACATATAATGGAGGTATTTCGTTTTTATCCTCCCATATTGCAATAATAACATCAAAACTTGGAAGTTCAAAGACTTTATAAACTACTACAAGTCCCATTGATTCCAATTCTTCTTTTACTCTTGAAAAACCTTTGTTGTCAATACTAACGGTTTGTAATTCACTTTCTTTTATATGTTTGTCGCCTGATTTTAAAATTTCTTCAATTTTATCAGAGTCTGCTGGAACTTCAACACCGCCAAGTTCTTCTCCAATTTCCAAAACTTTTTCTTCAAGCTGATCGATTGGTATTACTTTTCTTGAACGGCTTCTAACAATCAGTATTTTGTCATTGTCAATGGCTGGGCGTGATCCTTTAAATGAATCAAAAAAGCCCATAACGCTTCCAGCTATTTCGTATTTCTTTTGCATTAAATCAAGTCCTTATAAGTTTAATTCCTGTTTTAATTCGCCCATTGTTGTTACTTTTTCTGCAAATGCATTATGTCTGTGTATACTTTCTTGATTTTCTTGGCGAGAAGTAATTAATGTATCATCTGGGAAATCAGAGTATTTATCTGCAATCATCTCCATCATGTTTCTAACACAATCTTCAACGAAAACAGGTTTTCTGTGTGCATTCATCACTGTTGCGTTTTCATCTGGTCTTTTAAGGAGCTCACATACTGGGGAAGACATGGACTTTTCTATGATTTCAATGATATCTTCTCCTTCAACATTCCATCCCTCAGGCACTTCAAGCAATAAAGTTCCTACTCCTCTTTGGTTGTGTGATGCGAATGTTACAGTATCAAGTACTTTTTGTGTAGTTTCCTCATCTAAAAATTCTAATAATTTGTTTTTATCAGATTCTCTTACGGATTCTTGTGCACATGGACAAACGGTCATTCCAATTAATTCTGCTCCGATACTTTTTCTGATTTCTACATTACCCTCATCATCTCTTAAACCAACAGCTTTTGCTTTAAGGTTTGCCATTTCTTGAGTTTCATGTTTGGTGACT
>JAEIGA010003833.1_pt1 | contig 23391 bp, 15 predicted proteins | sample 9270691 | NCBI WGS metagenome assembly JAEIGA01 (sample SAMN17057246, study PRJNA624740) | gut metagenome | biome: biome; isolation source: fecal sample | host: Bos grunniens | place: China: Xizang | collected 2019 | reverse complement strand
CAAGTGCACGTGTCATAGCGATCATCGCACCCTTCGATGCCGAATAATGCACCATTTTTGCGTTGCCGTAAACGCCTGCGACCGACGCAACGTTGATAATTCTGCCAAAGCCACCGTCAAGCATGCCCGGCAAAAGCTCCTTGGTGAAAAACACCGTTCCCATCAGATTAACGTCAAAGAATTTGCGCCATTCATCGGTTGAAATCTCGACGAATTGTTTCCACGTACGCCAGATGCCCGCATTGTTCACAAGAATGTCCACATGCCCGAGCTTTTTCTTAACGTCAGAGCAAACAGCAGACACCGCCGCCTCGTCCGAAACGTCGCAGGCGTAAGCATAAGCCACGCCGCCGCGCTCGGCTATTTCGTTCTTAACCTTTTCCGCTCCGTCTGCGCTCATATCGACAACAATAACCGCAGCGCCGCCCTCGGCAAGCTTTATAGCACTTGCTCTGCCTATTCCTACCGCCGCGCCCGTGACGAGCGCAACCTTTCCCGAAAATTCCATATCAAATTCCCCTTTTCTTAATATATTCATATCGTTTTCATATCGTTTTTTTGGAGGTCTCGATTTACTTTTAGTTGTACTTTCCGTTATCTCCGTGAGTTTTATCACGCATTATGTTTCTTCCGCCATCCGCGAGAATATACGTTCCGTTAAGCGCATCGCACTTGCCCGATGCGATAAACAGCATAAGCTCGACAAGCTCAATAGGCTCTGCCGCCTTGCCGGAAAGTGTCTTCATATTCTGCATATTGGCGCGAGTCAAAACGGGACCCGGGGCAACACCTACGCATCTGATGTTAAACGGCGCGCCTGCCTGCGCGAGTGACTTTGTAAGCCCGTTTACTTCCGCGCTTTTTGCCGTTGAATATGCTACCGCGTCGGGCGAGCCCTCTTCTCCGGTTATCGAGCCTATTGTGATTATGAGCCCAGACATTTGCTTTTCCATTTCCTTCATTATCGCGTGAGCGCAGAAAAGCTGACCTTTAAGATTGACGTCAAGCCCCCATTCGTGCACCTCGATAGGCACCTTTGTGAAATGTGAGCCCTCGGTGCACTTACTGCTGAGAATTCTCGTTTCACAGCCGCCTGCAAGTGTTGCTAAAACGTCTATCGAGCCGAATTCTTCAACCGCACGGTCGCGCGCCGCCTCAATGCTTGCGTAATCGCGAACGTCGCAAAAAACGCCGATTGCTTTTCCGCCTCTTGCGCGTATTTCGGCAGCCTTTTGCTCTGCCGCGTCAAGATTGATATCGGCAAGCACGGCTTGACCGCCGTATTTACAAAATTCCTCGCACAAAAGAAGTGCCATTCCGGAAGCTCCGCCGGTGGCGAAAACTGTTTTTCCACTAAAATTATACATAAAAAAGCTCCTTTTTCTACCGTTGCTTTTATTGTATATCGTTCCGTCCTCTTTTTCAATGCAAAATCTGTCACTAAAATTGCACTTTCTGTCACAATTTTATTAAAAAGGCTTGATTTCTTTGCGAAAAATGATAAAATATATATAAGACAGATCTTTTCTTTGCGTGCTTGCTGCGGAGGATGCCTGAAAGCATACCGTACAAGCTTTTTCAGGAGGGATATGAATATCATAAGCAAAATAACGTTGACGGATGTTGGGGCGGCGTTCACGGTGCATCAGCCTGTGGGGATGAAGACGGATATCAGAAGCCGGAGCAGCTTTGGACTCTCGCTTTCGCTCGGCGGCAGAATTGTCTATACGCAAAACGGCGAGAGCCTCGTTTCCGATACGAACCGCGCGATCATACACCCCCAGGGCTCGAGCTACAGCTTTGTCTGCGAGCGCGAGGGTGATTTCATAGTGATAAATTTTTATGCGACCGACTTTTTCACCGATAAGTTTCTCTCGTATGAGATCAGCAGCCCCGAGCGGCTTGTTGAGCGCTATTACGATCTGCGCGAGGTGTGTTTTATCGGCGACCGCGTGCGCGCTCTTTCAATAATGTATGAAATACTCGCCATAATATCAGACGAGGAGTCGGGAGCGAAAAGCACCGTTCTTGCTCCTGCGATGCGATATCTATGGAGTAATTACACTTCTCCCGAGCTATCGAACGAAAAGCTCGCCGCCCGGGCGCATATCAGCGAAAGCTATTTTCGCCGCCTCTTTCTTAAAACCTATTCGGTAACGCCGAGGCAGTACATTATCAACGCAAGAATCAGGCTGGCAAAGCAGCTTTTGTCGGAGCGGCGACTTTCGGTCAGCGAGGTTGCCGAAAAATGCGGCTTCGGCGCGGTGTACCATTTTTGCCGCACTTTCAAGGAAAGCACGGGATACACGCCGCACAGCTACTCCGAAAAATTCGGAATATCAAAAATTTAAAGGCGCGACGGCGGAAGCTTTGCCGAGATCGCGAGATATAATATAAAGGAAGGGATTTTTATGAAAGCAAGCTATGACCTTAAAGAATACTTAGATCCGTTCTGGAGCGCAAAAAGGATTGTAAACGAGAGCGCAATGCTCGTTGGAGAGGACGATTCCGCCCCCCTTATATTTACTCCCGATGAGGTAGAGAGCGTTTGCAGCTCGGACTTGAAAATCAAATATACCGAGGGCGTGGATTACGAGGTAAGGGATGGACGCATAAAGCCGCTTGCCGGCGGCAGACTACCGATAACGCCCGCCTTGGAATTTTACCGCGACACCCCCGCAAAATGGGAGCGCCCCGGCGGTGTTTTCGATCTTGCTATAAAGGTAGAACCGGACCGTATGCGCGAGAAAATTGACCTTAAAGGTCAACGATACTTTACATTTAGTCGCAAGAACTACTTTTATGACCGCCAGATTGTTGTCACGTATACACATTCATGCGAGTGGCGCGGATATATTCCCGAGAGCCGCTCCGAGGTGTTCCACGGCTTCTTTGAGAAGGTGAAGAGGGGCGAGCGCCCAACTATGCTTTTCTTCGGCGACAGCATAACTACGGGGTGTGACTCGAGCGGAGCGAACGACTTTACCGTTGAGCCTTATATCGACTCGTTCCCGATAATGATACACAAGCATCTTACCGAGCGCTTCGGCGAAATAAATTACGTAAACACCGCTATCGGGGGAAAGAACACGCAGTGGGCTCGCGATACCTTTGAGGAAAACGTCCTCTCATACAAGCCCGATCTTCTTGTGCTTGCTTTCGGCATGAACGACGGCGATCGCGATCCGGATAATTATTATGCGCTTTACCGCGAAATGCTCTGCAAGTTCGCGAGGGTGTGCCCCGACACGCCGGTTCTGCTCGTCGGAACGATGATTCCCAATTTCGAGAGCGATTGGTTGAAAAATCAGCGCTATCATATCAACCGACTCTACAAGCTCGAGGGCGAATATAAAAATACTGCCGTTTGCGATATGACGCGGCTTTCCTCGGAGCTTTACGAAAAAGGCAAGCGCTTCCGCGATATGACGGGCAACAACGTTAACCATCCGAACGATTTTCTCGCGCGCATTTACGCGCAGGCTATTCTGAAGGTTATTGAGCCCTGATGGCAAATTTCACTATGTTTTTGACAATATTCGCTATTGACATAGGTATATTGAAGTGTTAAAATAAAATCGTGGGAAAACTACGCTTTTACAATTTTTCAAGGGAGATTACAAATGAGCAACATTGGACGCAAAATTCCCTCTGTGATGTCGCGCTACATTGACAAAAAAAGCGGCAGGGAAATCATAAAGCTGACTAATTTGGGTGTTAATACCCACCTTTATTTCACGGAAAATTCCTTCTATTCGGATGACAAGCATATTTTGTACGTTCATCGCGACGGAAATATGAAAAATCCCGGAGTTGCCAATGCATACAAGATGAATCTTGAAACCGGCGAGAGCATTCAGCTCACCGATTTTTCCGAAGAGGACAGAGCAGGCGGGTTTAACAAGTCACCCGATGGCGAGCTTATTACATACTATAAGCGCGGCGACCTTTACGCATACTTTCCCGCAACGGGCGAGGAGCGTCTTATCGCAAGATGTCCTGTCGGATTTGTTTTTGGGGCAACCAGCATCAGCTGCGACAAGCGCTACGTTGTCATAGCGGCGAACAAACTGCCGCCCGAGGAAAAGAGGGTTTATCGCCTCAATGAAAATTATAACGGCTTCAAGGAAACCTTCTATGCTAACAAGGTTGGCAGAATAATTCTCGCCCCCACCGATGCCTCGGGCGAGTTCGTTGTATTCGAGGATACGCACTGGGTCGGTCACGTTCAGTTTGCACCCGACACGAATGAATTTATTACGTACTGCCACGAGGGACCCTGGAACTACGTTCAGGAAAGAATCTGGATGCTCAACACCGTGACCAGAACCGTCAAGCCGTGCTATAACCAATGCGAGAACGATTCGCTCGGCCACGAATTCTGGACTCGCGACGGTCTCGTGTTCTACGATAACCGAGGACGCGGCCACGACGGCACGATAACCTCTGACAAGGGTCAGGCGGTTACTATGGATTACGACGGAGAAGAGGATATCCCGAAGGTCGGCTTTATCGACAAGGATTGCAATCTGATCCGCGAGCTTGAGCTTCCTTATTACTGCAACCATTATCACGCAAACATCGACAATACGAAGCTCGTTGCGGATGCGGTAAACGACCTCGTTCTTATTGACATTTCAACAGACGAGCCGAAGCTCGAGGTGCTTTGCGAGCACAATACGTCCTGGCGCTACCAGGCATCACACTGCCACCCGACCTACAGCTGGTCGAACGACGCTATCCTGTTCGCTTCGGACTGCGACTGCGAGGGCGAGCCTCAGCTTTATCTTATAAAAATGTAACGCAAAAAAATTGCAATTGAGTTTTTCGCTCAATTGCAATTTTTCTTTATTTATTCACTCTCACGAGCAACCTGTGCATCGGTAAAAACAACAGCGGGAATATTACCGCGTTACAGGCTATCTGAATAAGGTAAAAGACTGCGCCGCGCGCATAGTATATACCGAAACGGTAGAAAAATCTGTCGAAGTATCCCGACAGAAGTCCTACGTCTATAAGAGAGGTGAGAACTCCGAAAAACGCCGACAGAACCACTGCGGCCAGGGTAAGAAGAACGCGCGAGCGAACCCGAGCCCTTCCGAGCAGCATAAAAACGAGCGCGACGAGCGGCCAGTAGAGTAAATACGATGGAACCCAAGTGCCGAAGCCCCAGATAAGCGGCTCTATGCAAACGAATATACCGGCGGACAAAATACCCCATACGCCGAAGGTGTATCCGTAAAGTGCACACAGGAGCGTTACAATCTCAACGTTAGGCAGAAAGGACAGCGCAAGCTTTCCGCACTCAATAGTCGCGGCGCAAATGCCTACCAGCGCTACCTTTGAGGTTATCCTTCTGCCAAAGCGGTTTTTGCTCATATCAGTATTCTACGTAGGATATGTAGATAACCGCTCCGTCTTCAAGAGTCATAAACGATGCGCCGACTCCGCACGAGGTGAGCGACTTGCCCTTGTATTCAACGGTCGTGGCGTAAGCGCTGACGTCAAAATCCTTTTCAACGCTTGTCCAGATGTAGATATATTTTCTTGCTGCGGCATCCTGCTTAAGATTGCCGACTTCGGTGAGATATGCACCGTAGCCCGCATCCTCTGAGGTATAGCTGAGTCTTCCCGCATTCTCAAGATAGTCGAGCGCGGCAATGAGTCCGCCCTCGTTGACGTTTTCAAGCCAGATTCCGTACTCCTCGGTGGTATCGCCTGCAACGACGATAGTAATGTGACCGCCTCCGCCAACGGTGTAGCAGGACGTTACTGCGGTCAGCACCGTGACGAGTAAAAGCACGGTGGCTAAAAGCTTTTTAAGTGTTTTCATTTTTTCCTCCAATTGCCCAAGGCTTTAAATTTTCCCGCGAGCAGAGCTCGAAAACGGCAGGCATTCCGACTCATCGCACCGTATGGGTGGCGCAACTTACGGCAATGGCTGTTGCGGCAGATTTTCACTGCACTTTCCCTGCTTAGTATTCGTTTTTTTACGGGACAAGCCTATTATACTTCAATAGGGTGAAAAAGTCAATTGCTGTTTTGAAAATAGTTTGTTTTGTTAACAAAAAAGCTTGTTTTATGCAAAACTTGTCGGAGGTACTTGACAAAATCCGAAAGAGGCGTTAAAATAAAATAAAAAACGGAGGCTGCTTTGTACGGACTTCACGAAAGCCTTTGCGATAACGCGGAGGAAACCTTTATAAAAATCGGTTATTCCGACACCGAGCTGAATTTTAATTATCCGAGCGGAACGCTGAAATCCCTGCTCGGAAACAGAGAAATGTCTGACGGCGAGCTTTGCGAGGCGCTCGATGCCTTCTTTGCAAAAAACGCGACCTTTAGCGGCTCTTCGTGGCATAAACGGCGCGCAGGCGTTATGATAACGCTCCATCAAAGCTCTGTAAAAGCGATTTATGAGCGATTTGATAAGGACGGCTTTCTTTCCGAACTTTATCGGGCGGTAAGTGCTCACGGCGCGAGCGAAAATAGCGTTCGCGAGGTGTTTTCAAAGCACCGACCGACCGCTGTGGCAGAGAAATCCCGCGATCCCGATTTTGACCTGCTTGTGAGCTTTGAGGACGGCTCGGATCCATATAGATACCTGTTTAAATTCGAACACGGGCATTGCGATTTTCACAGGCTCTTGCCGGACGATTTTGAAGAAATATACCGAGAATGAATATGGTTATTTACAAATAGGAGTAATAAAATGGAGCTTTCTATTAATGCAAACTACTTAAAGAAAACGCTTTCGAGCAGAGAAAGAACCCCTGAGGAGTGCATAAAGCTTGCCTATGACGCAGGCTTTAGGGTTGTGGACTATACGCCGAATATTCTTGGCGATGAATGGGAGCGCGAGGCGCACGCCGTTCGAGATGCGGCAGATAAATACGGCGTTTTGATAGAGCAATCGCACGCGCAGATGAACCGCTATTCAAGAGTTCCGCACGAGGACTTTATCGAGATACACGACCGCGGAGTTGAGGCGGCGAGAATAATGGGAAACAAACATATCGTTTTCCATGCAGACGAGTATTTTATGCCCGAGTGCGGACCTTATGATCCCGTGGCGGCGCACAAGGAGTCCTGCGAGGTTATAGAGCACCACGTTGATAAGTGTATAAAATACGGTATCAATATTGCTATCGAGAACGTTTTTGAGGACGGCTTCAAGTGCCCTCCCGGTATGCGCTCGCGCTACTGCTCGACCACGGAGGAGCTTCTTCTTGCGATAGAGCATTTTAACGATCCTCGCGTCGGCTGCTGCTGGGATTTCGGGCACGCAAGAGTCGCTTTCGGCAGAGTGGGAATGACCGATGCAATAAAGGAGCTTGGCAAGCATATTATCTGCACGCACACGCACGATAACCACGGCGCAGATGCGCATCAGCCGCCCTTCCACGGTGATGTAAGATGGGAGCTCGAGATGGCGGCAATGCGTGAGTTCGGATACAAAGGAAACCTCACCTTTGAGATGGTTTACGGAACCTTCCCCGATGAGCTGCTCCCCGAGTTCTTGACAAATCTCATCCATACAGGAGAGCACCTTTTGGGACTCTTCAACGGTTGATTCGATACCAAACAAAAAAGACCTTTGCGTCATTTGCAAAGGCCTTTTTTTGAGCATAATTATTTACATTTAACGACAATAACGTCGTTTGCGCCGACGATTACGTCGGTGTCGAAGCCCTCGCCAAAGAGGTGCCCTGTGACCGCCTCGTTTGTGTAGTTGAACACGAATGCGTAACGCTCGCCATCGCCGTCTGCAACTCTCGCCTTGAGGGGCGCGGTTACCGAGATGGTTCTTAGGTCAAACCTTTCGTCGAGCCAGCGAGCGAACAGGTCTGCATCGGCGGAGTCCTTGCCGTAGCCGAAGAAGATGTTTGTGTTTACGGTTATAGCCCTGCCTTGTCCGAGCGAGCTTTCGATAACTGCGGGGGTGCCGTCATTGAAGGTTGCGAGCGCCTTGCCGCCGGTCAGCTCTGTTATCTCTCTGCCCCAGAAGCCGCGGATCTTCTTGCCGTCAAGCGTGAAGTCAAGCTCCTCGTAGTCGGTGTCCGTATAGGAATTTCCTAGCGTGGAATTGAGGTCGCCGCCGGGAAGAATGGGGTTGAGCATCGAGAACTCGTCAACAACGCCGACCTTGCCGTCAAGCACGAGGATGCCGCCCTCCCTTACAAACTCGTTAAGTGCCGCGGCGAGTGCTTTGCCTACAACTATCTGGTTTGAAAGTATAACGAGCTTGTAATTTTTGAGCTCGTGTGCTTCTATAATATCGGGGTTAATGCCGATATCGTGCATAGCTTTGTAAGCGCCAACAACCGATGCCGGATAGATGTTCTGGTCAATGCTGTAGTTGTTCGTGTAATAGACCTGGAAGTCCTCGCACTGTCTGTCGAAGAGAATACCGACCTTACCGCGAGAGGGTGTGAGTGTGCCGACCTCGCCAACGAGCTCGGAAAACTCCTTCGCGAATTCAAGTCGGGGCGTTGAGCGCTCGAGATAATCAACGAGTCCGCGTCCTGCGGTCTGCAATCCCTTGGTGAAGGGGCGCCACATCCAATAGATAAGACCCTTTGCACCCGCAGCCAGGCTCTCGTAGCACCAGTGCTTAAGCTCGTGCCTCCTTACAGCCGTTGTCGGGTTGAACATTGCCTGAATATGCGTTTGCATTTCGGCTATGTAGAAGCCCTCGCGGCGTGATGCCGCATAGAAGGAGTCGCATGCGCACCAGCGAGCGTGGATTGGTTGAGTGCCCTTTACCTGCTTCGGGTAGAATGACATACCGATATCGTCAACAACCTCCTTGAGAACGAACTCGTCCTGCGGACGGTTGTACATACCTGTTCCGTTGGTGACCATAGAGCCGATATTGTCGGCAATGAAGGGGTGCTTTGTGTCAACCTCGCGTATGGCGTCGCACCAACGCGAAATAATGATACCGACCGCCTCGCGTCTGAATGCGCCGAAGTCTGCCACCGGCATAATGCTCATCCACATCCAAGGTGCAAAATCAACCTGCGAGAAGCTCTCGTAGGTGCGCTCCCAAACCTCGTTCAGGCGCTCGATAGTGGTATATTTGCGCTCAAGCCAAAGGCGGAACTCGGCAATCGTGTATTCATCGTATGAGCAGAATGCGGTTTCGTTAAAAACGTCGAAGGCGGCGAGTGCGGGGTAGTCCTTGTAAGCCTCTGCCGCTCCGCGGAAGTATGAGCAAACTATCTCGTTGACCTCGGGGTGGAAGTAGTTGAGCCAGCCATAGCACGAAACGCTAAGACGGCGGTGTCCGTGCTCGTCGCGGCAATAATACTCGTCCTTCATAAGGAAGTCGGGCGCGTATTCCATAGCGGTGAGCTGTCCTGCAAGCTCCATTATAACGTTTAAGCCGACCTGCTCGGCGATTTTGAGGAGTGCGCGTCCGGTATTGTAGGGGTAGCCCTTCTTCTTTTCCTCCCACCAGAAGAATGCAGGCCAAACCACGACGGTGTCAAGTCCATTTTCCTTCATTCGTTTGAAATTGCGCTCAATATCTGCGAGTGTGTCCTCGCGAGTGAGCTTTATGACCGTACCATACGTGAATTTCTTCTTTTGCATTATGAAGGTCTCCTTTTTGTTGTCGTCAAATATACTTTATCAGAAAACTTCGTTGAATTCAACGCATGTTTTCAGATATTTATTGCATTTCTTGCGATTTTACCGAGAGTAGAGCTTTTCGCCGCTCGAGGTTATAAAAACGGCTTTGATATCGCCGTACCCATCGCTTCGCGCTTTATCTATAATGGCGAGCGCGTCCTCGTAGGAGCAGTTGAAAAGCGCGGTTGACATGGCGTCGGCAAAGCCGCTGTCGGGGTGTATTACCGTTACCGAGGCGAAATATTCCGAGGGCATAAGCGTTTTTTCGTTGATTATATGATGATAGCGCACGCCTCCAACCGTGTAGAAGCGCTCATAATTTCCCGAGGTAACGACAGCGCCTGAATCGACGGTGAGCTCGTCGGCGTACCGATTCTGCTCCGAGGGGGAGGGATTTCGAATCTTTATGCTCCAGCCGTCGCCCGACGGATTCTCGCCTATCATTCTTAGGTTTGAGCCGATATCAAGAGCGTAACCGTCTGCCCCAAGAGCAACGAGAAGCTCGGCGGCGCGCTCGGTGGCGTAGCCCTTTGCTATTGCACCCATGTCAAGCGACGTCTTCGGGTCGGTTATCTGTGCGGTCATAGCATCGGTGTCGAGCACTAGGCTGTCTATATCACAGTGCTGCGCGGCATCCTCGAGCAGAGCCATTGGCGGAAGCTCTGCCGCCGAGGGGCTTTTGAGTCCCTCGGTTCTGTATTCGTGCCAAATCTTAAGAACCGCGCCCATAGCGACGTTGACCCTGCCGTCGGTAAGCTCGTGCATTTTCTTTGCATAAAGAAGCATATCCATAAGCTTTTCGTCTATCTGTATCGGCCCTTCGCCCGCGGAGTCGTTGAGCTTTTTGAGGTTGTTAAGCTCGCCGTAGTCGTTGTAGATATCAGAGAGCTTGTGATATTCAGAGAGCAATTCGCTGACCGCCTTGCATTTTTCATCAAACTCTCCGTCACTCTCTATCGCATAGCAGTACACGACGCTTACGGTGTCGAAGTAGTTGAAATACACGCGTTGCTTGGGCTTGACTGAACCGCGGTTCATCAAAAGAACCACAACGAGTACAACGACCGCCACTGCAAGCACGGCGAGAGCAACGCCTGATATGATTTTCTCTTTTTTTGTCATTTAATACCTTTTTGTGAACTATTTTTTACTTAATTATCAAAATCACAGGGTCGAAGACCTGTGCCGTTATGTCGAGCTCGTATCTCTTTTTGTCATTTTTGAAGCCCACCTGCTTGTAGCTGCCGTCTGGCATCAGGCGAAGAATTTCGCTGACGGGGCGGTTTATTACAAGCGGCAACTCCTCAACCGTATCGAGCGACATATCAAGTACTGCCACCATGAGTGAGCCGTCGTCAAGCTCGTGAGCTCTCAGGAGAAGCTCGGCATCGTCGGGGTAATAGACGGGAAGCTCTCCGAGCTCCTCGAGTATACTGATGAGCTGAGCCTTCCTCGTTTCGTTCAGAAAGCCGAAGGACTCGGTCAGGTTGTATTCAAGAAAGTCGGTGTCACCCGAGAATACAACGGCTGTACCGCCGAGCGAATTTTTATACGAGGTAACGCCGGGGAAAAGCCTTTCAAGCTCAACTCCGTCCTTGAGAAAATAGACCTCGGAATGCTCCTTGACGTTTTCGTTTTGAGGAATCAGCTCTCGTGAGCGGCACATTGCGCGGGTCTTGTTGTTCACCGCAAAAACCGTTTCGCCGCTTGTGTTTTTTGCATTCGCGGGGCGCTCCTTAACGTCAACGCCGAGGTATTCTCCGAGTCCGCGTTCGATGAATTTTTCTGCCGCAGGTCCGTCGAGCACGACGTTGCCCGAAAGGAACTCGATAAGCTCGTCGTTTGTGAAGTTTTCAGAGCGGTTTTTGTCAAAGAAGTTAACTCCTCGCCCCTCTTTTGTGAAGTGCATAGGGACGCCAAAGCGGTCGAGTACCTTGGTTGCCCAGGAATCGAGATTGAAGCTTAATCGGTTACCTTCAACCTCAAAGGCATAAATTGGGTTGTGCTTCATCGGTATTCTGCAGCCGACGGGCGTGCTGCGCTTCGTGAGATTGATAAGCTCTTCATAAAAGCCGCGGTTTGCGCCGAGCTTTTTTCGGTATGCCTTGCCGCTGTTTGGCTCGAAGCTTGCAAGCCTCGTTATCCAGTGCTTAGCTCCCGCCGCCCCCTCAAGAATAGAGAATGTGAGGTGAGAGTGAAGTCTTGTTGCGGGGGTAGAATATCTGTTTTGCGGACAGGTATCGGTTTCGGCAAGAAGAACGTCGGGGTTACCGGAGAGGTTGTTCTTTTGGATTGCAAGGCGGAGCATTGTGTGAGCGAAGGCTCTGTGATCCTTGGAGCAGTAGTCGCCGTTGTTTACGCGAATAATAATGGGATTTCCCTCGCCCGCCATGATTTTTGCTATATCGTAAGCGCCTTCAACAGCCGCACCGCAAGCGCAGAACGAGCCGGAAAGCTTCGGATCAACCTCGTCGATGCCCGCGCGGATTTCTTTAGCACAGCCTGTAAGCGAATCTATCTGCGTTTTAACATAAATATCGCGATATTTGCGGGAATTTTCGTCCTTTGCGCGAAGTGCCGTATAAAGCTGCTCGCGAGTAAAGCTGGTATTTGCAAGGCGATTAAATTCTGCTAAGTGCAACTCGCATGCACAGCCGCGCTGCGGGCGGAACATAAGCCTGAAATCATCGTCGAGCATTATGTGGTCGGGATGCTCGGCTGCGATAGTTTTTGCCGCCGCGCGGATATATGCTCTGAAATTCTCATCAAGCGGACAGCAGACCTCGGGTACCGAGCCGTCGCTAAGACCTACATATTTTTTAAACGCCGACGGCTGATTAAGCTTCCAGCCGTGACCTATAGACGCTTGAATGAGCACTCCCGAGGGAATGCCCTTTGCGCTGAGGCGCTTTTTGTATTCGCGGTAGGTTTTCGACAGGAGCGCCGCCTTGTCGATTGCGGGATCTCCCTCGGGAGTCAGAGTCATATTGAAGAGCGGCATTAAGCAAACGCCCTCCTGGACCTGTGCCTCAATGTCTTGGCAGTATTCCTCGATATGCTCGGAATCGAGCCTCATTATAGAATAGTTATGCATAATATTTACCTCTTTCATGTATAGATAAGTCAATGATATCATAGCGGTCGGGCGTTGTCAATACGTTCACTTGCGAAAAAATTTCGTGCGCCGCAAATCTCTGATAAGATGCTCGCGATTGCCAGTCTAGCCTGCGGGCTCGGTCACGTTTTGGCTATTGAGTTGTTAACGCAATTCACTACCGAAATGCAGCTTCGCTGCCTTGCAAGGGACGGCTTAAATATTCTCTCCGTACTTTGCCGAGCGGTAAAATCTCGGGGAGCAATTCTTGTACTTCTTGAAAATCCTGTTAAAATAAGAAACCGACGAGAAGCCGACCGCCTCGGATATCTCGAGAATGCTCTTGTCAGATTTTGCGAGCATCCTTTCGGCATTGCAGATTCTTGCAAAGTTGAGATATTCCGTAAAGGTTGCGCCCGTGGCAAGCTTGAATATGCGGCAGAAATAGCTCGGGTCAAAGTTGAGCATTGCGCTTGCCGATTCCAAGGTTATATTTTCGTGGTAATTTGCGTTTATGTAGGAGAGAAGCGGCAGAATTTTCTGCGCCTCGCGGTTGTTTTTGATGTCGTCGGCTTCGACGAGGTATTTGCCTCGGTACAGAAACCCGAGAATCCTGTATATTTCCGACCTTATGAACATATCGTAAGCGATATCGCGTTTTTTGGATTCTGAGATAAGGTTTATTGCCGCCTCGAAAAATTCGGGGTTACGAATTACGGCAACTGCAATCTCGGAGATGCTTTTGAGCTTCGACGAGTAGCTTATAATCTGCAGATTTTCCGAGTCTATAAAATCGCTTTCCTTGAACTGTATAATTCCCGATTGAACCGGTGCTTCTACACGGTAAGATGCGTGCGGCACACCGGAGTTGACGAATATTATCTCCCCCGCTTTAGCATTGTAGCTTTTGCCGTCGACCGTGAAGCGCATTTCTCCTTTGACGACAACGAGCAGTTCTATTTCGTCGTGATAATGAACGCCGCAAACAAGCCCGGGCTTTGCGTTGGCGTCGTGCTCGCCAATTCCTGCGTGTATTGTCATCTTTGGGACGTTACTTAAAACTATCTGGTTTTGCATTTCTACATTCTCCGCCTGAAATTTTGACCCCTAAGTCTTCATATATATTAATTGTAATATATCGCCCCCGAAAAGTCAAGTCCAAAAGATCGAAAAACTTGAACGATTTTGACATTTTTTTGCCACGCAAAGACAGAAAACTCGGTTCGCTCGCGATAAGAAGTTGTATTATTTCATCTTAAAGGTGCATTATTTTGTTTTTTTGAGAAAAGCGCTTGACAAAGCTTTTTCGGTGTGCTAATATAAAGACGTAACCAAATAATTCTCTTTGAAGGAGCAAAAAAATGGCAAACGAAAAAATCATGCGCATCGGTATAATCGGATGCGGCGGAATTGCAAATTCCCATGCAAAGGCTTATGCGGCAAACACCACCTGCGAGGTCGTTGCTTGCTGTGATATCGTTCCCGGCAGAGCAAAGGCTTTCGCCGAAAAGCACGGCTTTGTAAATGCAAAGACCGACTACAAGGATCACGCAGATATGCTTGCGGACAAGTCCTTGAAGCTCGATGCTGTCAGCGTTTGCACCTACAACCGTCAGCACGTTCCTTGCGCTAAGGCGGCTCTTGAGGCAGGCGTTCACGTTCTTCTTGAAAAGCCTCTTTGCGTTGATATGGACGAGGCTATCGACCTTTACAAAACTGTTAAAAAGACCGGGCTCGTTCTTTCGATCGGCTTCCAGCCGAGATTCGACCAGAACATGCAGGATATCTGCGATATCGTTGCAAGCGGCGAGCTTGGAAAAATATACTACATACAGACCGGCGGCGGCAGACGCCAGGGAATTCCCGTTGGAAACGAGATGAGCTTTATCAGAGATGATACCGCAGGCATCGGCGCGCTTGCTGATATCGGATGCTATTCGCTTGATATGGTTCTTCGCGCGGTTGGCTACCCCAAGCCTCTCACCGTTTCGGGCTATATGTCCGATTACTTCGGAAAGGATCCCGAGTTCTTCTTTAACAGAGCTGATAAGGAGGAGGTTGCGAAGAACTTTGGCGTTGACGATTTCGGCGCAGGCTTCATAAGACTCGAGGGCGATATCATCCTCGACTTCCGTATCTCATGGGCTATGCATATGGACACCCCCGGTGACACTATCATTCTCGGTACTAAGGGCGGTCTTCGTATTCCCTCGACGAATTGCTGGAACGGCTCTATCGGCGGTCCTATGACCATATACAAGACGGTTGCTGGCAAGTGCATGGAGATGAAGGTTCCCCTGGCAGCTGCATCCAACCCCGCCGGTCCCTCTCTTTGGGATAAGAAGATCGGCACGTTCCTTGATGCTTGCAGAAACGGCACCGAAGCTCCCGTTCCGATCGATCAGATCATCTACAACCAGGCGATCATTTACGGTATCGTTGAGTCCGCAAAGCGCGGCGAGGAAATCAAGCTTGATTTCTCCGATATTGAAAAACTTTGATAAAAAATTCGGGCTTCCGCGCAAAAGCGGAAGCCCTTCTTTGTAATTTGAGTCTAAATATGCACAAAAAGTGCGTTTGTTCGGTAAAACGTCATTGTTTTTTTACTTTACATTTTATATTTTTTATGTTATAATCATTATACACTTATATGTTGGTAGGATTTTTAAATGAAAAAAATATTCTTGTTTTTTACGGTTCTCATAGCCTCGCTTTTTTTGCTTGCATCGTGCTCTGGCGGCTCGGACAACGGCTCGGGTGAGGGCGGAGGAGCTGACAATGGCGGCGGAGGCAACGGAAACGGCGGGGACGCAGGCTTTAACGTTACCGTGGTTCTTCAGGGCGACGGAATAGACACACCGAATATGCTCCTCTCGGCAACCGAGGGCGAGGACCTTGAGATTCCTCTTACCTTCAGCGAGGGATACACCTATTCGTCGTCGACTCCCGAGGGAGTGTTCGATTACGAAAGAGGAGTTCTCGTTATTCCGAGCGTGTCGTCGTCTGTAAGACGCGTCGTTATCGAGTCTAAAGAGGCTCAGTATTATTCGTTTGAATCGTTTTTGTCCTCGGGCGACAGCTGTAACGTGCTTAACGACGTGTACCTTGAGGGTACGGTTGTAACCGTTAGCGCAGGCTCGAAGGAGGGCACGTTCGTTGGCTGGTCGTTCGGAAAATCGCTCTCGGCAGGCGGCACCGTCGCGTCAACGGATAAAACCTTCTCGTTTGCGCTTACAGGACTTATATCCAACTCTCACAAGATTAAGATCTATTCGAATTACGCGTTCGATAACGTGTATACCTATGATGCCAACGGCGGCGTGATCAACACCAATTCGGTAAATATAAAGGATAACACCTATTATACTGCGGTTGTTAGCGGAAACAGGGTAGAGGTAACGCTCGGTGCTAAATATTTTGAAACCGTAGAAACCGCATCCACCTTCTACGACGATGCGACCTTTACTCGCCCGGGCTACGTTCTTATCGAGTACAACACGAAGCCCGACGGCACGGGAGAGGGCTTTAATATGGGTGCTAAGTTCCAGATCGACTCGGTCGGCGACGGTATTCCCGTGCTTTACTGTATCTGGGCTAAAGAAACCGATCATCAGTCCTTTGCGTTTAAGGACGTCAAGATTTTCCGTCCGAGCGGCGCAACCCAAGACAGCGTTCCTTACTGGCAGGAAAACGGAATCGAGATCGTCGAGTACACGGGAAACGATAAGACCGTCGTTATACCGAACAAGATCGGCGATAAGTACGTTATCTCTATTGCGGACGGAGCGTTCAAGAATAAATCGGTAGAAACGGTGATTTTCGGAAGGTACGTTCTCAGAATTGCGGACGGAGCGTTCGTTGGATGCTCGAGTCTTAAGACGATGTATTATTCGGACGGAATTACCTACGCATCCGACGATATTCTGGATACCAATTCCCAAAAGAGCTTCACCTCGCTCAGAATTAACGCAACCATGCCCCCGAAGCTTTCCCCAAAATCTTGGGCGGGACTCTTTGCGATCAAGCTTACTCGCGTTATGTCGACGGCGGACACCAAGCGCATAATTATGATAGGCGGCTCGTCAACCTATGACGGTATAAGCTCCGCATACGTAGAGGCTCTTCTGAATGGTGACGGAGAGCAGGAGTACAGCTTTATCAACTTCGGCACTACGAGAATATTCACGGTTATGATGTATCTCGATGCCATGGAGCATTACACGAAGGCGGGCGACTCGGTCGTTCTTGCCGCCGAAAACCACGCAATGTGCTTCGGTGAAACGAGCTTTGTTGCCAATTCGTTTGACGACTCCGAGGGAATGTACCCAAGCCTTATGAGGCTTCTTGACATTTCGAAGTATACTAATATGTTCTCGTCCCTCTCCGAGTTTAATCTGACGCGCGCTGCAAAGGCTCCCACGAGATATGAGGAGATATGCAAGGTCGGCGTCGGCTACGAATCGGACAAGTATGGCGACGATATATCCAACTATGAGCGCCGCTCTCTTTTGAGAAATCAAACGGGCTGCGTTGGATACGGAGATATTGCGACTATAACCTTTAATGAAAAAATCAAATCCACCAAGGCTCGTTGGCAGGATGAAACACGCGAAACTGCCGATTGGAAGGACCCCACGAACGAAACCTGGTGTAACCTTAACGATCCTCGGTACGTTGAATCTCTTAACAGAATGCTTAGGGAAATAAAGACGTCGGGCGCTAAAACCTATTTTGCCTTCGTTCCCGTTGACGGCACGGGCAAGCCGGGAAGCGAATGGGGAGTAATTCCCGAGGCAAAGGCAAGTCCGGCTACATGGATTCCCGCATACGATGCCCTTATCGCAAATACCTTCACCGAGTTTGACGGCATAATCGGAAGATCAATCGATTACGTTTACCACCATAATTATTTCTACGACAGTGCGTATCACCTAAACAACTGGGGTAGACCGATCAGAAGCTATCAATTTTACGTTGACTTCTGTAAAGAGGTCGGAATTACGGATATTGCGGGATATCTTGATCGCGGTACGGATTTTTACGGATGCATTTTCGAGAGCGGAGTTACCGACGGTGCTCCCAAGTATAAGGTAGACTATATCGAGGCTGTCAAATAATCCGTTTTAGGATAGATCAGCGGGTTTGTTTATTTCCGGTTCCGAAAGGATACATAAATAATGAAAAAATCAACGAATGTATTGTTCGCAGTCCTCGCTCTTTTTGCGATTCTCGCTCCGTTCGCGGCGGTTTTAACTTCTGCGTTCGTTATTCCGTCGCAGTACTCGGACACCTTTGTCGGAGTTCTCGATGAGAAGCTTGAGCGGTTGACCTCGATTGAGGAGGACAAGATTGTAATAGTAGGCGGATCGAGCGTCGCGTTCGGAATTGACAGCGAGCTTATGGAGCAGGAGCTCGGATGCCCCGTGGTAAATTTCGGTCTTTACGCCGCTCTCGGAACGAAGCTTATGCTCGACCTTTCCCGCGCGGGAATAAAGGAGGGCGACGTCGTGATCCTTGCTCCGGAGCTTGATGCGCAAACGCTCTCCCTCTATTTCAGCGCCGAAAACACGCTTAACGCTATTGACGATGATATGAGCATGCTGCGGTATATACCGAGCGAGCACTATCTCTCGCTTCTTGGTGGCTCTTGGAGATTTGCAAAGGATAAGCTTGGTTACTGGCTAAGCGGAAGCGCACCAGATCCCGAGGGAATCTATAACGCCGACAGCTTTAACGAATACCTCGATATAAAATCGGGTCTTCGCCCCGAAAACGCGATGAAAAGATACTACGACCCCAACTCCGTCATCGACCTTTCGCCATCAATAGTTGCTGATGAGTTTATCGATTACGTAAATGAGTACATAGCTTGGTGCGAATCTCAGGGGGCTACCGTTTTCTTCACATGGTGTCCAATAAACGAGGCGGCGCTTAAGGACGGAACGGATAACGGCACATTAACCGAGTTTTCGGATTTTATCGAAGAAAGCATCAACTGTGAAGTAATAAGCAGCCTTATGGATAGCTATTACGGACCTATAATGGACAAGGCGTACTTCTACGATTCGAACTTCCACCTTAACGATGCAGGCGTAATACGCAGAAGCATCAACCTCGTCAACGACATTCACCTCGCAATCGGTGACGGCGAATACTGCACCCTCGAGCTTCCCGAGCCTCCGCCTCTTCCCGAGATTGCTATCCGCTACGACGGCTATGATGAAAACGAGAAGTATTTCACGTACGAGCTCGAGATAAGCGGCGCAAAGCTTACGGGACTTACCGACGAAGGTAAGGCTATGACTTCTCTTACAATCCCCGTTGGAATAGACGGATACGTCGTTGCTGAAATCGGCGCTGAGGTGTTTGCCGATAGTGCTGTGAAAACCCTCGTGATTCCCGAGGAATCAAGGTGCGAAACTATCGGAAACGGAGCTTTTGACGGATCTATGATAACTAAGCTTTACATTTTAAAGGCTTACGAAAACCCCGGAGCGCCAGGAGCGCTTATTGTTCCTCCGGCAAGCTTCCCGCCGTTGTCGAGCGGATTCCGTATTTATGTACCAAATTCCGACGACTACAAGAGCGGCTACGACTGGGCAGGAGTTGCCAATCTTGATGAGCTCCTCATAACAATCGAAGAATAACCTATAAATGAAATTAATTTTTTCAAAACAAAAGGAGTACGAGCAATTTTTGCTCGTACTCCTTTTCACATTTGCGAAGCAAATATTTCACCGCATAGCGATTTCACTTGCCCAAAAGGGCAACTTTCGTTGCGCACCTGCGATAAAGCAGGCGCGCAACGGGGTATTTGCCTTTCGACTGCATATCAGTCAAAATTGAAATTATTTAATTACTTCAACCTTAGGCATCTCTTCCGAACCGATTCCCGAAGGAATAGTCTTCATACCGAGCTTCACATCAAAGCCTGTCTCGGAGCCGTGGTAGTAAGTGCGAACGTACATCTCGTACGTATGTCCTGCCTGAAGCATTCTCGATCCGTTCGCGCCTTCGGAGTAAACCCACATATCGGAGCCGTAGTTTCCTTCTACGTCGTAAATGAATACGTAGATGGAATCAAGCTCGTTGCTATTAGAATTCTGGATATAGAACATCAAGCTCTCGTTAAACTCGGGAGTGTAGGAGAACGAGAATATTTCGTTCTCAACCGGATATCCGTATTGCTTCTCAAAATCGTAGTTTGCGTTTGCGGGGGTCTCGAAGTAAAGCCTGCCTATCTCCTTTTCGGTGTCAGCAGTGCAGCCCTCTCTCTCGCACTTCGCGGATACGGTATATCCCCAATCACCCTCGGAGCCGGAAACGTTGTAGAGGTGTCCGTTGGTCTCGTAGCGGATGTAGCTGTCAGCGCAAACCGAGCAAACGTAAACTCTCTTGTTGATGTCAAGGCAGGTGTCATAAATGATAGACTGCTTTTCATCAAACTCATACTTGTGTCCGTATTCATAGAGGTTATCGAAGGAGAACGAGCCGTCCCTAGTATTGTAAAGACCGGTTGCGTCGTAGGTTGAATCGCTGTAAGAAAGATAAGAGAAGCCGTTATTAACCATATCAAGCGTTATAAGCTTAACTATCTCTGAATGCTCAAGAAGCGATACTAGAGAAGGCATATAAAGCTTCATTTCGCCCGCCTTTACGTTGTAGATAGAAGAAACGTAAATATAGTCGGAGCATCCTTCGCTAACGTTAAGTCCGAAGAAGTTAGCTTCATAGTCGAAGTAGGTCACCTCAAGATTTACAAGATAACTATCGTTTTCAAGGTAGCCGTCTGCAAAGTATATGAGAATGAAGCGTCCGTTTTCATCGTCTTCAAAGAACTTGTATCCATATCTCTCCGAGCAAAGGTTCTCAAGGTAAGCTTTAAGAGCGGCCTTATGATTGATTTTATCGGTCTTTTCGATTTCAGCCTTTATTGCATCCATCTTATCCGTATCCATCTCGCCCTTGTATCCGTAGATAACCTCGAAGGTAACGTCAGCCTCGGAATTTGCTCCGGGGATGCTCTCTACGACGTTGATCGTGGTCTTTTCCTCGGTTATGGTTACGGTAGTGCCAACGCCGGTTCCCTGAATGTTAGCCTGAACGTCGATAACGATAGACTCGGCAGTTACAGTAACCTTTGCAGCAGCTATATCGGTTTCGGAGATGGGAAGCATTACGCTGAATACGGTCTCGGTTGCAACGCCGTTTTCGTCAACGGTGATTTCAAAGAGTGTTATCTGGGAAACCATCTCGATTACCATGTTGATATTCTCGAGTAGTTCAGCAACAAAGCTTTCGGAGCCGTCAGCACCCTCTGCGCCGTCGGTCTTATCGTTCTCATCGTATTCGCCGTTTTCCTTCTCGGTGGTTTCGGTCATTTCTTCCTTGGTTTCGGTAGAAATATCCGTGTAAGCGGTAGCATAACTTACTTTGTTGTTGGAGTCGATTATAAAATTGTCGGCGCAATTGTCGCAACTGCCGTTGCCGTTGTCATCGACGAATTTTCCGCACTCGCAAGAGTAAACGATGTCATCGCCGCCGTCGCCCTCTGAGCCGCCAAGGTATTCACCGCACTTTTCGCAATGGCCGTCGCCGTCCTTATCGTGGTGCTCGCAGTAATCCTCTTCGCCATACAGGAATTCACCGCACTTTTCGCACCAGCCGTCGCCGTCCTTATCGAAGTGCTCGCAGTAATCCTCTTCGCCATACAGGAATTCACCGCACTTTTCGCACCAGCCGTCGCCGTCCTCGTCGTAGTGCTCGCAGCAATTATCGTCAGCCATGAGGTAAGCGTCGCAGTTATCGCAATAGCCGTCGCCGTCCTTGTCGAAGTGCTCGCAGTAACCGACGTCGGGGCTGTTAGAGCCGCCCATGTTGGAGGCGATCATCATAACAACGTCATAGAAGGTTATGGTATCAAGGTAGCCCAGTCCGTTCTCGCCGATAAGACCTTCCTTGATCATATCGATTGCTTCCTGCTCCTCGTCAACGTCCTCGGTTTCGGGATCGTCAACAATAATCTCTCTGAACAACATCATCATAAACGCATGCTTAACGGAGAGAGAAAGAGTTGCCTCATCCTCAAGTATATCGCTTACGTCGAAGCCCTCGGGAAGAGCAGCTTGACCGTTAGAGATTCCGTTGAGTATTGCGGGAAGTACGGTATTTTCGAGAGTTGCCGTCGGGTCGCCGAGCAGCATCGCTACGAGAGGATCAATTGCCTTTATGAGGTTAACTACGTTGAAGCCCATTTCGGACTCGATGTAGCTAAGAAGGTCTGCAATCGAGAAGTTGTAGAGCTTGTCGTCAGAAAGAACTTCCTTTATACCGTCAACCGTGCCCTCGCCCACGATAGCATCGATAAGCTCGGTGATAGAAGCGGTGAGAAGAGTTTCTGCCCATGCCTTAAGACCCGAAATGTCAAGAGTTATCTTTGCAGTTCCGTCTTCGTTTTCCGTTACGACGAAGAAGGAGTTAACAACCTTTGCGAGGTACGCCTTTACAGCAACATCATCGTCGCTGTTAACGTTTTCAAACTCAGGGAATACGTGAACAGTGAACCAAGCCTGAAGCAAAGGAAGATATTCCTTAAGCATGAGCTCTGCTCCTGCTACCGACTGAATTATCTCTTGGAAAATAGCGTTTTTAGCAATATCCAAGTATCCGTAAACGGTATTGTCCTTGGTCGAGCTGCTTCCAATGCCTTCACCCTCGGAAGCGTAGTAGAGAATTCCGTTCTCGATAAAGAACGTGATTACCATGGTTGAGTTGCGAGTGTACGCACTGTACTCCATTTTGAGAACGCCGTTACCGTAGCCCTCAAGCATACCTTCCTCGTTGATAGCAACGTAAGCCTCGTTAATGAGCATCGACATTATGCCGGAAGAGCTAGGATTCTCGTCGTCCCGGATGATAACCTCGTATTTCTCGAGCTTAAGTCCGAATGAGTTGAACGCAGGGATCTTTATGCGATTGATAACAATGAGCTTCTCGGCGCACTTCTCGCAAATGATAGTGCCAACGTGCTCGCAAATTACCATTTCCTTATCGCAGCCCTCAACGTCGCACTTGCCGTTGGTGTCAGCGTCAACGTGATTGTCGCATCCGTCGTCGTATTCGGTGTCGCACTTGTCGCACTTGCCGTTATCATCTTTGTCGATGTGCTTGTCACAGCCGTCGTCAACCGTCTCGGCACAGCCCCAGTTGTCGCAGATACCGTTATCATTCTTATCAACGTGCTCGTCGCAGCCGTCGGAGAAGGTTGCATCGCAGTCTTCGTTGTCGCAAATGAAGTCATCGTTAGCATCAACGTGGATGCTGCATCCGTCGTCGTACTCGGTGTCGCACTTGTCGCACTTGCCGTTATCATCTCTGTCGATGTGCTTGTCACAACCGTCGTTGCACCAATTGCCGCATCTGTCGCACGACTGGTTGTCGTCCTTGTCAACGCAAGGCTGAAGGTCACAGCCGTCGTTGTATCTGTCGCCACACTCGTCGCACCAATTGTTGTCGTCAGAATCTATATGATCGCATTCCTGCTTGAAGAATTCGCCGCACTTGTCGCAGAGGCCATCCTTGTCATCGTCAACGTGCCGGTCACAACCGTCGTCGTACTCATTTCCGCAAAATTCGTTATCACACCAACCGTCGTCATCCTT
>JAEIGA010003832.1_pt1 | contig 23398 bp, 16 predicted proteins | sample 9270691 | NCBI WGS metagenome assembly JAEIGA01 (sample SAMN17057246, study PRJNA624740) | gut metagenome | biome: biome; isolation source: fecal sample | host: Bos grunniens | place: China: Xizang | collected 2019 | reverse complement strand
ACAAGCTTAGAACCGTACAGCGGATCAGGCAATACATCTCTTTTGGAAAGTTGACCTCTTCTAGGCACTGATCTTCCCTCCTTCATAAAATAATGATATCATAGGTACTCGAATATTTTTCAATTCGTTAGTGCTCCTTATTGTTGCGATTTTATAAACATCTATATCAATCACAGCACGTGAGCACGATTCGTCCGATTGTACCTTAATTTTTATTTCTTCGGACGCTTTGCTCCGTACTTGGAGCGGCTCTGCTTACGGTTTGCAACACCCTGAGTATCAAGCGTACCACGGATTATGTGATAACGTACACCGGGCAAGTCACGAACACGGCCACCACGAATAAGAACAACAGAGTGCTCCTGAAGGTTGTGACCGATACCGGGAATGTAAGAAGTTGCTTCCATTCCGTTTGTAAGTCTTACTCTGGCAATCTTACGAAGAGCCGAGTTAGGCTTCTTGGGGGTTACGGTTGTTACCTTTGTGCACACGCCTCTTTTCTGAGGTGAGGTCTTATCTGTAGCTTCATTGCGAAGAGTGTTAAAGCCTCTCTGGAGCACAGGAGTCTTTGACTTGTACGCCTTGTTGCTACGACCATTTTTAACGAGCTGGTTAAAGGTTGGCATGTTTTTCCTCCTTCTTCAAGATATAGTGTTTATGATTTTCCGCCGAAAGAAAATGCCCTCTTCCGACAGCCTATCAAGCATCTTCACCGATTTTTGGGCATAGTTATCCCATAGTTACCGATGTTACCATCATATTTTACCATTACGCCCCGCGATTGTCAATAGATTTTGCAAATTTTTTTGCTTTTATTTAAAATATCTTATGCGCATATATATTTTGCGACAATATGCGCACCCGCTCGACCTGTACCGACACAGCGCAGGCACCCCATCAGGTCTTTTGCATAAAAAGCGCCCGCCGTACCGAGATACAGCGGGCGTTCGTATTATAAAACAGTCAAAGCCTTACGGTTGCACCGTATTAAAATTATTTCCCTTCGGATTCGGCTTCGACTATTTGCGTCAAGGATATCTTGTAATATTTGTCAATAACCGTAGTCCCCTGAAGCTCACTTATGCGAACGAGGAAGCAACCGTTGCCTTCAGATATTACTTCGAAGCTGCCTACGGTATCGAAAAGAAGAGTTCCGTCAAGGGCGTATACTGTTCGACGTACGTTTGCGGCATCGTCGGTGTAAGTGACGGTATAATATTCATAATAAGAGTTTACAATTACAGAAGCAGTCTTGCCATCGGGAGCCTTTATTTCGGTCAGGCCGTTTTTGTCGAAGCGATAATATTTATTTATGTCAGGACCGCCGACGAACTGAGGCGCCTCGGTTTTGAGCAGGAGCATCGAAACGTCAGTTCTTGCTATAACCGAGTCGTATTCTGACGTATCAAGGATAACGTTAAGCTCCTTGTCGTAGACCTTATCTCCCAACACTATACCGAAACCGGTATATTCAAAGTTCTCTATATCGTCTACGGCTGTTATTATATCAAAGTTTTTGTCAAGAAGATATGCTTTTTCACCGCCAAGCCCAAAGATAGGCGTTGCCAAGCTCAAGTCGCCGTCAAGAGGAGCCACAATCACGGTCTCGCCATCAATCTTCGGGAATACGCCTACAACTGAGCCGTTGTTGCTTACGGAAACGAACTCCATATCGTTATAGCCGCAAACCCTCTGATTTTCGATAGGCACTACCGTTCCGATGTTCTCTATCTTATCGGTAAATCTGTCAGAGAAGGCGTAGTACTGTGAATCGGACGTCTTGCCCTCGGGGCGTCTTGTTATATTGGCAATTCTATACTCAAAATCAATTTCCTTTTCACCACCGGACTTGGGGTCGAACAGGATAGTTACAAGGTCGAACTTTCTGAATTCGCTGCCAGGCTCGGCAAAATCGTACTCCTCGGCAAGTGAATCAAGCTCAACGGAGTACTGAATAAGGGCATTTCCGCCGGAAAGACAATATATCCTTCCGTCCTCTACGTAAGTGGGAAGCTGGTATTTACTCAAGTAGTTGAATTCGAGGTCGTAATATCTTATTTCGTCGGTCGAAACATTTGCTACTATGTAGTCACCGATTATAACGGAATCATACTCAAGAGCATCCGGATAGTCAAAATCGGTATACTTTCCGAAATTCTTGATTTCTTCGGTGACGGAGTCCACGTAAAATACGGTGTAATCGAAGGTAAACCAATTACCGTCCGTTTCTATTTCGACCAAACCCTCAGCCTCGGCGAACTTATTGCCCGAATAGTCGTAAACGGTCGTCTTTATTTCTCCATCGTCACCGATTCCACAGGTCCAGAGAAGATTTAAGGACGCATAAGTTTTTATATCGACGGAATCAGCTCTTGCGGCAGCTATGGAAAAGGCTACCTTACCCGTATCTATGCTGTATACATAGAGCTTTCCCGTGGGGGGATTTGCCGTGGTATCCTCGTCGGTATAAACTATAATACCGTCATCCATAGAGTGCAGGTATTTACAGCCGTCGGGAAGCTTAAACTCCTCGCTTCTGTTTACCTCAAGCGGCAGCGCCTGAAGCTCGGAACTATATACGTCCCTGAAGCTCATTGTGCCGGAGCAGGATGCGAGCGCCAGAACTGCGATGCACAAAACCAGCGCCAGGGCTAAAATTCTTGTTTTCTTCATGCTTTTTTCTCCTTATCGTATTTTAAAGATGTCAAGGTTGCAAGCCGTAAGAGAGTCGAACACAAGCGCCCTACGGCTATTCTGAATTTATTATAGCACCACTGAAAAAGACAATCAACGGCTATACTATGTTTTTTTAATGTTTTTCGTTACTGTTTCGTCAATTACAACAAAAAAATGCTGAAAAATTTGCACTTTTCAGCATTTTTGTATCAAATTATTCTTCTGTATTGCTCTTTTCTCTGACAAAGAGGGACTTTAATTTCTTAAAGAATCTGTTTCTCTTTATTGCCTGCTTGATTTTATCAAGGCGAAGCTTAAGACCCTTGTCCTGCCTTTTCTTATACTGCTTATGGTCGTACATTTGCACGTTTGCGCAGAAGTCGCATATAGCCGCCTGCTCAAAATCACCTCTCTCATGGTCGTGCCAACCGAGAAGCTCCGCATATTTTTCGTGGAGGAGCTGCCAGAAGGCGCCCTTCGCATCAGAGGGGAGAAGATGGTATATATGGTAGCAGCGACTCACCGACAGGTTGAGAAAGCTCTTTGCCAGAGGCTCATACATTCCGCCCTTCATAAAGAATTCTTTTATCTTAAGATAAACCTCAGGCACCTGATTGTGATATTTTTTATAAACTCTGGCTCTGGTCTGCTCACTGTAAATTCTGTGATGTATAAGAACCTCGTCAAGCTTTCCTACTCTTTCCGCAAAGCCAACCGCTATAACCGTAAAATAGACGTCCTCAAACATCTTAACCTCCTCAAGGAAGGTTATATTCTTTTCAATAATGAAGCTGCGGCGGAAAAGCTTATTCCAGGCAGAGCCTGTGGTTGACTGAAGAATGATATCGGGATGCTCGTTTTTAGAGGTTACGGCTCCACCGTCATATATGCAGCTGTGCTCACCCTCGGAATTTTCCGTAAAGCAACACTTCTTCGTGTTATAGTTATCGTATTTTGCGATAGCTATGTCAAGCTCGCCCTCTTTCGCAATTTTGTAAAGATGCTCAAGCAATGTGTTCTCAAAGAAATCGTCGGCATCAAGGAACGCCACATATTCTCCTCTTGCTCTCTTAAGACCGTTATTTCTCGCAAGACCGGGACCGGCATTGGTTTCGGTAACTATACGTATTCTTGAATCAAGCTTCTGATATTCACGCACAACGTCAAGAGAACGGTCGGTCGAGCCGTCGTCTATACATATAATCTCAATTTCACGAAGGGTCTGCCCTATTACGCTGTCAAGAGCGGGGCGCAAATAGTCGCAGGCATTGTATATGGGAATTATAACGGATATTTTTATATCGGGGTTGCTCTCCGGGTAAGCCTCACCCTCGTGCTCACTTTTAGCAACTATAGCCTCGTTAGCCTCGGCTTCCTCTATTATATCCTTACCCTCTTCAATATCAATATCTTCTATCTGAATATCTTCTGTAAGATTTTCACGGTTTTCCATGTCAGGTAAAACGCTCTCCGTCACCATCGGTTACAAAAACAGCGGCGAGAAAGCTCTCCTTAATTTTTTAAATGTAAGCGAAACAAAAGGAATTTTCGCCAATTTTCAGAAAATGTTTACTTACATTTTAACATTATTTATGCAAAATGTCAATAGTGCAATTTTTTAGCCTAAAATCGGTGGAAAAATTCAACGTTAAAAGGCATTTACCACATCTATTTACAAGGTTTCGGCGCAAAAAAGGGCGCTTACGCCTCGGGAAAATTCCTTGCGGCGTAAGCGCTTTTTAATAAAATCCGTGAATTATTCAATTTCACCGGCTACCGAAGAAAGAATGGAAACACTCTCTCCCTCGGGACCGAAGGAAACGACCTCTTCCTCTAAATTATCGGGAGCTGCCGCCGTATCCTCAATCTCAACCGCGCGGTACTTGGGAATACCCGTTCCTGCAGGGATAAGCTTACCGATGATAACGTTCTCCTTAAGACCGAGGAGCTTATCCTGCTTTCCTCTGAGGGCCGCCTCGGTAAGAACCTTGGTGGTTTCCTGGAAGGAAGCTGCGGAAAGGAAGGACTCTGTCATAAGAGAAGCCTTTGTAATACCGAGAAGCATAGGAGCCGCCTCTGCATGACGAAGAGTAAGCTCGCCTGCCGCAATACGCTCATCTATCTTTTCGTTTTCCTCACGAAGCTCAAGAACGTCTACCGTCGTACCTGCAAGAAGCTCGGTATCTCCGCCGTCCTCGATTCTGACCTTTCTGGTCATCTGACGTGTTATACATTCAACGTGCTTGTCGTTAATTTCAACATCCTCACCGCGGTACACCTTCTGAACCTCACGAATGATGTAGTCATAAACCGCATCAATACCCGAAAGGTGAAGCACGTCTGCGGGGTTAAGGAAGCCCTCCGTAATCTGCTGACCACGCTCAACACGCTGTCCATCCTCTATGCAAAGACGCATACCGAAGGGAATATCGTAAATTACGTCCTCTGTGGTAGGCTCCTCGGGATTCTGGATAATCACCTTGGAAAGCTTCTTATCGGACTGAATTCTTGCAGTACCCGTATAAGAGGTAACGAGAGCGGGCTTCTTAGGCTTTCTCGCCTCAAACAGCTCCTCAACTCTGGGAAGACCCTGAGTAATATCCGAACCTGCGACACCACCTGTATGGAAGGTTCTCATTGTAAGCTGAGTACCGGGCTCACCGATAGACTGAGCGGCGATAACACCTACAGCCTCACCTATTGCAACAGGCTTACCGTTAGCAAGGTCCGCACCGTAGCAGTGTACGCACACACCACGCTTTGCAAGGCATCGAAGAATTGTTCTTACCTCAACCTCCTTGACTCCTGCGGCTACGATTTCACTTGCCATATCCTCGTTTATCATTGTGTTGGCAGGTACGATAAGCTCGCCTGTTTCCTCATTGATAACGTCGTTTACGGTATATCTGCCCACAAGACGGTCAAAGAGCTTTTCAACTACGTTGTCCCCTACCTTGATATCGGAAACTACGATACCCGAGGTAGCTCCGCAGTCCTCTTCCCTTACAATAACGTCCTGAGAAACGTCAACAAGACGACGGGTAAGATATCCGGAGTCGGCAGTACGAAGAGCCGTATCCGAAAGGGACTTACGTGAACCCTTTGCGCCCATGAAGTACTCAAGCATTGTAAGTCCTTCACGGAAGTTGGATTTAATGGGAATTTCGATAGTCTTACCGTTGGTCGCAAACATAAGTCCACGCATACCGGCAAGCTGACGCATCTGCTTTGTGGAACCACGGGCTCCCGAGGTTGCTATCATATTAAGAGAGTTGTACTTGTCAAGGTTGCGGGTGAGCGCATCGGTAACGTCGTTGGTCGCCTTCTCCCAAACCGCAATAACCTGCTTATATCTTTCGTCGTCGGAAAGTTCACCCCAATTAAAGAGCTCGGTAATCTCGTCGACCTTCTTTGCGGCATCGTCAAGAATCTGCTTCTTTTCAGGGGGGATTGTCATATCGTAAACCGAGATAGAAAGAGAGGATCTGGTAGAGTACTTATAACCCATAGCCTTGATGTTATCAAGCACCGCAGCTGCTTCCGCAAAGCCGTGATATTTAATGGTAAGGTCTACTATTTCCTTAAGCTTTTTGCTGGTTGTAGCAAAGTTAACCTCAAGACTGAAGGGGTCCTTGCTACGGTCAATATAACCTAAATCCTGGGGAATTTTGGAGTTGAATATAAGTCTTCCGTAAGTAGCATCGATTATAGCGCTCTTCTCGACGCCATCAACCATCTTGGTTACTCTTACCTTGATAGCTGCATGCATTCCGAGAATCTTATTCTCATACGCCATCTCAACCTCATGGAAATCTCTGAACACCTTACCCTCACCCAGCTCGCCGGGGCGATCAATGGTGAGATAATAGGAGCCGAGGACCATGTCCTGCGAAGGAACCGTAACAGCCTTACCTGAAACGGGCTTCAGAAGGTTGTTTGCAGAGAGCATAAGGAATCTCGCCTCTGCCTGAGCCTCACTGGAAAGGGGTACGTGTACGGGCATCTGGTCACCGTCGAAGTCCGCATTGAATGCGGGGCATACAAGGGGGTGAAGCTTTATTGCTCTACCCTCAACGAGGATAGGCTCAAACGCCTGTATAGAAAGACGGTGAAGTGTGGGCGCACGGTTAAGAAGCACGGGATGCTCCTTGATTACGTACTCAAGAGCGTCCCAAACCTCGGGAGCAACTCTGTCTACTTTCTTCTTTGCGTCCTTTATGGAATTTGCCTTCTGTGTTTCAATCAGGCGCTTCATAACGAAGGGGCGGAAGAGCTCCAGCGCCATTTCCTTAGGAAGTCCGCACTGATAAATCTTAAGGTCGGGACCAACGACGATAACCGAACGTCCCGAATAGTCAACACGCTTACCGAGAAGGTTCTGACGGAAGCGTCCCTGCTTACCGCGGAGAGCCTCGGAGAGAGACTTAAGGGGTCTGTTAGATGCGCCGGTAACCGCTTTTCCACGGCGACCGTTATCTATAAGCGCATCAACGAATTCCTGAAGCATTCTCTTCTCGTTACGGATAATTATATCCGGCGCATTCATTTCGATAAAGTGCTTAAGTCTGTTATTTCTGTTAATAACTCTGCGGTAAAGCTCATTTATATCAGAGGTAGCAAATCTTCCACCGTCAAGCTGAGTCATAGGACGGATATCGGGAGGAAGCACGGGAATGGTTTCAAGGATCATCCACTCAGGGCGGTTGCCCGATTTTCTGAACGCCTCAATTACCTCAAGTCTTTTGATTATCTTAACCTTTTTCTGACCGGAGCTTTCGGCAAGGCGCTCTTTAAGCTCACGGGAAAGCTTCTCAACGTCAATCTCCGCAAGAAGCTCACGAATAGCCTCGGCACCCATTCCTGCCTTGAAATCATCCTCGTATCTCTCACGAGCGCTCTGATACTCAGCATCGGTGAGAAGCTGCTTCTTCTCAAGAGGAGTATTACCGGGATCAATAACTATATATCTTGCAAAATAGATGACACGCTCAAGGAGTCTGGGGGATATATCAAGCACAAGGCTTATTCTCGAGGGAACTGCCTTGAAATACCAGATATGCGATACGGGAGCCGCAAGCTCTATTGAGCCCATACGCTCACGGCGCACCTTCTTGGTGGTTACCTCAACGCCGCACTTCTCGCAAACCTTGCCCTTAAAGCGAACACGCTTATACTTACCGCAAAGACATTCCCAGTCTTTAGTAGGGCCAAAGATTCTTTCACAGAAAAGACCGTCGCGCTCTGCCTTGAGAGTACGATAGTTAATCGTTTCTGCTTTGGTTACCTCACCGTGAGACCACGAACGTATGGTTTCGGGAGAAGCAAGACCTATTTTGATAGAATCAAACGCATTTCTTTCCATAGATTTTTATTTGTAGGCACTCCGAGCGAAGCCGCTCGGATATGCCGTTTCCCTTCTGTAAAAATTATTCTTCGTCTTCGGAATCGTAAGAGTCGCTGTCCTCAGCGTTGAAGTCATACTCCTCGTCCTCAAAGCCATCCTCAAAATCTTCCATATCGATAACATCTTCATTCTCTTCGAACTCAGCCTCATCCGCTGCGGCGGAATCGGAGTCACGCTCCTCGTCTGCCTTACGGTTTACGTCATCGATAGAGGTGTAAACGGGAACGTCCTCGTCATAAACCTCTGCAAATTCTATTTCCTCACCCGCTTCGTCAAGAACATGAATATCAAGACAAAGGGACTGAAGCTCTTTAACAAGAACCTTGAAGGATTCGGGAATTCCGGGAGTGGGAATATTCTGACCCTTAACGATTGCCTCGTAGGTCTTGGTTCTTCCTGTTACGTCGTCCGACTTAACGGTGAGTATCTCCTGAAGAGTGTAGGCTGCGCCGTACGCCTCAAGAGCCCAAACCTCCATCTCTCCGAAACGCTGACCGCCGAACTGAGCTTTACCGCCCAAAGGCTGCTGTGTTACAAGAGAATAAGGACCTATCGAACGAGCGTGAATCTTATCGTCTACAAGGTGGTGAAGCTTGAGGTAGTACATTATTCCGACTGTTACAGGGTTGTCGAAGGGCTCGCCTGTACGTCCGTCGTAAAGAGTTACCTTACCATCAATTACCTTGAGGCTTTCCTTCTTCATAAGATTCTGAAGCTTGTCGTCGTCATCAACGATTTCCTGATCCACTCTCTGCAGATCCATCTTACCGTCCTCGCGAACAACCTCCATAAATACAGCTTTTCCGCGAACGCTCTCACCCGGACGTATATCACGTGCGTAGTTGGCTCTGCGAAGCATCTCAAGAATGTCGCTCTCCTTTGCGCCATCAAATACGGGGGTCATTATCTTAATGCCGAGCTTACGGCAAGCTATACCGAGGTGAACCTCAAGCACCTGACCGATGTTCATACGTGAAGGAACGCCCAGGGGGTTAAGCACGATGTCAAGAGGTGTTCCGTCTGCCAAGAAGGGCATATCCTCGGGAGGAAGAATTCTGGAAACGACACCCTTGTTACCGTGACGGCCCGCCATCTTATCTCCGACAGATATTTTTCTCTTCTGCGCTACGTAAACTCTTACTACCTTGTTTACTCCGGGGGCAAGGTCATCGGAATTCGTGCGGTCATAAACCTTAACGTCTACTACCACGCCCGACATACCGTGAGGCATTCTGAGGGAGGAATCCTTAACCTCTCTTGCCTTCTCACCGAAGATTGCACGAAGAAGTCTTTCCTCGGGGGTAAGCTCTGTTTCTCCCTTGGGAGTAACCTTACCGACGAGAATATCGTTAGCACGTACTTCCGTACCTATTCTTATAATACCATCCTGATCAAGGTCCTTGAGAGCGTCCTCACCCACGTTGGGAACCTCTCGGGTTATCTCCTGAGTGCCGAGCTTCGTATCTCTCGCCTCAATCTGGAACTCTTCTATGTGTATTGACGTGTATACGTCGTCACGAACCAGCTTTTCGTTAAGAAGAACTGCGTCCTCGTAGTTATAGCCCTCCCAGGTCATAAAGCCGATAAGGGCGTTTTTACCGAGAGAAATTTCACCGTTTGAGGTTGCGGGTCCATCAGCTATAACCTGCCCTGCCTCAACACGCTCGCCTTCGTTTACGACGGGGCGCTGGTTTACGCAGGTACCCTGGTTGGACCTCTTGAATTTAATAAGGTGGTAGGTTTCCTTTCGGCCGGAATCACCGAGAATCACTATCTCGTCACCTGCCGCACGCTCTACAACGCCGCCCTCGTTTGCCACTACAACGGCACCAGAGTCAACTGCGGCCTTGTATTCCATACCCGTAGCTACTATGGGAGAGTCGGTCATCATAAGAGGCACTGCCTGCTTCTGCATGTTCGAGCCCATGAGCGCTCTGGTATTGTCGTCGTTTTCAAGGAAGGGAATGCAGCCCGCAGCTACGGAAACAGCCATCTGAGGACATGCGTCCATAAGGTCAACCTCTGTGGGAGAAACCTCTATGAACTCGGATTTATATCTTGCGATAACCTTCTTGTTAACGAAGTATCCGTTCTCGTCAAGCATCTCGTTTGCCTGAGCTACTATGTTGTTATCCTCTTCGTCAGCTGTGAGATAGAGAACCTCATCGGTAACTCTTCCGGTCTTCTTATCAACGACTCTGTAAGGAGCCTTAAGGAAGCCGTACTCGCTGATTCTTGCGTAGGATGCAAGATAGGATATAAGACCGATGTTAGGACCTTCGGGAGTTTCTACGGGGCAGATTCTTCCGTAGTGCGTATAGTGAACGTCACGCACCTCGAAGGAAGCTCTGTCACGGGAAAGACCGCCGGGACCGAGAGCAGAAAGTCTTCTCTTATGAGTAAGCTCTGCCAGGGGGTTGTTCTGGTCCATAAACTGAGAAAGAGGCGAGGAGCCGAAGAATTCTCTTATAGCGGTTGCTACGGAGCGAGTGTTTATAAGAGCTTCGGGGCGCAAATCCTCGTTGTCGTGAACCGACATTCTCTCCTTGATACTCTTGTCCATTCTGGACATACCGATTCTCATCTGGTTCTGAAGAAGCTCGCCTACGCAGCGAAGACGTCTGTTACCGAGATGGTCGATATCGTCCGTGGAGCCTATTCCGTGAGTAAGACAGAATAAGTAGTTTATTGAAGCGAATATATCTTCTTTAGTTACGTGCTTAGGGCAAAGCTCGGTAAATCTCTCGCGAACGGAGTTCTTAATCTCATAAACTCTCGCCTCGCCTGTAAGACCTGCCTCGTCTGCCGCAGCTATTATCTCGTTAAGAACCGATACTCTTACCTTCTCGCCCGCTCTTACGCCGCAATCGGAAAGGTCGTAGCCGAGAAGAAGCTCGGGACGAACGGTAAAGTTGGAGAATACCTTAATGGGCTTATCAGCCTCGTTCTTTACGTAAACCTCATTTACAAGGCTATTTTCGATAGCCTCCGCCACCTCACGGGTGATAACAACTCCTGCCTCAGGCTCTGCAACAATCTCGCCGGTGATAGGATTGATTACCGGGTACGCCAGCTCGTGTCCTACAATTCTTGCGGCAAGAGCAAGCTTCTTGTTGTACTTGTATCTACCTACGGGAGCCAGGTCGTATCTCTTAGGGTCGAAGAGAATATTGTTAAGAAGGTTCTCGGCGCTCTCTACTACGGGGGGCTCACCGGGACGAAGCTTCTTGAATATCTCCTTCAGCGCCTCATCTCTGTAAGAAGAGTTATTTTCCTCTGCAAGCTTTGCGCACTCGTCCTTAGCCATAGTTGCGATAAGAGCATCCTCATCGCCGAACATAGCGATAATAGCCTCATCGTTATCCTGACCTGCAGGGCAGAGAGCACGGATAAGGGTGCTTATGGGGAGCTTACGGGTTTTATCAATTTTTACGTGGAATATTCCCGCTGCGTCAGACTCGTACTCGAGCCATGCGCCTCTGTAAGGAATAACCGTCGCTGTGAAGTTATGCTTACCCTGCTTATCCATACTGTCAGCATAGTAAATGCCGGGGGAACGAACGAGCTGAGAAATTATAACTCTCTCTGCGCCGTTGATAACGAAGGTACCGTTATCCGTCATAAGCGGGAAATCGCCCATGTAAATCTGAGCGGTCTTAAGCTCTCCCGTCGCTCTGTTTACCAATCTGACGCCCACCTTGATATGGGTATCGTAGGTTACGGCTCTGTCCTTGCACTCCTCAACCGAATATCTGGGATTCGGGTCAATCGTGAAATCGGTAAACTCTATGGAAAGGTTACCTGAGAAATCAACGATAGGAGATACGTCGCGGAGAACCTCGTTAAAGCCCTCCTCGATAAACCACTTATAAGAGTCTTTTTGAACTTCTATAAGGTTGGGCATTTCCGTTGCTGCTTCAATCTTGGAAAAGCTTTCTCTGACATTCGTGCCAAGCTTCCTGGGTTTAAGCATCATAAATAGAATCACTCCATTCCTGAAAATTTACAAGTTCCATCGCTAACCGGTTCGTTTTCAAGGAAATCTTTACAGCCTCACAAAATGTCGGAAATCCTGAAAACAGCCCCCGAAACCCTGAAAAAAGGCAAAAAATCCCCATAGATAGCGATTATAATGCATTTTAATATTATAGCATAAAAGTTTCTTTTGTCAAGAGCTTTTGGAAATTTTTTTAATTTTTTCATAAAAAACAGAAAAAATGCAAGAATAATCCAAAAAACTGCCCTTCCGACCCTGTCCTCGGCGGCGGTCCTGCGGTAGGTTATTTTTCGGCAGAAAATTACATTTTTTGATTAAAATTCATAAAAAATTTACAATTAGTCCTGCTTTGATATATATTTTTTTCTGCTTTTCCAACTCCGTTTACATCAAAAAAACAAGCTCCATTTTCCTCTTCTTCGCCGATTTTACCAGTATTAAGCCTACCGATAAATTATATTCGGGATATAACAAAGCTTGCTTTCACGTGCGCAAGGCGCACCCGTATTATAATTATTGAAGGAAAAATCAAAAAGGCGCATCAAAAGTGCGCCTGATTCGCATGGATATTTTAAAAAGCTCTGTTTAAATACATGAGGCGATAAAAACAAAAAAGGGAGTGTTTTACACAAAACCGTGTTACACTTCCCTTCTACCTTGCGCTGAGCTTAAATCTATTTTGCATACCTCGCCACCAGCCACTATATAATGGGCTTCAAGCTCTACTCCCGCACTTTTAAGCACCGACTTTATATGCATAGTCACGAAAACGTCAAGCGACGATGGAGTAATATCGCCACCCGGGTGATTATGGGCGATTATAACCGAATGGGCTTTATTTCTGACTGCGGCATCAAGAATTTTGCGAGGCAGCACGTCGGAGGCGCAAACGGTTCCCTCGGAAACGAACTCCGTATGAAGCAGCCGTCCCACTTTATCGAAGACAAGCATATATACGCACTCGACAGAATTCCCGAGCATAAGCCCTTTAAGATACTCTTCAAGAGCTTCGGGAGCGTATTTCTTCCCTACCTTTACCGACTCGGTCATACGCCTTTTGTTGAGAGCTACTGCAAGTCTTATCAGATGCGCTACGCTTTCATTTGAGCAATCACTTTCCGCTATCTGGCGAAAATCAGCCTCAAAAAGCCCCTCAAGATTTGAAAATCTTCCAAGCAGTGACTTGGCTGCTGCCGACACATCACGAATGGTGCTGTAAGAGAGAAGCGCTTTAAGGTAGCCTTCCTCGTCCGAATGAAGAATGTGTGAGGATTTGATTTCCTCTTTCGCATCAAATGCCGGTGAGGCGCCGTTTTCTATACGTTTTCCTTGGGTAGTACAGTTTTTATCAGATTTAACCACAGGTGCCCCCCTTGTCGTCTGATTTTTATCTCTAAATGTTCGTTGTTTTAATGCTCAACGGTATAAAAGTTTTTTCTGCCGAAAAATTTTAAGTAAGCCTCCGTTTGAGAAAAGGCGCTTGATATATGATTCATAAAGCCTAAATATTTCTTTCCCGAGATAATATAATGCTCGGCAAGTACCGCTCCTACATCTGATATAGCGGCTGCTATCATCGTGTTGGTTTCCCTGTCCCCCTCCGTAGGATAAAGAGGCCCAAAGGGGTGATTGTGAGCTATTATTGCCACCGAGGCTCGGTTTCTGACTATTGAATCCACGAATTCCTTCGGCTTTACGCCGCCGGAGGAATAGTCAAGCTTATAAAGCTCCTCGTATGCTATAAGCCTCATTCTTCCGTCAAGAGTCAGCATCACCGTCATCGGCTCCTCTGCACCGGCAAACTTTTCCACAAGAAATTCGCCGCATCTCTCGTAGGTATCAAGCAGCACTCCGCCCTCTGAGGTCCTCGCTCTTTCACTGTTAAAGGCATCTGCCGCAAGAGCTATAAGCTCGGCTGTTTTCCGCCCGATGCCTTCAACCCCTATAAGCTCCTCGACTCCTGCCGAGAGAACTCCGCCGACGCCACCAAATCTTGACAGCAGCGCCTTTGCTAAAGGATTCGTATCCTTTACGGGGACAGAAAAATAGAGGAGCATCTCAAGAAGCTCGTAATCGTCGAAAAATCTATCGCCGTATTCGGAAAATTTTCTTCTCATTCTGGCTCTGTGACCTATATGTACGTTTTCCTTCTGCTCCATCCGTCTCTCCTCTCCGCCCACAGGCTTATTTTCTGTGCGGTTTATTTTCTCAGCTGTTTTCTTCCCGATAGTTTCTTCTTGCTACGGATAATTCCTCGTCTATCTCGGGAGCGAATCCGTGAGGCTTCGTTACCTTAAGCATATTGATTTTTATGCCCTGAGAAGAAAACGCCGCCTCGTATTCTGTTACCACGTTATCTGCAGAATACTCCGATTCATGTAAATCCCTTGTAACAACGTCAGGTGAGAGTCCCATAGCCTCTATCTCTTCCAGAGAAAAATCGAAAAGTCCCACATTATCCGTTTTGAAGCAAAGAGTACCGCCGTCCTTCAAAAGATTGAAATATACTGCAAGATATCTTCTGTGAGTCAGCCTGCGCTTTGCATACCCTTTTTTAGACCAAGGGTCGGAAAAATTGAGAAAAATTCTGTCTACCGTACCGTTTTCAAAAAGAAGAGTAAGGTTATCAGCTGTATCTATTATAAATTTAAGATTGCAAGGGGCGCCCGTATCAAGGTAAGCCCCCTTCGCCTTTTCCGCCGCAAGAACTACGCAATCGGTTACTCTTTCCATGGCGTAATACTTGACAGATGGGTGCTTCTCGCACATACCAATGGCAAATCCACCCTTGCCTGCTCCTATTTCAAGATAAACAGTATCCCCCTCGCTAACGGAGGGCTTTTCCACAAGGAATTCCGAGCAGCTCTCAAGGCGCTCTTCGGAGTGCTTTTTCTTTCTCATTCTCATACGTCAGCCGAGCCTCCGTCCCCCTTATTGAATTCAAGAAGCTCGAGGGAGGGATTATCCTCAAGCACCCATCTGATGCTCCATTCGCTGGTGAAAATAAGGAGATTATTGCCTCTGAAATCCTGCACCCACTTCGTATCGTGGGAAAGCTTCAGCGTTTTGGGGTCAAGATTGGGGTCCTTTATCCATCTTATCTGCTGATAAGGTAGGGCGCTTCTTCTAAGGTCGCAGCCGTACTCATTCTTCAGCCTGTATTCAAGGACTTCAAACTGAAGAACGCCAACGACACCTACTATAACTCTTTCAAGACCCGAATTAGGCTCGAAGAATATCTGTATAGCACCCTCTTGGGCTATCTGGTTCATGCCCTTGGAGAACTGCTTTCTCTTCATAGAGTCAACCTGCTCAACCATAGCGAAATGCTCGGGAGCAAAGGTAGGTATTCCCTCAAAGCAGATTTTCTCGCCACGCTCACATATCGTATCTCCTATGGAGAAAATGCCCGGGTCAAAAACGCCTATTATGTCGCCTGCGTAAGCCTCGTTTACCACTTCCCTCTCAGACGCCATCATTTGCTGCGGCTGGGACAGCCTGAAGCTCTTTTTGCCCTGAACGTGATAATATTCTCTGTCACGGCAGAATTTGCCCGAGCAGATACGCATAAATGCTATTCTGTCACGGTGCGCCTTATTCATATTCGCCTGTATTTTGAATACGAATGCGGAGAAGCCCTCGTCAAAGGGGTCTACGGTCCTATCTCCCGCCACACGTGGCAAGGGAGAGGTTGTCATTTTAAGAAAATGCTCAAGGAACGGCTCTATACCGAAATTATTAAGCGCTGAGCCGAAGAATACAGGAGAAAGCTTTCCGTGTCTGACCGCTTCAAGGTCGAAATCGAAGGAGGCGCCGTCAAGCAGCTCTACCTGCTCGCAAAGCTCGGTGCGCAGTCTTTCTCCTATAAGACTGTCGAGCTTGTCCGTATCGCTTATGTCGCAGTCAATACCACTGATTTTTTCTCTGCCTCTGTGAGAATCGCCGAAGGAAAGAATAGACTTTGCGCTTCTGTCATAAACGCCCTTGAAATTCTGACCGCAGCCGATAGGCCAGTTCATAGGATATGTGCCTATGCCAAACTCTCTTTCAAGCTCGTCAAGAAGGTCGAAAGGGTCACGTGCCTCACGGTCCATTTTGTTAATGAAGGTGAAAATGGGAATATCCCGCATAGCGCAGACCTTGAAGAGCTTTCTTGTCTGCGGCTCTATACCCTTTGCGGCGTCTATTACCATTACTGCGCTGTCTGCCGCCATAAGAGTTCTGTAAGTATCCTCCGAGAAATCCTGGTGACCCGGTGTATCAAGGATATTTATACAATATCCATCGTATTCAAACTGAAGAACCGATGAGGTTATGGAAATACCTCTCTGCTTTTCAAGGTCCATCCAGTCCGACACCGCATGCTTGTCCGACTGCTTTCCCTTTACTGAGCCCGCAGATTGGATTGCTCCTCCGTAAAGCAAGAACTTTTCAGTAAGAGTGGTTTTACCTGCGTCGGGATGCGAAATTATCGCAAATGTGCGACGCCTTTTTATTTCGTTTGCTATATCAGCCATAAAACTGTACCTTCCATAGCGCGCCGAGAGGCTGCCCAACACTTGAAAGAGCTTCCCCGCCTCGCGCAAAATATTATTAAAAATACGGCAAGTATTATATCATACGAGCCCACGAATGTCAAGAGATTGGAGCCCTATAATACGGGCTGCTTCTAAAAACTCTAATACAAATCCTCGTAAATTCCACCGGGAACGAACTCTCTGATAAGAGAGCTTTCGGGCACCTGCCGATAATCGTACTCGGGGATATCGGTGAGGGCTTCGGCTACCACTCTTGCGTAGTAGCTCTCTTCCGTTATCCTGTCTGTGAGCAGCCTTTTTGCAAAGGGCTTAAGAACGGATAGCTCAAAGGAGTGGAAGGTATCGAACTTTATATCAGCCTCTTCCTTATACGGATAGAGATACTTTTCCTCGCCTATAAGCACGTTTTTCCACATTGACAGAGTTTTCTCGGCATCCGAGGCTCGATAAATGCTGTCCCTTACGGTACGGCGCAAAAATCTTACCTTTTTACCCGACAAAATTCTCTTTCCCGAAACGTTTATATTAGTAGAAACGCTGACGAAGAGCTTAAGCACGGCACCCTCGGGACAAGAGGCTGAAATTATCGGATTAAGCCCATGTATTCCTTCTATTATGACGCAACCGTCGGAAAATGGCGGATAGTGAGAAAATCCGACACGCCCCCCTGCCTTAAAGTCGTATTTGGGTACGGAAAACTCCTCTCCCGAAATTATTGCCCGAAGGCTCTCCGAGAGTACGTCAAGGTCAAGAGCAAATGGCGATTCGTAATCCGGCTCTCCGTTTTCAAGGAGTGGGTAGCTCTCGTCCCCCGAGCTTTTGTAGAAATCGTCAAGGGAAATAACCATCGACCGCTCTCCAAAAGCCTTTATTCTGTCGCAAATAAGATTTGCCGTGGTAGTCTTTCCCGAGCCGGAGGGACCCGACAGCAGCATAACTCTGATGCCCGGATGCCCGACTATATGCCTCGCAACACTGTCGACCTTATCAAAATATTCCCTCTCGCTGGACTCTATTGCCAACAGAGGGTCGCCAAGTCTTTCTAAAAGAGCTGAAAGCTCAAGCTCTGCCATAAACCATTATCTCCCTTCCGTAAAGCATATGCGCTTTACAATGTACTGCACAAATACCGCAGTGACGTTTTATACGATTCCGTCAATACTCGCTGATGGGCAAATCGGTATTGTCTTCCCCCTTGTCAATAGAGAGAATTTTTACGTAATATTTCATATTTTCGTTAACCTCGACTAACACTCTATCCCCGACACCGTGTCCAATTACCGCCTTGCCGAGAGGGGACTCCTTGCTTACGAAGCCGAGAAGGGCGTTCTGCCTTAAGGTGGTCACTATCTGTATGCGCTTTTCAGCGCCCATTTTCTCATTGAAGACGGTTACGTAGTCAAAGAGGGACACAGTATCCGCATCCTGCTTCACCTCTATAATCTTTGCGGTTCTTATCATATTTTCAAGATATCTTATTCGGCTGTCGTTCTTCCTTTTTTCTCTTTTCGCCTCTTTATACTCGGCATTTTCGGAAAGGTCGCCGAACTCGCGGGTTCTTTTAAGCTCTGCGCCAAGCGTTCTTGCAAGCTCGCCTCTGCGATATGCAATCTCCTCTTCCATTTTCTTTATGTCAACCTCTGTAAGCTCGTCGTACATATATATTCTCCTTATATTCACACCGCCGTCCGGCGCTACTGCAAAAACAGAGATATTGTGATAAAACACAGTACCTCTGTCTTGATTAGTCATTCAAAATAGATTAAGGCAAGGGAAATATCTCGGTTATATTAGCGCAATACGGAACACCCGATATAACTATATACAAAATCGCAACAACTATTCCGACAATGCTTCCGAAAAACACCTGAAGAGGCGTATGCCCCACAAAGTCTTTAAGTCTTTCGGCTCTTACCTCCTGGTCGGGGTCGGCAAACATACCGTTGATTATATCGGCTATCTGCTTTATCGTAGATGTCTGCTTACCCGTTTCACGACGGACACCTGTCGCATCGTGCATGACTATAATGGCAACAATTATTGACACGGCGAATATTGCGCTGTTAAATCCGCAAAGCCAACCGCACATAACCACGAGGGATATAACCGTAGCCGTATGGGCGCTGGGCATACCTCCGTCACCGAAAAGGCGCTCAAGGCGAATCTTTTTTTCCATAAGAGCGTAAATTATCAGCTTCAGCACCTGGGCTATAAGCCATGCCGAAAGGGAGGCTATGATTATTCCGTTAGTGAGAATATCTAATACAATTTCCATATTTCTTCTCCATCTTTTTAAGGAAGCTCCGGCTCCGAAGCTCCGGAATTCATATAAACGTCGTAATATTTGCAGATAAAGTCTGCTATGTCCGCATCGGTTATCTCCTCAACGTCTGACATTTCGTTGATAACGAAATCGGTAACGGCAGAGAGCTGCTCATCATCAAGACCTATGCCGTTTTCTTCAAGTGTGGTATTCAGCTGGTCGCTTACCGCCGCCTTATATTCCTCGGGAGAGGAGTAGTCCTCCTCCTTTATCGCAAGAGCTGTGTTAAGACCGTCTTTAACATTATCAACAGTTTCAACTACCGATGAATCAACACCGGAATTCTGAAGAAGCATAGACATCGACATATTGACGAACTCGGCAACTATTGCGCTCATTCGCTCATTCGCCGAAAGTATCGCATTCATTCTCGCAATCACCGTAGCTCCCTCGGCATCGGTTGCCATAAGGGCATCAAGCACGTCGCCTCCGCCACCGCCGCCAAGAGCTGACATAGCTCCCGAGGAAGAGAGCAGATAATAGACGTCAACCAAGGTTTCAAGATCCCCCGAAAGGTTATCCTTATCACTCGTAGCGAGGACTCCAAAAATAGAGTCAATGAAGGATTTCATCGGTTCCTCAATGCCTTCAAGCATTCCTTCGCCCAGAATTCCCTTTGCCGAGCGAAGAACGCCCGACATCAGCATAGCTACGTACCTGTCCTCCTCTACCTCGTCGATAACAGCGTCAAACACCGCTTTATCCTCGGGTGTAAGATTAACGAAATCGGTAGAAGACAAATCGCCTATTTTAACAAAAATACACAGAGCAGAGCCAACGGATTTCTGAAGGTCAACTCCCTCTCCCTCAAGCTCGACGCCGCTCATTATATCGTATCCGAAGCCGAACACCGTATCGGTTGCCACGACTACCGGGTTTGTTGCCACGGGAGATAGATAATCGTCGTACATTCCGGAAAGAACCACGGTGTTTTCACACTCCGGGTATTTCTCCTTAGTTTCGGCGATAGCTCCGCCGGCGGTAGATATTATTCCGCATATCGGCACTAAAATAACCATCGAGATAAGAAGCCCGGACACAGCTCCTATACCAAGCCCGATAAATCTTGTAACTACGTTGTTGTTATCCCTTGTAAATCCGAATATTCCGCAAAGGATTTTGTGAACAATTTCGGTTATGATGTGCAGAACGAAGAAAATCGGAATTGTAAGCAGGGGGGCAATTATAAGTGCTGCGGGAAGAGCCAAAACGCAGCTTATCGTTTCCTTATCAATATGCGTAAGAATGTTTGATGCATCGGAGCCGAGCATAGCTCCAAGATCAAGCTCGTTCAGATACGAAAGTATTGTTGGAGTGAGGAGCTTACATACTGTGTAAGACACCGCTATGGAAAAGATTACCGTTGCAAATCTTATAGTTTGCCGCTTAAAGCCACGGATAAAACCGAAGAGCATTCCTATGGCTACCATTACGCCAACCAGCACGTATATTACAAGGTTTATTATTGAGTAAACTTCCGCTGTCATAATTATCAACTCTTTTCGTTCAGATATTCCGGGCGATGCGCCGCCGCTTTAAGAATGGCTATTTGCGTTTTTGCGTCCTTTATTTCCCCTGACATTACCATGCTGTAAAGGGTGGTCAGTGGGGAGGATTCAACCTCCAGGAACTCATCCTCGTCAAGGCACCTGTCGGTGAAGGTTATATCCTCTGCCATATACATATATATGCGTTCACTTATAAGAGCGGGAGAGGTGTCAAGCTCTCCAAGGAAGGTGTATTTTTTCGCAACAGCACCCGTTTCCTCCCTCAGCTCTCGCTTTGCAGCCTCAAGTGGGTCCTCCCCTGCATAATTGAGCTTACCTGCGGGTATCTCATAGAAAACCCTGTTATGAGCATATCTGAACTGGCGCTCCATTATAACCTTACCGTCGGAAAGTATTGGAATTACGCACACGGCTCCCACATGCAAACATATCTCACGGTGAGAAACGCTTCCGTCAGGCAATCTCACAGAATCCCTTACCACCTTCAAAACCGAGCCGTCGTATATATCTTCCCTGTCAATCTTTTCTTCAATCAAATGCTCAAAGCCGCTCATCTTATCTCCGTTCGCGCACCAAAAATTATTTTAAAATATTTGGTTAATCTATATTTTACCATTTTATTAAGAATAAGTCAAGGGTTAAGAAAAAAGAATTAACAGTTTTTCAAAATCCCCGAAATCTATTGCATAAAGGATATTTTTGTGATATAATCATAAAAAAACAAATCGGAGGATTTTATTGTATGAAGCTCAGCGTTCTTACAAACCTTTTCGCCAACCTCACCCTTGACGAGGCTTTGGCAAAATTTGAAAAGCTCGGAGTTGAAGCTGTTGAAATCGGTTGCGGCGGATACCCCGGCAAGGCACATTGCGACCCCGAGGTGCTTCTTGCTGACGAGAAGGCTCTCGCAGACTGGCAGAACACCTTTAAGGCGCACGGCATAGAAATATGCGCTCTTTCCGTTCACGGAAACCCACTTCACCCCGACAAAAAGATTGCAGAGGGATTTCACAACGATTTTGTAAACGCTGTGCTGCTTGCAGAGAAAATCGGAATTGACACGGTTATTACCTTCTCCGGCTGTCCCGGCGGCTCTCCCGAGGACAAAACTCCCAACTGGGCTACCTGCGCTTGGCCCGACGATTTCCTCGCAGTTCTTGATTATCAGTGGAACGACGTTCTTATTCCCTATTGGAAAAAGACGGCTGAATTTGCGAAGAGCCACGGCGTGACAAAAATTGCTTTTGAAATGCACCCCGGCTTCTGCGTATACAACCCCGAAACTCTTCTTAAGCTCAGAGCGGCTGTCGGCGACGTTATCGGCGCTAACTTCGACCCCTCTCACCTTATCTGGCAGGGTATAGACCCCGTCAGCGCTATCAGAGTTCTTGAGGGCGCTATCTATCACTTCCACGCAAAGGACACCAAGATTGACAAGTACAATACCGCTAAATTCGGCGTTCTCGACACCAAGCATTACAGTGACGAAATTCACCGCTCCTGGATATTCCGCAGCGTAGGATACGGCAACGGTCTTGACTACTGGCGCGACATGATTTCCAACCTTCGTCTTGTAGGCTACGACAAGGTTATGTCAATCGAGCACGAGGATAGCCTCATGACTCCCGACGAGGGTCTTGAGCACGCAGTGGCATTCCTTAAGGAATCCATCATAAAGGACCCCAAGCCTACCACTATGGGTTGGGCATAAGTCCTCGCTTAAATTCTTGCAAAAATAACAGTACGGCGCATTTTCGTGATTTGTCCGTTAAGGGCAACACGCTGATGCGCCGTATTGTTTTTAATTCTATTCCGCTGAAATTTCGTACGCCAATCTTTCCGCACCGCCGTGGGTATAAATTATTCCTGCGTATGAAAAACCGAATTTTAAAAGCGCCCTTTGCATCGGAATATTGTTTCTGTGAGTATCTATTCTGATGCTGCCGTGCCTTTTAAGAGCCTCTGAAAATATAAAGGCCGCAACCCCTTTACCTCTTGCCTTTTGGCTTACGGCAACTCTGTGAAGTATGCCATATGGCGGGCGTGTTTGCCACTTACCTTCGGTTATCGTATTATAATCAAGCTCTTCTCCGTAAGACATAAAGAATACGGCAAGAATTTCATTTTCCCCGGTAACCGTGTATAAATTTCCATTAAGTAAATCCTCAAGTACAAGCTCACGAGAAGGATAGCCGTCACCCCACTGCTCCCCGTTTCCGCTTTCCTTCATAAAGAGTCTGGCAGAGGAATATATATCAATTATTTCGTCTAAATTTCGCATCTGCGCTTTTTCTATAATCATATAAGCTCCACCTTTACAAAATCACGGATTTTCATTTCACTCGGTGTCACATCGCAGTCCACCGCAAGAATTTTGACTCCCGCAAGCTCGGCATCTCTCAGCGCCTCGGCAAATTCGGGGTGAGTCTTAACGTTCGGAGAAAAGCTCTCTGCTCCCTTCATTTGAATAACGAAAAGCACGTAAGCCTCATATCCACACTTAACGCACTTGCAAAGCTCCTTCAGGTGCTTCACACCGCGCTCCGTCGGAGCATCGGGAAAATACAACCTTCCGCCCTCTTCAAGCGTCACACCCTTAACCTCGAGGTACGCCTTCTTGTCACCCGATTCAACATAAAAATCGAACCTTGAATTTCCAAAGGTGACCTCCCGCCTTACCCGAGCGCCGCTTGGGAAGAGCCCTCCGGGGAGCCATTCCTCGACGGCTTTATTGGGGGCCGACGAATCTATGTTGAAGAGTATCTCTGTGTCGTCGCATTTTTTAAGGACGGCTACCAGGTCGTAAAGTGTTTTGCGCTTTTCCCCGACGGTATGCTCAAGGTACACAACGCACCCCGGCAAAAGCAGCTCCTTGCACCTGCCGGTGTTTTTTACGTGTACCGTTACTATCTCTCCCGAGGGAAGCTCCGCCTCTGCGACAAACCTGTTTTT
>JAEIGA010003831.1_pt1 | contig 23399 bp, 16 predicted proteins | sample 9270691 | NCBI WGS metagenome assembly JAEIGA01 (sample SAMN17057246, study PRJNA624740) | gut metagenome | biome: biome; isolation source: fecal sample | host: Bos grunniens | place: China: Xizang | collected 2019 | reverse complement strand
TCCCTACAAGTTTCAAGGAAATCCAAAGGATAACACCCCTACCGAATTATGTATCATAACAATTAAACATAAAACTGAGGCGCTCGTTGAGCGCCTCGCCTCATTTATTCTGCTTTCGCTTTTTTATCTAACGCTACGTTTCTGAAGTACATACAAAGGTCCGCAAAGACCATAATGAAATTTAGTATATACACCGCTAACACGTACCATTTCTGCCCGAAATCCGCCATATACACGGGATTTATGAGCTTTGAGGTTATACCGCACACATATCCTCCAAGTATCAGCAAGAGAAATGATAGACTCTTCCCTTTCGCTGTGCCTGCCTTATAGGATTTTATAACGTTAAGCGGCCATGACGCGCCAAACGCCACCAGCATAAGTATCTCGAAAATTTCAGCCATTTTTACCTCCAAAGCATATACGCCCCAAGAAATTGGGGCGTATGGTTTTTATCTGATAGTAGCAATAAATCTGAGGAACGCCTCGTGTCCCTCGGGGGTACACTTATAAACGCCCGCATCCTCAAGAACTCTCTCGAAGGTGCGTCCTATCTCCTTCTTGATTATCTGCTCGGTGTTCTCTGCCGTAAACTCGTAGTTATCCTTAAAGCCTTCAAACCATTCCTTGTGCTTTGCGATGCTATCGTCATCACCGAAATCCTTATCCTCGGCAATAGCCTTGCACATAATCGCTATCTCGTCACGAAGTCTTGCGGGAAGAACAGCAAGTCCCATAACCTCTATAAGACCGATGTTTTCCTTCTTTATGTTGTGAACGTCGGCGTGAGGATGGTAAACACCAAGAGGATGCTCCTCGGTGGTAATGTTGTTACGAAGCACCAGATCAAGCTCAAGCTTTCCGTCACGTGTACGCGCTATGGGGGTTATAGTGTTGTGAGGCTCTCCGTCTGTTTCGGCGAATACGAATGCCGCCTCGTCGGTATAAGCTCTCCATGCCTTGAGTATCTTATCGGCAAGCTCTACAAGGCTCTCCTTGTTTGCGCTGCGCAGTCTGATGACCGACATAGGCCAGTTTACGATACCCGCCTCAACGTCCTCAAAGCACTCAAATTTTATCTCTGTGTCAATAGGCGCCTTCGCCATAGCAAAGGTATAGTGACCGCCCTGAGTGTGGTCGTGGGAGAGTATAGAGCCGCCTACGATAGGAAGGTCAGCATTGGAGCCGAGGAAGTAGTGGGGATACTGCTCCACGAAATCAAGCAATCTCTCAAAGGTTCCCCTCTCTATCTTCATAGGGGTATGCTCCTTAGAAAGGACGATACAATGCTCGTTATAGTAAACGTAGGGAGAATACTGCATATACCACTGCTTGCCCGCAAGGGTGGTGGGAATAAGGCGCAGTGTCTGACGGGCAGGTCTGCCCGCGTTACCCTCAAAGCCCTCATTTTCGGGGCAAAGGAGACACTTTGGGTATCCGCTCTGGGGCAGGAGCTTTGCCGCCGCGATAGCCTTGGGGTCCTTCTCGGGCTTGGAGAGGTTTACGGTTATATCAAGCTCGCCGTATTTACCATCGTATGTCCACTTCAAATCCTTTGCCACGCGATATGTACGGATGTAATCGCTGTTACGGCAAAGAGCGTAGAAATAGTCGGTAGCCTTGACGGGCGACTCCTCGTACAGCTCTTTAAACTTCTTTATTACCTCGCTGGGTCTAGGGGTAAGAATACCCATAAGCTTTGTGTCAAACAGGTCGCGGTAAACCACGCTGTTATTCTCAAGCAGTCCGTTCTCTGCCGCATAGTCACACAGGTCGGAGAGTATCTCCTCAAGAGGCTCCTCCTCCATTGCTTCCTCGGGCTCTACGTATTCGCCGACCTTAAGCGCCGCCATCAGCGAGTTGGTCATATAAAGTCTGTCCTCCTCGGCTATGAGTCCGCATTTAAGCGCGTATTCTATCAACTGCTTTATTTTTACGGAAATAGTTACTGACATATCTTAAACTCCTTATACTTTTTTCACTTTATTATACCACTTATTTGCACTGCTGTCAAAGGAAATATAAAATTTCTTTTAAATTTATACACAAATGCGTTTTTTGATTGACATTTTAGCTTTTAAATGCTAAAATATATGAGTGTACTGTTTATTGGAGGATTGAAATGTCTGCTGCTAAAGAAACCAGAATAAAAATACTTTCCGAGCTCTACGAGGTGGAGGCTTCCCTTTTTACCGACTCTGATGAGGCACCCGAGTTCTTTGAGAACGGTGACGCTGCCGTTGAGCCCGAGATATTAGAAATAAATTCCGTAGGCAAAATACAAGATGACGGAGAACGTATAACTATAAGCTATGAGGAAAGCGAGGCAACGGGAATGGAGTGCTCTCTTACCTCCTTGAGCTTTCTGAAAAAAGAGCCGGCGGTAGTTACAATGATGAGAAGCGGCGCCGTTTCAGCAACTCTCGTATTTGAGGAAGGAAAACGGCATCACTGCATTTACAAAACTCCGTTTATGCCCTTTGAGGTCTGCGTTCACACCACTAAGGTCGTAAATGCTTTGCTTGTAGGCAACTCCTTGGAGCTTGATTATATGGTTGAGATACGCGGAGCAAAGGCTGAACGAACAAAATTTAAGATGCAAATACTATAATAAAAGGCAGTCGTTTACTAAAGACGGCTGCTTTTTATTATGTTTGTACATAAATAACAAAATTAAAAGAAAAGTTTGGTAAAATTTACCATTGGTAATTTTTGTAAATTCCTTGCATTTTCGTTTGAAATATGGTAAAATATGGATGTTAAAGAAAAATATGGAGGATAACAATGAAAAAAGCAATTAAAATATTGATAGCTGACGAAAACGCATCAGACCGTCAGGCGCTTTGCAACGAGCTGAGAAAAGCGGGATTTACAAATCTTCTTGAAGCGGGAAACGGAGAGGAGGCTCTTATACAGATAGGTAAAAATCATCCCGACATAGCCATAGTTGACGTTTGGCTGTCAAAGCTTGACGGAATCGGGGTCCTTAATAACTGTCAGAATCTCAAATTTGCCCCCGATAAGCCTCCCGCGTTTATCGTGGTTTCTATGGTATCAAAGCAAAGCATATTTGTAGAAGCGGCAAATTCGGGAGCCGACCTGTGCCTACTTAAGCCTTATAACGTGGAAAGCCTTTGCAGACATATCAATTCCCTTGCCAAGACACGGGATGGCGAAGCGGTAGCAGTTCCCGAAGAGGAAAGTGTACCCGATATGGAATCTCAGGTAACAAAGATTATTCATCAGATAGGAGTACCGGCTCACATAAAGGGATACCAATATCTCCGCACCGCGATATTGCTCACCATCAAAGATAGCGATATTATAAACAGCGTCACCAAAATCCTCTACCCCAGCGTAGCAAAGCAGTATCAGACCACAACCAGCCGAGTTGAGCGCGCCATTCGCCACGCCATCGAGGTCGCATGGGACAGAGGCGACGTGGATACCCTCAATTCCTATTTTGGTTATACCATTCAAAACAACAGAGGTAAGCCCACCAATTCGGAATTTATCGCGATGATTGCGGATAATCTCAGACTTAAATATAAAATGTATAAATAAAAGAGGGCATCTGCCCTCTTTCTTATTTTGCATATGTATTGTAAATATATTTGACCTCTTGGGTAGATATAGACTCAGACAGCCCACTACCCTTAGGTTTTCCAACTATAACGTTAACGTATGCCTTTCCCGTAGTTTTAGATACGGCGTAGGAAACAAGGCAAACGCCCGCTTCGTCTGTATATCCCGTTTTAGCGGCTCTCACAGTGACCGTATTCAGTTCAACGGAGCCGTTAAATCTGACGGAATACCACTCGCAGTGCGCCCAGTAGCTTACAGGCTGTCCGTTGCTGTTTAAGGAGAGGTCATTGCTATTTCCTACGTAAGCAGGTATCTTTCTGGTATCGGTAGAGAGCAATATTCTCTTTGCTAACTGGTTCTCCAGCGCGTAGGACATCATTGCCGCCATTTCTCGACAGGTGGTAACGTGTTCTGTATGGTGAAGTCCCGTGCAGTTTTTAAAATTCGTTTGGGTGAGTCCAAGCTGGTCTGCCTTGTCGTTCATCATTTTTACGAACTTCGCTTCACTTCCCGCTACCTCCTTGGCTATCATAAGACAAGCGATAGTATCCGATTTATAGGATATCATATACAGAAGGTCTTCTACTGTAAACCCGTCACCAAGAGATGAAGCTACCAAAAGTCCCGAGCCGCCGTTTTCGTTCTTGTAGTCGATATCATCCTGCGTTACCACAAGCTTTTTATTAAGGCTGGTCACGTTCTCACAAGCTACCAGCAAGGTCATTACCTTTGTCATAGACGCGGGATACATCTTTTGGTCTGCGCTCTTCTCCGCTATGGAGGTATAGCCGCCAAGCTCCACAAGAATGGCATTATTAGACCTGATGCTATCCCCTATCTGCGCAACGTTCCCCGCGCTTGTGCTCAAATAGCTGCTTCTGCTGGGAATAGTAGGATATAATGCCGCTTTATTGGTATTAGTCATAGGCTTCTTTCCCGTACTCTCGGGAACTTCCCCTATATCGTTATCCTCAACAGCCAAAATAACAAAGAGCGAAGCAGTAAATGCTACCAGCAATATTATAGTTGTAAAAAGTATTATAAAATACCCTTTGCCGGGCCATCTCTGTCTGTTTTGCTTTTTTATTTCCATATATTGTTTAGGCGTAAACATCTATGCTCTCCTTAGTGAGAAATCTTACTTATATTTTATCATATAGACAAGCTTTTTTCAAGTAGATAATAATAAAAATTTGAGGTTGCCGCACAAGCGGCAACCTCTTTTTAAGTAAATTAATCTGCGGTAAGACCCGATCTTTCGATACCCTGCACAAGGTATTTCTGACAGAACAGATACATAACCACCAAAGGAGCAATAACCATAAGTCCCGCGGTGTTTCTGACAACACCGTTGTATGCTTCTTGTCCCTTAAAGTTCTTATCCACCAAGCTCTTAGGTATGTCCTCTTCTATGAAGTTTATCAGCAGGTACGGAGCCTCAAACTTATCAACGAAGAACATTGCTCCACCCGTATAGAAGTCATCGGTCCATTGCCATGAGAAGGCGAACAGGAATACCGTTATCATCATGGGTATGGATATAGGAAGGATGATGGTAAAGAACGTGCGGAATACGCCCGAGCCGTCTATGTACGCCGACTCCTCAAGCTCGTCGGGAACGCCCATAAAGAACTGACGGAGCAGGAATATATACAGACCGTTCTTAAACGCAAGACCAGCCAAGGACAGCAATATAAATGGCCATAAGGTATTAAGCAAATTTATACCGTCCGAGGTAAACATCTTCCAACTGTCGGGGAATACGTTTATACTTGACAGAGCTTCGTTATTGAATTCAAAACCAAGTATTTTTATTCCGCCGCCCTCAAGGAAGCCGAATATTCCAAAGATATCAAAGCCCTTAAATCTTGCAAGCAATGCCTGCTGTATTGTTCGGTGAGGTATTATCATAGTCAGTATGACAAGTGCGAACAAAAGCTTGTTACCCTTAAATTTGAACTTAGCAAATCCGTAAGCTATCAAGCTACATATAAACATCTGTATCACCGCTGTGGTCAATGACAACCCCAGTGTGTTCATAAATGCCTTTACGTAATCCTGCTTAAGCCACAGCTCTCTGTATATTTCAACAGTGAAATTTTTAGGAATAAGCTTTACCGAAGAGTCAGCGAGGTCATACATCTCCATAAAGGAAGCGGCTATCTTGGAGATAAAGGGGAAAAGCACGATGTACGCGACACCAACCAGAAGCACGTAACGAACTATCCACCAAACCAGCTTCTTAAGGAAGAACATTGAAAGGAATTTTGCTTTAAGACGTTCTTTAAGAGGTGTTCTTTCGAAATCAACCTTTATTTTGTTCTTACTTTCCTTACGAACCTTAGGTTGTTCCATAATCTTTTCAGAATTCATAACAGTACACCTCCTTTAATTCTTTCGCTGGTAGAAGACATATGCTGAGAATATGGCTGCTACCAATCCGAGTATACCGATTACCACCAGGAAGTATATCCACGACATTGCCGTGGCAATAGTGGTAGGATGCTTTCCTACAAGGTCTCCCGCCTTTATGTCTCTAATATACTGCATGACCCTACTGTCTGTCGTAAATGCGTCAATTACCGTATAAACAGCGTTAACAAGTATCATCGGGCTTATCATCGGGAAGGTTATTTTCCAGAAGGTCTCCCAAGAGGTCGCTCCGTCTATCTGTACCGACTCATATATTGCAGGAGATATTGACTGCAATCCCGCAAGGAATATAAGCATCTGTACTCCGGAGCGGTTTACGATATCGTAAATACGGTTAATAATATCTGCTACGTACGTAAGCATTCCGTCGCCTATCGCCATTCCCGAGAAGAGCTCCTGCACGTCAAGTGCCGATACTATCTGGGTAGCCGCGTCCTGACCCGAGCCGTCATCAATACCCGAGGACGAGCTCATGTAGGCGTCTATACTCTGACTTCCCATAGTGTTCATAATACCGGTTGAAAGTATAACGGGAACGAAGAATATCGCTCTGAACACTGCTCTTCCCGCCATCTTCTGGTTAAGCAACACTGCCATAAAGAGCGAGAACAACAATATCATAGGAATATCAAGTATCATATCGGTAACGCCGGTTATCAATATCTCAAGGAAGTCGGTTCCTCCTTTGGAGGTGGCAGTAAACGCCTCAGCGTAAGCCTGCCAACCTACAAAGGTCTTTTCCATAATTCCCGTCTGGGGGTTCTTGTCGCTGAATATCATACTGCTGGAAATGGAATCGTAGAGCATAGGTATGTATATGAGTATAAATCCTATGACAAAAGGCAGTACAAATATCCATCCTGCGCGAGCCTTTCTCTTGTCAAGAGAGGCATTTCTTTTTCTTTTTGCGGGTTTGACTTTTTTAATTTCAATTTCGTTAGTCATTTGCTACCTCTCCTTTCTTAGTCTACGATAACATATCCGTATGCGTCTACGGTGTAATATACGTTATTAAGCATCACCTTAACAGCGTAGTTGTTGAAGTTAAGGATAAATTCCTTACCGTTGGAATAACGCTCATAGACGATGGAATTAGCGGGAACTGCATATTTGTTGAAGCTGCTATTTGCGTTTTCTTCCTCTTCAACCTTATCAGCCACGTCAACACCGATCTCCTCGGCATATTCCTTTTCGATGGTCAGTATGACGTCTGCTTCCTTTTCCTCTGCCATATTCTTAGCAAGAACCTTAAGTGCCTCGTAAGGAGCCTTAGCGTCATCAAGTATCGTCTTGAGTCCTGCTATTATGTCAGCTGTGTAAGCATCATTTTCCGCATCACTGAGCTTTGCGAAATTATCGTTAGCAATCTCATACTTTTCGATATATTCGGCTGCGGTTTCCTTAGCAAGTGCTGAGGTATCCTTGTAATCGTAATACTTGGCGAACATATCCGCAAGTGCCTCTTCATACTGAGTCTTTGCGTTATCAAGTGCCTTTCTTGCGTCCAGCAGATCCTTTTGAGCAGCGGTTTTAGCTGTCTCAAGAGCCGCCTGAGCAGCCTTTACTGCATCCTCAAGAGCCTTCTTATCCGCATTTTCATCAGCCTTTGCCAATGCGTCCTCGGCAGTCTTAACGGCAGCCTTGGCGTCCGTAATAGGCTTTTCAAGGTCTGCGATAGCCTTCTCTGCAGCTGCAAGAGCCGTCTTAGCCGTATTTACAGCTGTGTTAGCTGCGGTAAGATCTGTAATCTTCTGCGCCTTGGTATCATATATCTTCTGCGCGGTCTGGAACTCAGGAGTCATATAATCCTTCCAATCCAGCAAATTCTTTCTCACTGCCTGGAGCAATGCTCTGAGCTCTTCCTTGGCTGCCGCAGAATCCTGAATATCCTTATAGATGAAGTTGAAGAGCTCATTAAAGGAGTCACCCTCTATTTCATCTGCGTTGGGTATTCTGAGACCGTCTATGAACTGGTGAACGTCAATAGTGCTGGTCTGTACGTCGCTAAGTGCCTTGTTTATATCGGAATAATTAGCTATAACGTCATCAAGCCAGATATCATAGCGTACCGAGTAATAAACACTGGTATCTACATTTTCCTTAAGCAACGAGGTGTTGCGGTAAGAAAGAATGAACTTAAGGGCGGAACCGTTCTCTATGGCTCTGAGAAGCGCATAGTCGGTGTTTCCTTCCATATTGATAGGAGTTGCCGCTGTCTGCACATATCCGTGAAGTACTATTCCAAGGAAAGGAACTGTAGCAGCTGAGCGCGCGTGACGGCTGGAGTCGGTAGCTATATCGGTGATATAGTCAACGTACTTCCATGAGTAGGCGTTTCCGCCGGAAGTCATCACCTTGCTGTAATGCTCATCGAAATACTTGAAGGAATCTATAACAAATCCCTTAGAGTCCTCGCGATGGTAAGGATCATCCTCATCAAAGTCTGAATTCAGATACGATGCCATTGTGGAAACAGAAATTCCCATTGGCTCGTATTTGCTATAATTCTTAGTCAGCTTTTCATAGAAACGGCTAAAGTAAGCGGGCGACATAACAAGCTCAAAGTAGTTGATGTAAGCCTGTCTTGAAGCGCTGTATTCTCTCTTACTGGTATAGCGGTCATCTATGGTCTTAGCCGCGTGAGACATAAGAGAAAGTCCGTCGAACATCTTATTGTCAGCAGCGAAAACAAAGTCAAAGTCAGGATAAAGTCCAAAGCCGTTATCCTTAGCATACTGCAACAGCTCCTCAAACTTCATTTCCTTCTCTACCGAGTTATCCCAATTGAGATGATAAGGCATCTGGTCTACACTAAGACCGCCCTTATTGTATCCGGTAAGGATAAAGTTGATGTTCTTTATGTTAGACTCGGAAAGCTCGTCATACATCTTCTTGATATCATCAAAGCTTGTAAGAGCCTTCATAGTATCATAAGGAATAGACATAAACTTTTCGGTGGTCTCTATGGCGCCAAAGGTCTCGATATAAAGAGGAATATCCGTCTTTACATCATTTTCAGTAAGCTTAGAGAGCGTTCCGTTCTTTATCAGATACTCTCTGTATGCCTTTGCCATTCCGACATAGCTTGTATCGTAATAGCCCTCGCCCGTCTTTACGTCGGGGTCGGTAAGCATAGTGTAGCGTATTCTGAAGTCTCCCGTATACTTTCTCGGCGATGCCACAACAAACGCGCCGCTGGTGCTTACCGAAATAGCATCAGCCAGCTTGTATTCGTCGTAAGGTCTGGGGGAGATAACCATATGGACTGTATTATAGTAGGTAGAGTGATGCGCGGAAAGCGTCATCAGCGATTCGCCTTCCTCTATTACAGCCAGAAATCCTCTGGAGCGCTCACTTCCGTCCTCAAGCGTTTCGTCCTCCACCAATCCAAATACGGGATAACGAACCACCTGGTTGTGAGGCATCTGAGTATTTATCTTGGAGTAGGTAAAGTCGTGTCCGTAGATGGAACCGTGGAACCAAGTAGGAACAGTAAGCTTTGCCAGCTCCTCAAAGTCAAACAGCGTACCCGAGCCATCGGGGAAGAAGGTGTATCCGGAATTGGGATTAGAGCCTGCTCCCATATAAGGAAGTATCTCTATATCATCCAAGCGGTAAACAGATTCATCAAATCTTATACCGTTAGCGGGTACACGAACTGTAAGTCCTTCCTTATCAAGGGTATACTCAAGGGAAATCTTGAAGAGAGGCTCGTTCATTTCCTTGGTGTCAACGCCAAGATCGAGATGCTCGGAGTCAAGGTCCTCAAAGGTGTACTCGGGGAAATAATTTTTGATAATATTCTCAACAGCCGCATACTCTGTCTTTACAGCGCAGGTGCACTCGTAGAACACAATATACTCACCGTTTTCATCGGTCATATCAGCAAAAGGATACTGCTCAAGGTAAGCTTCCTTGTTCTTTTCCTTCATTTCCTCATCCTTGAACTGTGCCAGATGCTCGGTAAGACCTCTCTTCTTTATAAATCCGAGGAACTGTCTCTTTTCGAAGTCCGACAAATTAGGATTATTCTGAACGTCACCGAATTCGCGATCGTAGGTTTCAGCGGTAATAAACTTAGGAACCAGATATCTGGAATCGGTACGTCCTATCTGATATTCAACACGAATACCGTTCTTTATGTACTTTACATCTATCTGGCTGGCGGGAAGCTTAGCCGTAGCATCCTTAAGGTTATCGTCACCGCCTCTTACTGCGTAAACATAGCTGTTGTAGGTATCGGGGTCATCATTATCACTGGTATCCACGAAGGATATTATGATCTGAGAAAGCATATCCGCTTTATCATCCTCGGATATACTCTTAGTTCCCAAATCGTAGGGATTCGAGAAAAGAACGTCCCCTGTTACAACGTTTTCTACCGCAACCTCTCCGCTATAAGCGTCAACGTACAGACGGTAGCCCTCGTATTCAAGACGAAGGTCCATTGTTTCAAGCTTTTTCTGCTTTGTATCTACCTTTACGGTATCTATAATAGTACCGTTTTCGTCCTTAAGCTCATACTTGCCGTTGATATAATCCATGGTAGGTGTGAGCTTATTGGTATTGTACTCATACACAATCGCACCGGAGTCGGATGAAGTCTCCTCTGCGCTTACCACCATTGACAGAGCACTTACGAGCATCAGAAGCGCTAAGAAAGTCGATATTATTCTTTTAATTAACATTTTAAATACCTCCTCCTTACTACATTCTGTACCGTAGCTCTGTAACTATATTGGTAACAAAGCTTACAAGTTTTCCAAGAAGTGTCGTGAACAGAATTGCAATAAACATAATACAAATCATTCCAACAATCGTGGAGATGGTTATTACCACGTTCTTTCCGATACTGTAATCGTGCGTTACCATCATACCGAAGAAGAGCAATATACCAAGCCATACAAATCCAATTCCCGTTATAAGGGAAACTGTCTTAAGCTCCGATTCAACAACGAAGTTGGATGCCAGAGTTGCAGGAACAATCGTAAGTATCAACGGCATCAAGGAATAGGTACAAGCGATATATATATCCTTGAAGTTTCCTTCACCGTCAAAGAGTGTCGTAAGACACCAGTTAGCTATCATAAAGAGAGCCAAGGGTACGCACAGGCTGGTGAGCGCCTCAAAGAAGGACAGATAGTTGCCCTGAGGATTCGAGACGTAACCCGCGCCCACAGATTGATAGTAGAATACAAGTATAGCAACCGCGAGTATGGTCGAACCTGCTCTTACAGATCCTCTCTTTTCGTGCTTCAGATCCCAGAAGCCGTCAAAGGGATGGACTATAAGGTGGAACACAAAGAGCAATTCCTGAACGTAGGTTCTCTTTCCGGTGGTGGTCGATACTTCCTTGTTGACCCTCTTAGTATACTTCATAAACTTAGAGAGCGCAAAGCAAAGAACGAATACTATAACGGGAATCGTCCACAAGTAATTGGATATCCACTGCTGTCTGAGCTCGGTATAAGTAGTCGAATAATTAGTAACGTCATACGCATTCTTATACTGCTCTACCGCCTTGTCATACTCGTTGATTCTGTAATACGCGTTACCGATTCCAATATAAGCCGCGTCAAAGTTGGAGTTTCTCTTAATGACCTCTTGCCAGTCGTTTATTGCCATATCGTATCTACGGTTATTCTGATTTTCGATAGCTCTCATAAGCACGTCGCCGTACTCAGTTCTCTCATAAACCGTAAACGAGGCAGCATCGGGGTCTCCGTCGAGAAGCAGCATATCATTTCCCTGATATACTACCGCCTCTGCCTTTTCAATGTTTCCGAGAAGCTCTCCCTTATCACCGAAGGCGAAAAGGAGGTTTCCGTCGAAGTCGTATGTAAATACCTTGCTTCTCTGCTGGTCGATTATGGACCATGTGTCCTCAGGACCGACAGCAACGTCAACTATCTTGGAAGGACCTACATACTTAGCATCCTCGGAATTTATAGCGCCGAAGAAATCCACTTCTCCCGAGGGAGGATAAAATCCGTTTCTTCTCATAAGCTCGGAGCCTGCCGCGTTAAGCATTCTAACGGGTGCAAAATCTCCGCTCTTACTCTTTGTCTGGATAGCGTTGGATACCGCAGATGTATCCTCAAGAACAATGGTAACGTATACGAAGTCGCCTGCCAATGTAATATTATTGAAAGGAGGCGCTGTTTCCTTGGAGTTATTCAGCTTCTGCTCCTCGGTCTGGAATCTTCTCCAGATTCTTTCCCAAAGGGTCAACGAGCTCTTCTGAGCGCCGATATATCCGGTAAACTCTCCGTCCTCGGTTATTACCTCGATACCGCCATTAGAGTTGCTGTTTACAACGTAAAGTCTGTCGTATCTGTCTACGGCTACTGCCACGGGCATATAGTCGGAGGACGCATCAAGAAGCTCGGACTTAGGCTTGCCTATCTCCTTAACGAAGTTTCCGTCCATATCGAACACAAGAATTCTTGCGTTACCCGTATCACACACGTAGATCTTACCGGAAACAGATACGCCGTTTACTATCTTCGTATCCGAAACAAATATTCCCTCAGGAGACTTAAACGTGTCACTGTTTCCGTTTGCGTTATCAAAGGTGTGAATAACGTTCTTTACCTTATAATAAGGATCGAGTATTATAACTCTGTTGTTATCCTTATCAACCATATATACGTTATTGTTTTCATCAACCTCAAGGTCAACGAAGCCAATCTTGGCTTTCATAAGATCCTCAAGCTCTTTTTGGGTCTTATTAGGATAAAATCCCGCAAGCGTATCAATATTGGTAAGCCCCATGTAATCCATATCCACCTCTGTCTCAGGCGTATACGCGTGAGGAGAGCGGAGGGCTGTTCCGGATATTGAATATGTATAAGTGTAATACGATGTTGCCGCGCTTATAGGAAGAGACAAAAGCAATACAACAACGAACACTATACATAAAATAGATGTTGTCTTTTTCATTTTTCTCCTCCTTATATTAATCCTTCATACCACTGGAACCCATGGTCTCAATGATATTTGACTGCGATACGACGAATACCAGAATAGGTACGAGCATCATTACCACGGTTGCCGCCGCACTGGCACCGGCACGTCTTATACCGCCCGCGGTTATCTGACCTATTGCGTAGTTGAGCGATTTGAGCTGCTCGGAGTGTATGTATATACTCGAGCCCTGGTTCCAAAGTCCCTGGAAGGAGTACACGATAAGTGTAAGCCAACCAGGCTTTACCATAGGCATCGCTATTACCCAGAAGGTCTTAAACTCGCCCGCACCGTCAAGTCTCGCGCTTTCGAGGACCGAGTCGTTAACGTTGGACTCCATAAACTGCTTCATCAGGTAAAGTCCGAGAGTCGAGCCCCACGCGGGAACTATGATAGCCCAATAGGTATCAACCATTCCCAGAGCACTCATAAGAATGAAGCTACAAAGTGCTGTTACCGTCTGGTGGAACATGAGCGATGTCTGTACCGTCTTAAACATAAGCTTTCCGCCGGGGAATTTTATCTTCGCCAGCGCGTAAGCCGCAAGTGACGCGAAGAGGAGGTGTCCCAGAGTACCGGCAAATGATGTAAACACAGTGTTGAATATGTAACGCGAGAAGGGTACCATGTTTCCGCTCATCAAGGTAAACAGGTCCTTAAAGTTCTTACCCGTAGGAGCTACTACGTAAAATCTCGGGGGGAACATCCAAAGCTCGTCAAGAGGCTTAAACGCCTGTATTATACAATAATACATAGGAAGCGCCATAAATACGCCGAGGATGGCAAGGATAACCGTGATACCCAAGTCTCCACTTCTGGATCGAGCAAATACAACTTTATGCTTTCTTGTTCTTAACTTTGCCATATTACGATCCTACCTTCGAAATTATCTTCTTAACAAGCATATTTGAGCCTACCATTACTACGAACAGGACAACCGCTATCGCCGAAGCATAACCCGTTTCAAATCGCATTCCGCCGTAGTCATCAAGGTGGTGAACTATGGTATGCGCCGCGTAATCAACGGACGGGAATCCGCAAAGAGCCGTAACGACTCCGCCGAATCCGAATGCACCGGTAATAGCCATAATAGCACCGAACATCAGCTGGTTTTTCATGTTGGGGAGCGTTATGTAATAAAGCTCCTGCCATCTGTTCTTGACACCGTCAACGGCACCCGCCTCGAACTGTGCCTTGTCTATTCCCTGAAGACCCGCGATAAACGCAAGGAAGGAAGTTCCAAGCGAGGTCCAGAGAGCAACTACGATACACAGCGGCATTACGTAATCTGCATCCTGGAAGAATACTATTTCTTCATTTGTTATTCCCAGCTCCAAGAGCCAAGCGTTTACCCAACCGTAGCGGTCACCCGAGAAGAGTGTACCCCAGATAAGGTATACCTGACCCGATATGGAGGGAGCATAGAATACGAGGGTTACGATAGCTCTTATTCTCGGTGAGAGCTCGTTGATAAACCAAGCAACCAAGAAGGACATTATGTACGAAACAGGTCCAACGATGGCGGCAAATATCAAAGTGTTCTGACAAGCTATGATGAATATATCATCCTCAAGGAAAAGTCTTATATAGTTATCGAACCATATAAAATCAGGAACCTGCAGCAGGTTAAAGTTAGTAAAGCTTATAACCAGTGAAAGCACGACGGGAAGGACTGTAAAGCAAGTGAAGATTATCATATACGGTGCTACCATCAGGTACGCCACCTTGTTTCTCTTCATCTCGTTCCATGTCCATTGCGCCATCGTCATATCCTTGCGCACCACAGCTTTCTTTTTCGCTGTTTTTTGTGACATGAGTTTTTCTCCTTAATTATAATGCAGATTATTTGTAAGCTTCATAGGATCTGAGGCACTTAGCCGCTTGCTCAAGATAGTCAGCTGCCTTGGCAAACAATTCCGAGTTAAGTGACTTAAGCTCTTCAGCATAGGCTTCAAGCGCTCCGTAATCCTGCGTCTTGTAATCTCTCAATTCCTTCTCCAAGGAAATATATACGCTGTCGTAAGCCGAGTTGTAGCGGCTGTCGCTCTTTGCGGCCTCCAGCTCCTTCTCTGCCTGTCTCATACGTCTGACAGCAAGCGTACTCTCCTTGTAGTATTTACCGTCCTTCTCATATTCCTCAAGCGTCTCAAGATCAAACTCCTCACGCTTTCTTGTGATTTCATCATTAATATAATCTATATATCCAAGAAGGCTTTCTACAGGGTTAAGATTATCATTGTAAGCATCAAGGAACGCAAATCCCGTATAACGTCCTACAATGTAGGCTCCGGGATAGTTGGGAACTGCCGCAAGATTATCGAACTGAAGCTTTATCTGCTCGTATTCCTCGCGGGTCCAAGGCAAGCTTTCAAGCGCCTCGGAGTTAGCGGTAGGATGCTTTGCGGAAGGGCCGAGTATAGCCACCATTTCATTTGAGTAGTCGGTCTGGCAATCAGCGCCAACGTACCATCTCATAAACTTCCATGCATCCTGCTTACGCTCTGTACCGGATATCATTACTACCGCGCTGACTCCCGAAACGGCATCAAAGTTTATATTGCCGTTTTCGTCTTCAATACCGGGCAGCGGATAGAAGGACCAAAGTCCCTCGATCTCGGTAGCGAATACCTTAAGGTGGTTATACGTTCCCGTATAATCCGCAAATCCTATGGGCATCTCACCGGTTCTGAAACGGTTAGCGAAGTTGTACTGATAGGGGAAGGAGTACATCGTGAACATCTCACACATATTCTCGAAAGCAGTAAGAGCCAGATTGGAGTCGAGATTGATTCTCATACCGTCATCTGCAAAGAGCTCACCGCCCATCTGGTAGAGGAAGATGTTACTGTCGTTACTCATTGCTATTTCCATGTTGTTAGCCTGAAGAACGGGAACCGCTTCCTTAACATCGTTCCACGTCTTAGGAACCTCAAGGTCAAGCTCAGCAAGAATATCCTCTCGGACGAACATCATCGCAAAGCCCTGTACTTCGGGAAGTCCGTAGCAGTGGACCTTACCCGTTCCGCACTGCTGATGCTCCTCAGCGTCTCCGTTAGTGCCCGCGCATCCTATCTGAAGCACCATCATAGCGCTTTCGTTGAAGTTCGAGCAGGCTTCGTCATAGCCTTCCATGGTCTCTATGGACTCAAGCGCACCTCTGATAGCGTAGTTGATTACGTCACCCGCGCCAAGTCCGAGATAAACGTCAGGTCCTTGACCCGATAGTATAGAAGGAAGCAAGGTGCCGCCCGCAACCAGCTTAAGGTTGACCGTAACGTTGCTGTCGGGAGTGAAGTTATTATTTATGAGGTTTCTGATAACCTGAGACTGGTCACGTCCGTAAGCCAGCCAGACCTCAACGCTCTCATCCGAATCCTCCTCGGTAAGAGCACCCATTCTGTCGTACTTACGGAAGAAGCTCTGGAAGAAGCCCGATATCTCGTGCCACAGCGCTTCAAAGAATCCCGCTCTTGCTCTGGGATCCTCCTCACCAACCGCCTGTATCGAAACAAAGTCAAGGAGGAGAGGCTGCGTCTTTGCGTCGCCCACCCACGTACCGAGAGAACCAATATATGTTTTAAGCTGCTCCATATTCTTAGCAACTTCTTCTTCATCTCTTGCCATCTCCTCAAGAAGCTCGGCAACGTTTATCAGCGTCGCTGTCATGGAGCTCTTGTCGGAGTCTTTAAGAATATCCGAAACGATAGTTCCTTCAACGTACTCGTTCTTCTTGCCCTCCTGCTCCTCTGCAATGAGCTGATACTGCAGAAGCATGTCACCCATGGTCTTGGGGATGGTACGGTAAAAGTCGTAGTCACGGAACTCATCGGGAGTAGTTCCCGTAAGCTTAAGTATGTTAAGGTAGTCAGCGTTGATAGAGTCAAGAGATTCCTGAACTCGTCTTACAACATCACCCATAGCTCCAAGGGAGACCTCAAGTCTGAGCTTATACGTAACGCCCGCCTCAAAATAGAATTCGAAGGGGTCGTTGACTCCGTCGGATATCTTTCCCGACTGCCAATCGTCGCTGAAGTTAAACTTAAGACGTGTAGCCTCGTCAAAGGGTATTCCGTTGTAATATCCGTCTGCGCCCTCAGCAACCGTATCGTCACTGTAAAGGTAGAGCATACGGCAAACAGACATACCGTCAAGGATGTTCTGCTTGTAGCGCATAGCGATATTGTACATACCGCTCTTGGTCACGCTGAAGTCGTATTCTATCCACTGTCCTACACCCTGCCACTTTTCACCTCCTACAACGTTGAGGTAGGTTTTATCGGTAGCAACAGGAGAGTTCGCAGCGCTGGTGGTGTCGGCAGTTGAATAGATAGTCTGGTTGGATACCGCCGAGAAATACTCAGCCTCTATCTTCATAGCGCCCTCGCCGCTGTCCTTACCCTCATACTTTTTGGAGTAGTCGGCATAGCTCTGATACTCCACTATGGGAGTGAGCTCGATGTTGGAAATAACTATAGGCTCATTTACTCCCTCAAGAGATATGGTAGCCTTGCCCTCATCGTTGGGCTCGATAGCAAATATGAAGGGCTCCTGAACAAATCCGTTGGAATCCTTAAGACTGTAAGTCTGCCATATAGGACTTTGACGCAAGCTTTCACGTATTTCGTTGCTGTCTATATCGTCTCTGAAGAATCTGATATCATACTTGTCAACGAAATCGGACATTGCCTTCGTCCATACCGCAGGCTTCTGACACACAAGATATTTAACACCGTCGTCGTCAGTCTTTATTGCCACCTGCTGAAGTCCTGCGGCTATCGCCTCGTTCTTTATCGTCTCCGAATCCTGCTTCTTTCCAAGCTCATACTCGGAGAGAGGATAAGGCGAGGTCCAGACCTTGGAGATATCCAGATAACGAGCCTCCGCAAACGGCACCTCGCCGTTTATCATAAATATCCTTTCGATCGATGCCGCCTTGTTGGCAACGGGATAATACTCGATATGGATGTTGTACTTCGTTGTTTTGTCAATGTCAAAGGTCCATTCAACAACGCCTGAATCGGGGATATACAGACCGACAGCGTTATCTCCGTTATCATCGGTAATATCAACCTTGTAGGGCGTGTTGTCTGCGCCTATGATAGTATCCCACATTTTCTCCTCAGTGGCATACTGTGCTTTGAGCGCCGCATCGACCTTGATCACATCCTCGTCGGGCACAACGATATCACCGGCAACGTTGGTATAAACACCGTCTACGCCGGACAGCGAGACATCCTCGGTAGCGTTCTGCGCCTCCTGAAATATCTCGAGGTTTTGATACTCGTTGTACGAGATAGCGTTCAACAGCTCCTTGATACTGTTGAGAACACTCTCGCCATCATCTTCTCTCGCGCCCGCAGTGACAGTCCCGCCGCACGCAAGGAAGACCACGACCAGTATCAGAGCGATCGCTCTTTGAAATTTCGTGGTTCTCATTTAGAAATTCCTCCTAACCAATTTTTCTTAGCTTAGTTAAACGAAAAGGAGCGCAAGCGCTCGGTACACGCTCTACCCCCAAACATTTAAATCGGCACCCACACTTTAGGTGTGAGCGCCCAAAACTTATGGTGTGATTTTAACATAAAATATGTAAAAAGTCAAGCGCACTTTTTTTAACCGCACACATAAAGCGTTCATTTTTCAGAATTCGCCACCTCCGAAAAATTCCGTAAACTTTCAAGCATTTGGTAAAAAATCGTCAATATTGGCTCTTGACATTTCGACAACGTTTTTAGGGTAAATTTAAGTTACTGTTTTTCTCTTGGCATTTGTAAAAAACACTGTTTTTTGTGCACTTTTCTCACAAACGTTTTTGCGTTTTTTGTTCATTTTGCGTTGGTAATTTATTTTTACTCTGATTTTTCAAGGCTATTTTTTGCAGATTTAGAGCTTGTTTTTTGATTTTTGTGGGTTTTGCACAAAATTAAATCTCATTTTTCTACACATTGAGCACCCAATATTTTTTCAAGCTTTTTCGCGTTTTTGCGAGCCAGATATACAAATTTGAGCACTTTAAACTATGATTTCGTCCTGTTTTACATTTTTTTACATTTCTTTCTTCTTTTTACAATCCCGCCAAAACACCATTCTTTTCGCCCCATTTTAACTCCATAAATTAAAAAAAGCGGCACGTCAAGCGTGCCGCAGCTATTAACTTCACAATAACATCATCAGCGCAGAAATCCATTTACGATTTCTTCCTCTGCTTGCTTTTCGGTAAGTCCCAGCGTCATTAGCTTGATCAGCTGTTCTCCAGCAATCTTTCCGATAGCCGCCTCGTGAATAAGCGAAGCATCGGGATCCACCGCCAATATCTCGGGAATTGCCGAAACGGTAGCATTATCCATTATTATGGCATCGCATTCGGTGTGTCCCGAGCACCTGTTGTTACCCTTGATGCGAGATATAAACTTCTGTGTAGATTCATCTCTCGCAACCGAGCGGGATACCACGTGAGTTCCCGAATTTTCACCGTTGAGCTCAACCTCAAACTCGGTAACGGCATTCTGTTTTCCGTGTGTCATTATTTTCTCATGAACTATAAGAGTTGCATTTTTCGACACTTTTGCCGTCGTCTTTCTGTCAGTGGAATCCACACCTTTTATCTGGACAGTTTCCATTTCCATATACGCGCCTTCAGCCAATTCAACATATGTCGTGGGGTTCATTATGTTTTCACCGTTTCCGTCGCCCTGTCCGTAATGCTTTTCAACATACTTAACCTTTGCATTTTTCGCCACAAAAAATGAATGTATACCGCTATGCTCGGACGCCTTATCTCCACTGTTGTGAATTCCGCATCCCGCCACTATGGTAACGTCGCAATCCTCTCCTATATGAAAGTCGTTGTACACCAGCTCCTTCAATCCGCTCTGCGAAAGCAAAACAGGGATATGAAGGCTCTCGTTTTTTGTTCCCGCTTTTACGTAAATATCTATTCCCGATTTATCCTCCTTACCCACTATCTCGATGTTTTCAGAAGAATTCTTTCCGTAAAGGCTTCCATTTATTCTGAGGGAATACGCCCCCTGAGGCACGTCGTGCAGACCCGCCACCTCTTCAAGTAATTTTTTCTGTATCTTATCCATATTTACCTCTTTCAGCTTCTGTTAGAAACGTAGCATCCTGCTCTTACGTCCATAAGCTTTGGGAAAACGGTATCCTTGTCGCCGTAATCCGCCACAGTTCCGCCCGCAAGAACTATTATCTTGTCAGCTATGTTCAATATTCTCTCTTGGTGGGATATAATAACTATCATTCCTTTTGTGCGCTCATACATCTTTTCAAAAACCTTGATAAGATTATTGAAGCTCCAAAGGTCTATTCCCGCCTCAGGCTCATCAAAAACAGAGAGCTTGGTGCCTCTCGCGTTTATCATAGCAATTTCTATGCGCTTAAGCTCGCCGCCCGACAGAGAAGCATCCACTTCCCTATTTATATAATCCTTCGCGCAAAGTCCGACCTCCGAAAGATAAGCGCACGCCTCACCAACGCTCGTATCCTTACCCGCGGCAAGAGATATAAGGTCCTTGACTGTAATTCCCTTGAAGCGCACAGGCTGTTGAAAGGCGAAGCTTATGCCCGCATTTGCACGCTCCGTTATTGACATATCGGTAATATCTATGCCATCCATATATATCTTCCCCTCGGTAGGAGCTATGATTCCCGCGATAAGCTTTGCCATAGTAGACTTTCCGCTTCCGTTAGGTCCTGTTATAGCCACAAATCGGTCGTCTATCTGTAAATTTATATCCTTTAATATATCCTTACCCGCCACCGAGTAAGATACGTTTTTAAACTCCAGCATTTAATTTCTCCTGTGTATCCGAATTCTATATTAAAATAGACTGTTTTCAAGGGATATTATACATCAAAATCTCCCTTTTTTCAATAGTTTTTTTACTTTTAGTCTTGCTTTTTTGTTTTTCAAATGTTATAATAGCTTAGAAGCTTAGAACCAGGTGCGAAGCGAGCATTTTTAAGCCATTTTCCCAAACCGATATATTTGTGATGTTTATTACAATTATTTTCTGTTTTTTCTTGAAATAGTTGCATATTTTATCGCAAGGCTGTGTTGCCTCGCACAATGTTTTTGGAGCAAATAATGCAAATTTCAAAGGAGTTTTTTATGAGATTAAGAGCCCCGGCGTATCCGCTTATAACAATAGACCCGTTCTTCAGCGTATGGTCTATGGCGGACAAGCTTACCGATGAAAACACCAACCATTGGACCTGTAAGCCCAACACTATCATGGGCATCGCAAGCATCGACGGCACCGACTACCGTTTTATGGGCAAGGATGACAGCATCCCCGCTATGAAGCAGTGCTCGGTTGACTGCAACGCTTTTTCCACCACCTACGTATTTGAGGAGGCGGGGGTACGCATCAAGGCTATCTTTACCTCTCCTATCATACCTAACGACCTTTATCTCCTTTCACGCCCCGTCAGTTACCTTGAGGTGCAGAGTGAAAATCTGGACAGAAAGAGACACGATATAAGGATAAAAATATCGGTAGCAGAGCAAATATGCACCAATCTCACAAAATCCGAGCCCGTGGCATGTGAAATTCTCGACCTTGGCAAGCTTAAGAGTGTTAAGATGGGCGCAATAGCTCAAGATATCCTCCCTTGCGCAGGCGACGACCACCGTATAAGCTGGGGATATTTCTATCTTTCCACCGAAGGCACCGTTTCCTATTCAATAGGCGAAGGCGAAGAGCTCACCTACGTGACAGCAGAAGCGGAGCTGAAAAAGTCCACTTTGTTTACCTTTGCTTATGACGATATATACAGTATAGAGTATTTTGGCACTCGTCTCAAATCCTATTGGAACAAGGACGGAGCGCTTATCACCGACGAAATACTTAAGGCTCACGCAGATTACAAGGCAACCACCAAGAAATGCAAGGAATTTGCCGACAGAATGTTTATAGATTCCGTAAGAGCAGGTGGAGAAAAATATGCCGAGCTGCTGGAGCTTGCCTTCCGTCAGGCAATCGCGGCTCACAAGCTGGTTCTTGACGAGAATGGAGAGGTCCTCTTCATTTCGAAGGAATGCTTCTCCAACGGATGTGCCGCAACCGTTGACGTAAGCTATCCCTCTATTCCTCTCTTCCTCCTCTACAACCCCGAGCTTGTTAAGGGTATGATGCGTCCTATTTACCGTTACGCACACTCCAAGGAATGGACTGAGGACTACGGTTACGATTTTGCGCCTCACGATGCGGGTCGTTACCCCATCGTCAACGGACAGGTTTACGGCGCTCCCAAATATGACCGTTCGGCAGCCCCCCTTAACTACGAAAAGCAGATGCCGGTAGAGGAATGCGGCAACATGCTGGTCATGGAGGCAGCTGTCGCAATCGCAACAAAGAGCACCTCATTTGCTAACGAGCACTTCGATACCCTTGAAACATGGGTAAAATATCTCATAAAGAACGGCAGAGACCCCGAAAATCAGCTCTGCACCGATGACTTCGCGGGTCACCTCGCTCACAACTGCAACCTTTCTCTTAAGGCTATAATGGGCATAGCAGGTCTTGCAGTACTCTATGGAATGAACGGAAAGAAGCGTGAGGAGCGCAAGTATATGAAGCTCGCTCGCGAAATGGCACTTGACTGGGCAAAGCGCGCGTCCAACGGTGACGGTAGCTACAGACTTGCATTTGATAAGCAGGACACCTTCAGTATGAAATATAACATAGTATGGGATAAGCTTTTCGGAACCGACCTTATGCCCAGAGAGGTAATCGAATCCGAATTTGCAAGCTACAAAAAGCACATTAATGCTTACGGAATGGCGCTTGACAACAGACAGCCCTACACCAAGTCCGACTGGCTCGTATGGACCGCTACTCTTACTAACGACCGCGACGCTTTCAAGGAATATATAGCTCCCTTGTGGAAATTCTACAATGAGTCCCCCTCCCGCGTACCTATGACCGACTGGTACTTCACCATCACGGGCACTATGAGAGGCTTCCAAAACAGAACCGTTCAGGGCGGTCTTTTCATAAAGCTTCTTGAATACAAGGGTATTATGAAATACAAGAAATAATCTTGAGCATACAAAAACGGCAACCACGCTTGTGGTTGCCGTTCTGTTTTTTATTTTGCTTATTCGGCTTGATTTCCGCCGCCCATATTATTCATATCAAGAGCACCGTTAGCCTTTGCCTCATCAATAACAGCCTGAGGCACTTCTACGTTGGACATACCTATATTGTAATAGGTAAACGAGTTAAGCTCATCACTCTCTCCAAAGGTATAATCACAGGAAATATACACTATCTTTCCGTCCACCATTTTTACCTCGCTGGTATGTGAACAAGTCCGTTAAAAACGGACAATAGACAAAAGCCCCCTTGATGTGGTAGAATTAAGATACCATATCAAGGGGGTAATTGTATGCC